>Ga0207701_10001706_pt1 | contig 22947 bp, 21 predicted proteins | sample KBSSwiSSwithPhiX_FD_184294 | JGI IMG/M metagenome (GOLD analysis project Ga0207701, IMG submission 184294) | Switchgrass rhizosphere bulk soil microbial communities from Kellogg Biological Station, Michigan, USA, with PhiX - S5 (SPAdes) (version 2) | ecosystem: Environmental > Terrestrial >... | reverse complement strand
GAGGACGGACGATTCAACATCGTCCTCAACGGGTCGCACCGCTTCCGGATCATCGGCGAGGTGGACCTTGAGACGTCCTACCGCAACGCCGACCTCGATGTCGGCGCCTTCGACGACCGCGAGCCGGAGCCGTTGCCGATGGTGCAGCGTGCGGAAGTCGAGCGAGAGGCCCGACGGCTGGGCGATGCGCTCGGGCTTGCTGTCGACTGGTCGGCGGTGAGCCGGCTCGACGATGAGATGCTGGTCAACGCGATAGCGCAGGTGGCGCCGTTCGACGTCTCGGCGAAGCAGGCGCTGCTGGAGTCCGACAGCCTGGAAGACCGCGCCAACTTGCTGGTCCAGCTGATGGAATTCCTTCGGCTGAGCCAAGGCGGGGCCGAGCTTCAACCGACGCTTCAATAGGCTCACGCGCAGGACTCCCGGGGGCAGTCCGAGCATGGGCCTCCTAGATCGGCAGTCCGCGGAGCAGCAACGGCAGGTCGCCGCTGGTGCCGCGCGCCTCATTCATCAGACGATCCTTCACCGGCGCGATCCGGTCGATCAGTCCCATTCCGAAGCGGCGAACGGCGGACGCCGTCCGGCCCGGGATTCCGTAAATGCGCGTGAGGCTGTCGGTGGACATTGCCACCATCAGCGAGTCCAGCGACCGCCAGCGCTGGTAGCGGTCGAGCAATTGCTTGTCGCCGAGATCGAGGCCGAGGCGCGCGCCTTCGACGAGGACTTGCGCGAGAGCCGCTGCGTCGCGGAAACCGAGGTTGAGGCCCTGCCCCGCGATGGGATGGATTGCGTGCGCCGAGTCGCCGACCAGAGCCATTCGCTCGGCGGTAATCTGCGCTGCGTGGTGGAAGCCGAGCGGATAGGTGGATCGCGGAGCCGCAAGCGATACCTTGCCGAGGAAGCCCCCCATCGCGGCCTTTGCTTCGGCCGAGAAGTCCTCATCGTTCAGCGAAAGGAAGCCCGCCGCGTCGTCCTTCCGCACTGACCAGACGATTGCCGAGCGATGGAGCTTCTTGTCGTCGGTCATCGGCAACAGCGCGAAGGGCCCGGCGGGATAGAAGATCTCGTAGGCGACGTTCTCGTGCTCGTGCTCATGGTTCAGCACAGACACGATCGCCATGTGGTCGTAGCGCCAGCGGGCCATTCGTATCCCAGCGGCTTCACGCGTCGGCGAATTGCGGCCCTCGGCTCCGACCAGCAAGGGAGCGCTGAGCTTGCGCCCGTCTTCAAGACTCACCACGACCTGATGGCCCGCGCGATCGACGCTTGCGACGCGCGATTTCCACAGGAGCCACAGGTTCTTGCCGGCTTCGGCGCGGCTTCGAAGAGCAGCGCGCAGGTGGCGGTTCTCGTGCATCCAGCCGAGCGGGCCGTCTTCCTGATCCGGCTCGAATGCCAAACCGCCAGGCTGAAGTCCGTCGGCGACCTGGATCTTGAGGATTGGGCAGCCGGGAACCGGGAAGTGGTCTGCAACGCCGGTCGCTTCGAGCATCCGCATCGAGCTTGAGGAGACCGCGCTCGTCCGCCCGTCGAACGTCGCGTCGAGCCGTAAATCGGGATCGGCGGGATCGACGACAATTGCCGAAAGCCCGCTGCTGTCGAGCGCTGCGGCAAGCGCTAGGCCGACAAGGCCGCCGCCCAGGATGATGAGGTCCGCGCGATCCATCGCACCGTTCACTAGCGCCGCTCTTTTGCTCTGGCGAGGGGCCGGACCGAAGAGTGACGTCAAGAAAGCGTTTGCCCGCGAGTCCGCGACAAGGCATTTTAAGTGCGCGGATTTTTTGGGGTGGGAAGAATGGCGACGGCTGCCGCTCGGCCAAAGCAGGATTTGGGGCCGGACTGGCGCGACCGCTTGCGCGAGTCGATGCGCCGGCTTGCGCGCCGGACCTTTGGCGCGATCCTCGTCGCGGCTTCCATCGCCGCGGCCATTGCGCTTGTCACCCACAACAGCACCGATCCCTCCTTCACGACGGCCGCAGCCGGCCCGCCTGAGAATCTCATGGGGTGGATCGGCGCTTACGGAAGCGATCTCGCCCTGCTGCTTCTGGGCGTCGGTTCGATCCTTCTCCTTCCGGTGGTTGGCCTCGCCGGTCTTCGGTTGCTGCGCCTCGCACCGCCCGGCCGAATTGGCCGCGCGCTTCTTCTCTCGGCGGTTGCGGCACTCCTGATTGGAGTCGCGCTCAGCCTGACGAGTGGATCGGCCGTGTCCGGCCTGCCCGGCGGATGGGGCGGCGCGATCGCCCTTGCCGTAGCGAACGGCATCGGCGCGCTCGTCGCGCTCATACCCGACGCCCGCTTTGTGGAGCCGGTGCGGATCGGAGTGCTGGTTCTGTTCGCCGGCGCGGGACTCGTGCTCATCTGGTTTGCGTTCGGGCTTTCGAACGACGAACGCGACTGGCTTCGCGGCTGGTTCCGGCGTTCCGAGCGGATCAAGGCGCCGCCTCGCAAGACCGAAGTCAGCGTATCCGAGCGCGCGGTCGTCGCAGCTCCGCCCAAGCCGCGTCCGGCCGTTGCGGTGTCGGAGCCCCTGCAGGCGACGGCACGTGGAAAAAGCCCTGCTCGCAAGCCGGGGGTCCAGCCAGGCCTTGCCCTCGGCGACAGCTATGTGCTGCCCGACATCGGCCTGCTCGCTGCCCCGCAGGAGAAGGGCCGCGCCCAGATCGACCGCGCCGCGCTCGAACGGAATGCCAAGATCCTCGAAGCGGTGCTCGAGGACTTCAATGTCCGCGGGAACATCGTCGAGGTCCGCCCGGGCCCGGTGGTGACCATGTACGAGCTCGAGCCTGCAAGCGGGATCAAGGCGAGTCGGGTCATCGCGCTGGCCGACGACATTGCCCGCAACATGCAGGCGATCTCCGCGCGCGTTGCCATCATCCCGGGCCGGAGCGTCATCGGCATCGAACTTCCCAATGCGCGGCGCGAGAGCGTGACCCTGTCGGAGCTGGTCGCGACCGATTCCTTTGCCGACGACGACATGGCGCTTCCGCTGATCCTGGGTAAGAATATCGGAGGGGACCCGGTAATCGCCGATCTCGCCCCAATGCCCCACCTCCTCGTCGCCGGCACCACCGGATCGGGCAAGTCCGTCGGCCTCAACTGCATGATCCTATCGCTGCTCTACCGGCTCGACCCGGACGAGTGCCGGATGATCCTCATCGATCCGAAGATGCTCGAACTCAGCATCTACGAGGGAATTCCGCATCTGCTGGCGCCGGTCGTCACCGAGCCCGGCAGGGCGATCCGCGCTCTGAAATGGACGGTGGAGCAGATGGAGGAGCGCTATCGGATGATGGCGAATCTCGGCGTTCGCGCGCTTCCGAGCTTCAACCAGAAGGTCCGCGACGCCAAGGCCAAGGGCGCCCAGCTCGGCCGGCGCGTGCAGACGGGGTACAATGCCGAGACGGGCCAGCCGATCTATGAGATGGAGCAGCTGGAATACGAAGTGCTCCCCCAGATCGTCGTCGTCGTCGACGAGCTTGCCGACCTGATGATGACGGCCGGCAAGGAAGTCGAATTCCTGATCCAGCGGCTGGCGCAGAAGGCGCGCGCGGCCGGGATCCACCTCATCATGGCCACGCAGCGGCCCTCGGTTGACGTCATCACCGGCGTGATCAAGGCCAACCTGCCGACGCGAATCAGCTTCCAGGTGACCAGCAAGATCGACAGCCGCACGATCCTTGGCGAGCAGGGCGCGGAGCAGCTGCTGGGCAAGGGCGACATGCTCTACATGCCCGGCGGCAAGCAGATCGTGCGCGTGCATGGGCCCTTCGTTTCCGACGAGGAAGTGCGTGCAGTGGCCGAGCACTGGCGCAAGCAGGGCACGCCTGAATATATCTCTGCGGTCACCGAAGAGCCCGAGGACGGCGATTATCTGTTCGACGGCCAACCGACGGGCGACGACGATCCGGAAACGCAGCTCTACCGGAAGGCGGTCCAGATCGTCGCCGAGAGCCAGAAGGCGTCGGTTTCCTACCTCCAGCGGCAGCTTCGCGTAGGCTACAACAGTGCGGCGAGGCTCATCGAAAGGATGGAGAAAGAGGGCAAGGTCGGGATGCCCGACCATGTCGGCCGCCGCGAGGTGCTGATCGACCCCGAGGGCCACCCGCTGTAACGAGCGCCAGGCTTAACGGGCGGGAACTCACGAGTTCAGAGCGCATTCAAACGGAAACCGCCAGTTTCCGGCGAAAATATCCCGAGGAGCTACACATGTCCTTTGCAACCCGTTTTGCGCGCGCGCTGATCCCCGCCATTGTCGTGATGGCGCCGGTTGCCGCCGACGCGAAGCCCTCCGCCGACATGCAGCTGGTGAAGGCGCATCTTCAGTCGGTCGACTCGATGACCGCGAACTTCGTGCAGACCGATTCCAAGGGCCGTTCGCTTTCCGGTACCCTGCAGCTCAAACGTCCTGGCCGGATCCGCTTTGAGTATGGCCGCGGCGTCAATGTCCTGCTCGTCGCCGACGGACGCAAGCTCACCTTCCTCGACTACGACGTCGGCCAGAAGTCGAGCTGGGACCTCAACAAGACTCCGCTCGGAGTCCTGCTCTCGTCGAACCCCGATCTGGACCGGATCGCGAAGATCGTCGCAAGTGAGGATCCGCATGTCGTCGTCGTCCGCGCGATGGACCCTTCGCACAACGAATATGGGAAGCTGATCCTCGCCTTCATCCGGCAGTCAAGCGCACCGGGCGGACTGATGCTCTATGGCTGGACAGCGATTGACGCGCAGGGAAAGCAGACCATCGTGAAGCTTTCCAACCAGCGTTACAATGTCGGGGTCGCCGCCAGCGCCTTCACCTACGCCGAGCCCAAGAAAAAGGGCCGATAAACCGTAGCAGATCAAAACTTGTTCATCCCGGCGTCAGGTAAGGCGGCGTAAGACTGTATCGGTTGCCGCAATAGGCTTGGGGTTTCCCCCTGTTACCCGGGCCGCGGCGATCCCTTGCGTGACGAACGCTTGGTCGGCCCTCGCACCATGCCCCCGGTGCGAGGGCCTTTTTCTTTGGGGCTTTGGCAGGGTAAGCGCCGCACGTGGCCAAGAGTCTGAAAATCGCGTCCTGGAACATCAACTCGGTGCGAGCGCGGATCGCGCTCGTCGAGAAGCTCATCGTCGAGGAGCAGCCGGACATCCTGTGCCTCCAGGAAACCAAGGTCGTCGATGACATCTTCCCAGCGGACATGTTCCACCGCCACGGCTATAGATATCATCAGTTGAACGGCCAGCGCATGCATCACGGGGTTGCGATCCTGAGCCGAGTCCCGCTCGGCGACCCGGGGCGCCACGACTGGCAGGACAATGGCGAGGCCCGGCACATCGGCGCTCGCCTCGAATGCGGCATCCGGCTGGAGAATGTCTACGTGCCAGCAGGCGGCGATACGCCCGACCGCAAGCTCAATCCCAAGTTCGGCCAGAAACTCGACTTCATCGAGCGCATGACGCGCTGGTCGGAGGGCTTGCGCGAGCCAACGCTCATAGTCGGCGACTTCAACGTCGCGCCGCTCGAATGCGATGTCTGGAGCCACAAGGCGCTGATCAACGTCGTCAGCCACACGCCGGTCGAGGTCGAAGCGCTTACGCAGCTTCGCGAAGCACACGATTGGATCGATATCGGTCGCCGCTTCGTGCCCGCGCCCGAGCGCTGTTTCACCTGGTGGAGCTATCGCTCGCCCGATTGGACGAAGAACGATCGCGGCCGGCGGCTAGACCATATGTGGGCCTCGCCGGTGCTTGCCGGCCATCTCGCCGCACACCGAGTGCTCGAGCCGTGTCGGAACTGGGAGCGGCCGTCGGACCACGTACCGCTGATCTGCGAGCTCGCCATTTGAGCGATTCGGGGGACCTTCGCCTCGCGGTAGCGGCACTGAAGGCCGGGCGAGCCGTGCGAATCCTGTCAGACCCGCCGCTGAAGGTCCTGTCCGTGGAGGCTGCCAGCGCCGACACGCTAACGATGCTCGATCCCGCTTCAACAGCACCGCTCCTGATCAGCGGCTGGCGCGCCGCAGCATTATCGCTGGCCAACCGCCGCGATGCGGCCGACCCCGCCGCGCCGGTGCTGATCGAGCGCAGCGAATGGCTCGATATGGAAGCGGCGCGGGCGATTGCCGATCCAGGACAGGATGGGGACCGTGCACCGCTCGGCCCTTTGACCCCCCTGGAAATGGATCAGGCCGTCGACGCCGAAACGGCACTAAAGCTGGCCCGGCTTGCGGGGCTCCTTCCAGCCTTGTGGATCATCGAAGGGACTGGCGACGAAGCCGCGGTTTCGGCCGAGTTGCTGATCGCTGCCGGAACGGAAGTGAGGCTCGCAGCGCGGGCGAAATTGCCGGTCGACGATCTGCCAGACACCCAGATCGCGGTCTTTCGGGCAAGCGACGGCGAGGAGCATGTTGCGCTGATCGTCGGCGCGTTCGGAGGAAAGCCGCCGCTGGTCAGGCTGCACAGCGAATGCCTGACGGGCGACGTTTTCGGATCGCTGAAATGCGACTGCGGGCCGCAGCTCAAGGAAGCGCTGCGGATGATCGGCGAGGCGGGCGGCGGATTGCTGCTATACCTCCGACAGGAAGGCCGCGGCATCGGAATCGCCAACAAGATCCGCGCCTATGCGCTTCAGGATCGCGGTTTCGACACGGTCGACGCCAACCTTCGACTCGGCTTCGCGGACGATGAGCGCGACTATGAGCAGGCGGCTGCAATCCTCCGTGCGCTCGGCATCGACGAGGTGCGGCTACTGACCAACAACCCTTCGAAGGTTGCTGGACTGCAAAAGGCCGGAATCTCAGTGAAGGAGCGGGTGGGGCACCACATGCCCGCCAACCCCCATAACGCCGATTATCTGGCGACGAAGCGAGAGAAGAGCGGACACATTCCTTAGTCGTCCTCGAACAAGGCCGTGCCGACTCGGACTGCCGTCGCCCCCAGCATCACCGCTGCCTTGAAGTCGGCCGACATGCCCATGCTTAGGCCACCGACGCCATGCTCGTGCGCGAGCTTCGCCAGCAGCGCGAAGAAAGGCGACGGCTCGAGCCCCAGCGGGGGAATGCACATGAGTCCGTCGAGCGTGAGTGGAGATGCGCGAACGGCGGAGACGAGATCACCAACCTGCGCAATCGGGCAGCCGCCCTTCTGCGGCTCGTCGCCGATGTTCACCTGTACATAGACAGAAGGAGTGCGACCGGCCTTTCCCACCTCCTCGACCAGCGCATCGAGCAGCGACGGGCGGTCAAGCGAGTGGATCGCGTCAAACAGGCGCACGGCTTCCGGCGCCTTATTGGACTGCAGACGTCCGATGCAGTGCAGCCGCACGTCGGGGTGCCGCGCTAGCAGTGCGGGCCATTTGTCGAGCGCTTCCTGAACCCGGCTTTCGCCGAAATCCCGCTGACTCGCCTCGATCAGCGCCTCGATTTCTTCAGCGCTCCTGGTCTTGGAGACCGCGATCAATCTTACATCGCCGGGATCGCTCTTCGCCGACCTGGCTGCGGTGGCGATGCCATCGCGAATGGCCTGAAGACGCTCGGCAGCTGTCATGGCCGCGCTATAGGAAGCGCGATGAAAAGCCGCCAGAGTGTCCCCAAACAATGGCTAGTAGCCGACACGCGATCGGGCACCGATCCAGGTCGCTTGCTCCACCGCATGCCCCGCGGAAGCGGAGTTCTCCTCATCCACGGAGACATGGCGAAGGGCGAACGAGCAAGGCTTCTGTCCAGGCTTCGGATCGTCGCCCGGCTCCGGGGCCTCGTCATAGTCGACGAATTGCGCAACGAGGCGATGCGCGTCCACGACATGCCCGAGCTTCGCAAAGCCGGCCTTTCCCGAATCCCACTGATTTTCATCTCGCCTTTGTTCGCGACCCGGAGCCATCCGGCCTGGAAGCCTCTGGCGCGGCTGAAAGCGGCAGCGCTGCTGCGGTTGGCGAAGGCGCCGGCGATCGCACTTGGTGGAATGACCCCGCGGCGATTCAAGCGTGTCGAACGCCTGGGGTTTCAGGGATGGGCTGGAATCGACGCCTGGATCAGAACTTGAAGGCGGTGCCGACGTAGACGGCCTTGCTGTCCACGCGGTTGTCGGTGAGCGTCGTCAGGCGATCCTTCTGGATCTTGTACCGGACGCCGCCATTGACCGAGAGAGTGCGGGTCAGGGCGTAGGAGCCGCCGACATCCACCGCATAATTGTCCGGATCGCGCAGGGCGGGAACAGCGCGGCCCTCGCCGCGGTCGGCCGAAACGGCGACCCGGCCCGTAAAGCGCGGAAGCGAATAGCTGACACCGACGACAGCGCTTTCACGACCATCGATCGGCGAGCCGGACGGCTTCACCTTGGCTACGTCGCCGGCGATCGCGAAACGCCGCCAGCCGACCGCAACACCGAGGTTGTAGCTGACCGGAGCAAGAGCGCTGATCGGCGATCCCGAGCTGTTCGATGCCAGCTCCTGCGGGGTTGTCGTACGTGCGCGAATCGCCACACGGACCTGGGATGGACGGCCCTTGGCGGCCGCCGGAGTGAACTTGAAGTCGCCCCCGAGCGACGCCGATTTGCGCGAGAAGGCCGCCGCCAGCCGCGGGTCCGCGGACGCCGGCGTGAACTGGAAATCCGGGTTCATGCTCAAAGCGATGGCAGGGGGCCGGGTGTCTGCGAAGGCAGGCGACAGGAGAAGGCCCGCCGCACCGAGTGCGACGGCCAAGTTGACTGCAGTGACGCGGATGCGACTCACGCGAGACAACTCCCTGTTCAGGACTCCATATAGGCTGACCGACATGAAGGTTCCATGACTGACTCGATTCGAATCGAGTCTGTTGCAGTTGGACAACAAATGCGTCTTTCGAAGCGCCGCTTGCGGCCTCGTCGGCAGCATCTATAACGCCTTCGAAACCCCACTACCCGAGGATCGCAGATGTCCCGCCTGAAGCTTACCGTTGCAGCATTCGCGCTGGTCGCAATGACGGCCTCTGGCTGCGCCCGCAATCGCAACGTTCCGACCCAGCTGGCCCCATCCCGGCTCACCACGATCGGAGTGAACGGCTATCTTTGGCAGGCGGCGCTCGACACTGTGTCCTTTGCGCCTCTGCTTCAGGCGGACGCGAATAGCGGCGTGATCATCACCGACTGGTATGCGAACCCGCAAACGCCCGGGGAACGGGTGAAGCTGACGGTGACCGTCCTCGACCAGGATCTTCGCGCTGACGCCCTTCGCGTCGCTGCCTCGCGCCAGGTGCTTCAAAACGGAGCCTGGGTCGGCGCACCCGTGACCGCCGCGACCGTTCAGAAGCTCGAGGACATCATCCTGACGCGAGCTCGTGACATTCGCCGCACCACCGTTGCCGGATAAGAACTGGACCCAGATATGACCGGAGCCGGCCGCTTCGATCCGGCGGTTGCGGATGTTCGCTGGCAACAGCGCTGGGATGACGAGCGCTGCTTCATAGCGGATACCAACAGCAGCAAGCCCAAGACCTACGTCCTGGAGATGTTTCCCTATCCCTCGGGGCGCATCCACATGGGCCACGTCCGCAATTACACCATGGGCGATGTGCTTGCCCGTTATCGGCGGATGCAGGGCTTCGAAGTGCTTCACCCGATGGGTTGGGACGCTTTCGGAATGCCCGCGGAGAATGCCGCGATGGAGCGCGGGGTCCATCCGGACGGCTGGACCCGGGCCAACATCGCCGCGATGCGGGACCAGCTGAAAAGGCTTGGCTTCGCGCTCGACTGGAGCCGCGAGCTCGCGACCTGCGACCCCGAATATTACGGGCACGAACAGGCGTTGTTCCTCGACCTCTACGATGCCGGCCTGGTTTATCGGAAGGAAAGCGAGGTCAATTGGGACCCGGTCGACATGACCGTCCTTGCAAACGAGCAGGTCGTTGACGGCAAGGGCTGGCGTTCGGGCGCGACGGTCGAGCGCCGGAAGCTGTCGCAATGGTTCCTGAAGATCACCGACTTCGCTGACGAGCTCCTGGACGGGCTGGAGACGCTCGGGAAATGGCCGGACAAGGTCAGGCTGATGCAGGAGAACTGGATCGGCCGCTCCGACGGGCTGCGGTTCCGCTTCAAGCTTTCCGGCGAGGGCGCCGATTGCGACTATCCCTGGGTGACGGAGGGCCTCGCCGCAGCCCCCGAGATCGAGGTGTTCACGACGCGGCCCGACACGATCTTCGGCGCAAGTTTCGTTGCGGTTGCGGCCGATCATCCGCTCGCCGCTGCGATTGCCACGACCAATCCTGACGCGGCGGCCTTCGTGGCCGAGTGCAAGGCCGGGGGCACGAGAGCGGCCGAGATCGAAACCCAGGAAAAGCGCGGATTCCTGACGGGGATCGAGGCGGTCCATCCGCTCAATCCCGAATGGCGGCTGCCGGTCTGGATCGCGAACTTCGTGTTGATGGAATATGGCACCGGCGCGGTGTTCGGGGTTCCGGCGCACGATCAGCGCGACTTCGAATTCGCGACCAAGTACGAGCTTCCGATCCGCCGCGTCGTCGCGCGTCCCGACCAGGACAGGGATACGCCGATCGGCGATGAGGCCGAGCCCGGCGAAGGCGTGATCGTCAACTCGCAATTCCTCGACGGCCTGTCCGTCGAAGAGGCGCAGGACGCCGTAATCCGCCGTGCCGAGCACGAGAGCTGGGGCAGCCGTGAGATCGCCTATCGCCTGCGTGACTGGGGCGTCTCGCGCCAGCGTTATTGGGGCACGCCGATCCCGATGATCCACTGCGAGAAGTGCGGGCCAGTCTCGGTCCCGCGCGAGCAGCTTCCGGTGGTCCTGCCGGCGGACGTCACCTTCGACGTGCCGGGCAATCCGCTCGACAGGGCTGAGGATTGGCGACGCACGAGTTGCCCGAAGTGCGGAGGCGCGGCCCTTCGCGAGACCGACACTTTCGACACGTTCGTGAATTCCAGCTGGTACTTCATCCGCTTCGCAAGTCAGCCGATCGACAAGCCGTTCGACGAAGCGGACGCGGAAAAGTGGCTGCCGGTCGACCAGTATATCGGCGGGGTCGAGCATGCGATCCTTCACCTGCTCTACGCGCGGTTCTGGACGCGCGCGCTCAAGCGTATTGGCCGGCTCGACATTGAAGAGCCGTTCCAGGGCCTTTTCACCCAGGGGATGGTGACCCATGAAACCTATCGCGGGGTCGACGGGCGGTGGCTCGCACCCGAGGAAGTGGCGAAGGGCGATAACGGCAAGCTGATCGACGCTGCCGGCGCTCCGGTCGAGCTGGGCCGGGTTGAGAAGATGTCGAAGTCGAAGCGCAACACAGTCGATCCCGAGCCGATCGTCGCCAAATATGGCGCGGACGCGGTGCGCTGGTTCATGCTGTCCGACAGCCCGCCCGAGCGCGACCTCGAATGGTCGATCGGCGGGATCGAGGGCGCCGCCCGCTTCGTGCAGCGTGTGTGGAAGCTGGCCGTTGCTTCCAAGGACGGTGACGGCGAAGACGAGGCGCTGAATCGCAAGGTGCATCGGACGGTGGCCGCCGTCGGCGAGGCGATCGAGGGCCTGCAGTTCAACAAGGCCGTGGCGCAGCTCTATGAGCTGGTCACTGCTATCGAGAAGGCGCCCGCTTCAACTACGCGTGCGGAGGCGGTCCGAACGCTTGTGAAACTCACCGCGCCGATGGCGCCGCATCTCGCCGAGGAATGCTGGGCATCGCTTGGGGGTGACGGGCTCGTCGCAATGGCCGAATGGCCGAAGTTCGACCCCGCGCTGCTCGTCGAGGACCAGGTAACACTGGCGGTGCAGGTCAACGGCAAGCTTCGCGATACGCTGACGGCGCCGCGCGGCCTTGGGCGCGAGGAAGCGGAGGCCCTGGCTCTCGGGTCCGAGAAGGTTCAGCGGCAGCTCGACGGCGCGACGCCGCGTAAAGTCATTGTGGTACCGGACCGGCTGGTCAATATCGTCGCGTAATGCGCCGAATCATCCTTGCTGCCTTGCTTCTCGCTCTGCCGGGCTGTGCGCTTCATCCGCTTTACGCCGGAGGAGGCTCCGGCGCCGTCGCGCAGACGCTCCAGCAGGTGGCGGTGGCTCCGATCGACGGCCGGAACGGGTGGCTGGTCTACAACAAGCTAAAGGAGCGGCTGGGTGCCAGCGATTCAGGGGAGCCGGCTTACAGGCTGGAGGTGAAGCTCGACGATGCGATCATCGGCCTTGGAATCCGCGGCGACCGCGCTGTCACCAGGGAGCGGCGAACGCTTCGCGCGCGCTACCAGCTCGTAAGCGCGTCCACGGGGCAGGTAGTGCTTGATGCGACCGCAGGTTCGGACGCCGGCATCGACGTCGTCAGCTCCGAATATGCGACGGTTGCTGCCGAGCAGACCGCGGCTGAGCGCCTGGCGGACGATGTCGCTGACCAGATCGTGGCCAGGCTCGCTCTCTACGCGACGCGCACACGCGGGTCGAAGTGAAGCCGGCCAAAGGAGCGCTCGGCCGAGCCCTCGACCGGCCGGATCCCGCGTTCCGCTTTTATCTGTTCTATGGGCCGGACGAAGGGCAATCGCGCGCATATGGCGAGCGGCTCCTGAAGGGCATGGATGCGGAAAAGTCGGTGGTGTCGGCACAATCAGCGAAGTCCGATCCTGCACTGCTAGCGGACGAGGCCGGCGCAATCGGTCTTTTCGGGGGCAAGCGCGCGATATGGGTTGAGCCGGCCGGTGACGAGATCATGCCTGCTGTCGAGGCATTGCTGGAAGGCCCAGAGCCCGAGAGCGCCGTCATCGCAATTGCCGGCCCCCTTCGAAAGACGTCGACCCTCGTGAAGCTGGCGGAGACCCACCGTGCCGCGCTCGCACATATTTCTTACGAGCTGAGTGAGCGCGATTCCGAGCGCTTGGTGGAGGAGCTCGCTCGCGAGGAGGGCCTGGCCCTGGCTCCGGGCATTGCCGGCAGGATCGCCGCGGCTTCCGGTAACGAAAGGGGAATCATTGCCCAGGAGTTGGCGAAACTGGCGCTTTACACAGATGCTAGGCCCGGAAACCCGAAGCAGGTCGATCGGGAGGTTCTCGACGACGTCGGCGCAGGGGCGGAGGGCGACTGGATGCGCCTGGGCGACTTGGCGCTGTCCGGCAGGCTCGACGAGCTGAGCCGCGAGCTTGAACATTGCGCTTCGGAGGCCGAGCCGATTTCCGTGTTGCGAGCGCTCCAACGGCGCCTGCTGATGCTTGCCCCGATACGCGCCCGGGTCGATCGCGGCGAGCGGCCTCATGACGCCATGACGTCAGCAGGTAAGTCCGTGTTCTGGAAGGATAAAGAGGTCGTCGTACGGCTGGTTTCGCTGTGGGACTCGAAAGCCCTCGCGCGAGTCCTGGAGCGGTCGGGCGTGTTGGAGCGTCGGTTGATGAGCCCGGATGCGCCGCCTGACGGCGAAGCGTTGGAGGAAGAGCTGGTGGCGATTGCGAGGACCGCTAACCGGCGTTAGCGGCTAAATCGGCTCGCCGCTGAGCCGCTGGCAGATCATGTCGAGCTGATCGAGGCTCGAATAATGCAGCGTGACGGTGCCGCGGTGGCCGTCGCTTGCCACCTTCACCTTCAGGCCCAGGAGGTCGCCCAGCTGGCGCTCCAGTGCGGCGACGTCCGCATCGGCCGCTGATGCTGCCCTTCCGCGTCGGGCGCCGCCGGTTGAATCCGCACGGGCGGATCGTCCGCCTTTAGCAAGCTCTTCCGCCTGGCGAACGGAAAGGCCCTGATCCGCTATTTGCCGCGCAAGAATTTCAGGATCTTCGCTTGTAAGAACCGCGCGGGCGTGGCCCATACTGATAGCGCCTTGCAGTAGCATTTGCTTCACTGCGGTCGGAAGATCAAGTAATCTCAAGAGGTTAGCGATGTGGCTCCGCGACTTGTGGACGAGTTTCGAAAGCTCCTCCTGCGTGTGACCATAAGTGGCGACGAGCTTTTTGTATCCTTCCGCTTCCTCGATCGCGTTGAGGTCCTGGCGCTGGACGTTCTCGATCAGCGCGATCTCGGCGGAGGTCGAGTCGTCGATGTCGCGGACGATCGCCGGAATGGTGTGGAGACGAGCGCGCTGCGCCGCCCGCCACCGCCGTTCGCCGGCTACGAGCTGGAAATTGTCACCGTCGGGGCGAAGGAGAACTGGCTGCAGCACGCCGCGCTCGGCGATGGAATCGGCGAGCTCGGCGATGCTCTCTTCGTCGAAGTGCATGCGGGGCTGGGCCGGATTGGGCCGGATCCTGCCGATTTCCACCTCGCGAACGCCACTCGCTGGAGGCGCCTGTCCTTCGTCTCCCGCTTCTGGCCTTGCGGCGCCTGATCGAACGGCCTCGTCCAGAAGGGCGGCCAAGCCGCGGCCAAGCCCTGAGGTCTTCTTGTCACTCATGCCGCTTCAGCCGGCCGGGGGAGGCGCCCAATAAGCTCGCGCGCCAGGCTCACATAGGCTTCCGAGCCCGGGCACCTCAGATCGTAGATAAGCGCGGGCAAGCCGTGGCTGGGCGCTTCCGACAAGCGGACGTTGCGCGGCACGACGGTTTCGAAGACGGCCTGGCCAAGGCAAGCGCGCACATCATCTGCGACTTGCTGCGAGAGCCGATTGCGGCGATCGAACATGGTCAGAGCCACGCCAAGGATCGAGAGGTCGGGATTGAAGGCCAAACGGATTCGCTCGACTGTCTGCAGGAGCTGGCTAAGCCCCTCTAAAGCAAAGAATTCCGACTGCAGTGGTACCAGCAGATGGCGGGCTGCGACCAGTGCGTTCACAGTCAGCAGACCCAATGATGGCGGACAGTCGATAAGACAGATGTCCCAGCGGCCGGCCGGCACGGCGTCGAGCGCCTTCTCCAGCCGATGCGCGCGGTCGTCCAAACCAACAAGCTCAACCTCCGCACCCGAGAGATCCATCGTTGCCGGAAGGAGCTCGAGGCGCGGCACACGGGTCGCCATGACCGCCTCCTGGACGCCGGCAGAGCCGATGAGCGCGTCATAACTCGACCGCTCGCGCTTCGAAGGCGGCACGCCAAGCCCGGTCGACGCATTGCCCTGAGGGTCCAGGTCGACGAGCAGCACTTTCCAGCCGATCGCAGCCAAGGCCGTAGCCAGGTTTATCGCAGTCGTCGTCTTGCCGACGCCGCCTTTCTGGTTCGCGATCGCGACGCGAATCATCGCCCACCCTTCGCTCTCACATTCCGCAGCAGCAGGATCTCGGATTCGGAATCCGTGCAGCTCGGAACGGTATCGGCCTCACAATGCCAGTGTCGCTGCAGTTCGGCCAGTTCGGATTGCGCGCTTCGACCCTTCGGCAGCACCCAGAGGCTATTTCTTGTGGACAGATGCGTGGATATCCGCAGCAGTTTGTCCGCGGACGCGACGGCGCGAGCCGTTATCACATCGAATCGCCCGCTGGCCGATTCGGCCTTGCCAAGATGAACCTGTACGCGATCGGCCAAGCCAAGCTCGCCGATGGCTCGCTCGAGAAATTCGGCGCGCAATCGGCGCGGCTCGATGAGGGTGACAGGCCCATCAACCAGGGTCGCAATGACGATACCCGGAACGCCCGCGCCCGAGCCGATGTCGACCCAGGATGAAGCCGCCCCTGGCGCAAATTTCACTAGCTGGGCGCTGTCGAAAATGTGCCGTTCCCAGAGCGCCTCCAAGGTCGCCGCCGATACCAGGTTTTGCTTCGCCGCCTCTTCCCGCAGCAGGCGCGCATACTGCTCCAGAAGGCCGAATGTTTCACGTGAAACGGTACGACGGCTTACGGCCGCCAGGCGCTCGATCATGCCGCCGCGCGGGTGGCAGCGACAAATATGGCGGACAGGGCTGCCGGCGTTACGCCGGCCAGCCGTGAGGCCTGGTCGAGGGTTTCGGGACGGGCTGTGGATAGCCGCTCGACCATCTCGTTCGATAAGCCAGCGACGCAGGCATAATCGAACTCGGCGCCGAGCCTTATGCGCGCATCACGCCGGACGGTTTCCCACTCTCGCGCTTGCCGCTCAAGATATGGCGCGTAAAGCGCGTCAGCCTGCCCCTCCTCTGTTTCGGACCAGTCGGGCGCCTCGCGGCGACGAAAGTGGTCGATGATCTCAGCGCGACGGCGTTCAGAGACACATTCGGCGTCGAGCGCGTCCTGCCCGAGCCGCGTTGTTGCATTGTCCGCACGCAAGGCCAGCCTGTATTCCGCCCGCGCGGTCATCATCCGATAGGGCTCGGTCACGCCCTGGAGTGTCAGATCATCGATCATCACGCCAATGTAGGATGTTCGGCGATCGAAACGCACAGGTTCAATAGCGAGCGCCGCAGCGGCCGCATTGAGACCCGCAACCAATCCTTGGGCAGCCGCTTCTTCATATCCCGTCGTTCCGTTGATCTGACCCGCAAGGAACAGCCCAGGAATCTGCCTGACCTCGAGAGTCGTGCCGAGTCGCCGAGGATCGACGAACTCATATTCCACGGCATAACCTGGTCGCGCTATTTCAGCGCGCTCCAGCCCGACCACGGAGCGAACGAAGGCGAGTTGAACATCCTCCGGCAAGGAGGTGGAGATGCCATTCGGATAGATGAGCGGGTCGTCGAGGCCTTCCGGCTCAAGGAAGATCTGGTGGCCGTCACGTCCGCCGAACCGCTTTACCTTGTCCTCGATCGATGGGCAGTAACGCGGACCCCTTCCCTCGATCGCGCCTGCAAACAATGGCGACCTATCGAAATTGGCTTCGATGATTTCGTGGGTTCGCTCGTTCGTTCGGGCAATGGCGCAGTGGAGCTGTGCCGGATCTCGCGCGTCATCCAGCGCTGACATCGACCAACGTTCGTCATCCGAAGGCTGCCGTTCGAGCGACGCCCAGTCGATGGTCCTCCCGTCGAGGCGCGGAGGCGTCCCCGTCTTGAGCCTCCCCTGGCCCAAGCCGATTTCGCGGACTTGCGCGCCGAGAGCGACGGCCGAGCGCTCACCGCGCCGCCCGCCTTCGATCGTCCGTTCACCAACAAACATTCGTGCGTCGAGGAACGTGCCCGTCGTCACGATTACTGCTCTGCACGAAATCCGACCGTTGCTCGTTTCGAGGCCCTCGATACGGCCATTCCGCAGGACGAGGCGCAGCGCTTCGCAGATCAAGAGGTCAACGCTGCTCTCGCGAACAAGCTTTTGGATGGCTTCGCGGTACAGCCGGCGATCGGCCTGCACGCGCGGGCCCTGCACAGCGGGTCCCTTACTGCGATTGAGCATGCGACGGTGAATGGTGGCCCGGTCCGCCGCGCGCGCCATCAGCCCATCGAACACGTCCAGCTCGCGGACCAGGTGGCCCTTCCCCACTCCTCCGATAGAGGGATTGCAGGACATCTGGCCGAGATCTTCCGCCCGGAACGTGACAAGGCCGACGCGCGCGCCGCGACGCGCAGCGGCGGTCGCCGCCTCGCATCCAGCGTGCCCTCCACCGATGACCAGAATGTCGTACACGTCGAGCGCCTTAGCCTATCGCCGTTTCACGTGAAACATCCCAAGAATCGAGGCGGCGAGCTCATTTGCCTAGGCAAAAGCGTCCAAACAGCGCATCGAGCAAATCTTCGACCCCCGCACGGCCGGTAAGCCGATCCAATCCAGCCCGCGCTTGTCGTAACGCCTCAGCAACGAGAACCAATTCGCTCCCGCAGGACGCCATCTTCAGTGATGACGCTGCATAGGTCAGGCACTCGGCCTGGCGCTGGTTGAGAGCGAGTTGACCCTCTGCCGGAAGCAGGCTCGAAGCGTGCTCGACGATGGCCGCCGCCAACTTGTCGAGACCGGTACCCGCTGCGGCGGAGGTTGCGATGGAGTTAGGGGGGACCAATCCGCGGTCAGGCAGATCACATCGCGCATGGACTTGAACGACGTGCCGATGGTCTGGCGCCTCTTCCGGTTCACCGAGCCAGATTAATATGTCAGCCACATCGACTAGCATTCGGGCTCGCTCTACACCGATCTGCTCCACGACCTCCCTCGATTCGCGTAACCCGGCCGTGTCGGTCAGTCGAATGGGAACGCCGCCCAACGACATGTGAACGTCAATATGGTCGCGAGTGGTCCCTGGGATGTCCGTCACGATTGCACGCTCGCTTCCCGTCAAAGCATTGAGTAAGCTCGACTTTCCGGCGTTTGGCGGACCCGCTATCACGACCCGGATGCCCTCTTTCAGCGGCTCCGCTCGCGGCTGAGCGAGCCAGCTTTCCAGTTCTTTTGCTAATGCGCCGCAGTCGCGTTCCAGATTGGAATCGGTGTCGGCCGAATCCTCGTCGACATAGTCGATTGCTGCCTCGGCCCGCGCCGAAAGCTCCAGCAGGCGCGCCTGCCAGGCATGGATCTGCTTGCTCAAAGCGCCTTCGGCCATGGCCAGGGCCGAGCGCCGCTGACTCTCCGTCTCCGCCTCGATCAGGTCGGCGAGCCCTTCCGCTTCCGTCAGGTCGATCCTTCCGTTCTCGAAGGCGCGGCGCGTGAATTCGCCCGGCTCCGCCAGCCGAAGCCCGTCGATGCGGCTCAGGGCGTCCAGGACTGCCCGGACGACCGCCCGACCGCCATGGCAGTGGAACTCGACGAGATCCTCTCCTGTAGAGCTGGCAGCGCCATCGAATCGAAGCACCAACGCTTCATCGAGGCGATCCCCACCGGGGCTTCGAAGGTCGCGAACCGCAGCCTGGCGCGCCGGCGGCAACTCTCCTGCAAGCGCCCGCCCCGCTTGGTGTGCCACGGGCCCACTGACCCGGATGATGGAGATCGCCGCCGGCGGGCTGCCGCTCGAGAGCGCGAAGATTGTGCTGGTCGCCACGCGATGCGCCTAGCGCCGGGCAAAGCCCGTATCAAACGAGTCCGCTTGCAGCCGGCCAACCGAGAACGGGCGCCACATCATGATAGCCGTCCCAGATCATCTTCACCGCTACCCAGAGAATGACCAGCAACCCGACATAACCGATCCATCGGTAGCGATCGATGTAGCGGGCGATCACATTGGCCGCGATCCCCATCAGGATAACGGCGATAATGAGCCCGACGATGAGGATGCCAGGATGCTCGCGCGCCGCTCCGGCGACCGCGAGCACATTGTCGAGGCTCATGCTGACGTCGGCGATTGCGACGCCCCAAACCGCCGCAGAGAAGCTCTTCGCCGCGTAAACGCCAGAGCGCTCGTCTCCCAGGATCTCCTCCGATCCGGGTGAGCATTCCTTCGCGCGGCGCAACTCGCGCCACATCTTCCACGCAACCCAAAGAAGAAGCAGGCCTCCTGCAAGGATGAGCCCGACGACCTGAAGCAGTTGAGTGACTGCAAGGGCGAAGACGACCCTTAGAACAAGGGCTGCTAGCACGCCGATCAGGATGACCTTGCGTCGCTGCTCCGAGGGAAGCCCTGCCGCCAGCGCCCCGACGACGATCGCATTATCGCCGGCCAACACCAGGTCGATCATGAGGACCTGGAAGAATGCCGCGAGCGCCTCGGGTTCGCCGAGGTTGGAAAAATCGCGGACTATGTCGGCCCACAGTTGAAGCGGGCCACCAGCTCCGACTGCTAAGGCACCGACACTGGTCAGAAGGAAGTCAGACAACACGGTCCCCAATTGAATTCTCGACGCTGACGACGACAACGGGCGAACGACCCATTGGTCCCGACGCTAGGAAAGCCCAAGCACTTGCCTCAGGCCGAGCACGTGTTCGCCGCCCATCCAGCCTTCGTAGATCATGGTCGAGGCGACGTAGAGGATGACTGCAAGGCCGACGTAATTGATCCAATGATAGCGCTGGATCAGCTTGGCGACATAGTTTGCCGCGAAACCCATGAAGAGCACCGAGAAGGTCAGGCCGACGACCAACAACGCCGGATTCTCGCGCGCGATCGACGCGACCAGGAGCACATTGTCCAGGCTCATGCTGAGGTCGGCAATCGTGATCTGGATGGCTGCCTGAAGGAAGGTCTTGCTGCGGACCGGGCCTTCCACCTGGGCGGTCGTCGGATCGTCGAGAACGACCGCCTTACGCGGTCGCAGCTCCTGAACCATGTTGTAGGCCACCCACAGCAACAGAAGGCCGCCGGCGAAGACCAGGCCGGTGATCTTGAGGAGCTGAGTCGCGATGACCGCGAAGGTGACCAGGAAGACCAGCGCCATGCCGACGCCGAACATCAGGACCTTGCGCCGCTCCTTTTCCGGAAGGCCGGCGGCAAGCGAACCCATGATGACGACATTGTCGCCGGCCATGGTGAGGTCGCCGACGATGATCTGGCCGAGCTTTGCAGCGCCCGCCGCGGTGAAGATGCTCGAGAAGCTGAAGGCGGAGAGCATGAGCGGATAGAACCGCCGGTCGCGCTACTGGTTCATGCTTGCGAAAAAGTCCTCGTTGGACTTGGCGTCCTTCATCTTGTCGAGGAGGAACTGCATCGCGTCCACGGTGCCCATCTGCATGAGGATCCTGCGGAGGACCCACATCTTGGTAAGCGTAGCCTGCTCGACCAGAAGCTCTTCCTTGCGGGTGCCGGACTTGCCGACGTCGAGCGCCGGGAAGATGCGCTTGTCGGCGACCTTGCGGTCGAGGATGACCTCGCTGTTGCCGGTGCCCTTGAACTCTTCGAAGATCACCTCGTCCATCTTCGATCCGGTGTCGATCAGCGCCGTGGCGATGATGGAAAGCGATCCGCCTTCCTCGATGTTGCGCGCGGCGCCGAAGAACCGCTTCGGGCGCTGCAGCGCGTTGGCGTCGACGCCGCCGGTCAGCACCTTGCCCGAGCTCGGAACGACCGTGTTGTAGGCGCGACCGAGGCGAGTGATCGAATCGAGCAGGATGACGACATCCTTCTTGTGTTCAACCAGGCGCTTGGCTTTTTCGATCACCATCTCGGCGACCTGGACGTGACGGCTGGCGGGCTCGTCGAAGGTCGAGGAGATGACCTCTCCGTTCACCGAGCGCTGCATGTCGGTCACTTCCTCCGGCCTTTCATCGATGAGAAGGACGATGAGGATGACCTCGGGATTATTGTCGGTGATTGCCCGGGCGATATTCTGCAGGAGCACGGTCTTGCCGGTACGCGGCGGAGACACGATCAGAGCACGCTGGCCCTTGCCGATCGGAGCCACGATGTCGATGACCCGCGCTGACTTGTCCTTGATGGTGGGATCGAGCGTATCGAGCTTCAGCTTTTCGTCGGGATAGAGCGGCGTCAGATTGTCGAAATTGACGCGATGTCGGACCTGCTCGGGATCGTCGAAATTGATCGTGGTGACGCGGGTCAGCGCGAAATAGCGCTCGCCGTCCTTCGGGCCGCGGATTTCACCCTCGACCGTATCGCCCGTGCGAAGCCCGAAACGGCGGACCACCGAAGGCGCGACATAGATGTCGTCAGGCCCTGCGAGATAATTGGCTTCCGGCGAGCGAAGGAAGCCGAAACCGTCGTTCAGCACCTCGATCGTGCCGCTGCCGATGATCTCCGCGCCATCCTCAGCCTCAACCTTAAGGATCGAGAACATGAGGTCCTGCTTGCGCATGGTCGAAGCGCCTTCGACCCCGGCCTCTTCGGCCATGGTGACCAGCTCGGCCGGCGATTTGAGTTTCAGTTCTTTGAGATGCATCGGAGATTCGCTTTGTGAAGGCGTGGGAGAAGAAATCAGCGTTTCAAAGCCTTGGCGGCGGACGCCGCGTGTGGACGGAAGGCTGGAACGGCGGATGAATAGAAAGCAGGCCGGTACAGCCTTGGCGGTGAGTTAGGGAGCAGCCGTTTCCAAGTCAATCGGGGCCAAAGCAGATTTTAAAATGGCCGCACGATCACCAGAACGACGATCAAGGCGGCCGCAATTCCCGGAATCTCGTTCATCATCCGAAGTGTCCGGCCGTCATCGGCGCGCTTTCCGGCCGCGAGACCCTTGCCGTAAACGCCGAGCCAGCCCTGATAGGCGGAGAGCAAGATCACGAGCGCCAGCTTTGCGTTGAACCAGCCTTGCGAGAATGCATCGATGTTGAAGGCGAGGAGCAGGCCCAGGATCCAGACGGCGCCGATCGCCGGAAGCAGGATGATCTTGCGAGTCCGCCTCTCCCGATCGATCCAGGCACGATCTTCCGCCGAGCCCGGAGCCGTCTCATGATGATAGACATAGAAACGCGGCAGAAGCAGGAGACCGGCGATCCAGTAAATGACGAAGGTCACGTGCGCCGCTTTTACCCACGGGTAAGCAGCGCCAAGGAAGCCCGTCAGGTCCGTCATTCAAATCCTTTCACTTGCCGGACGAGCTGGCCGACATTGTCGATCGGGGTGTCCTGAAGAATCCCGTGCCCCAGGTTGAAGATGTGCGGGCGGTCGCGGAATGCGTCAAGGATGTGAGCAGTCGCATTGGACAGTGCTTTACCCCCGGCAAGAAGTGCAAGCGGGTCGAGATTGCCCTGGACAGGCAGCCCGGCCGGAAGCTCCCGATGCGCCCAGACCGGATCGACGGTTTCGTCTAGCCCGATGCAGTCCACTCCGGTCTCCTTCGCGTACGCAGAGAGCTTTCCGCCTGCGCCCTTCGGAAATCCGATGATCCGAATGTAGGGATAATCCTCACGAAGGCGTGCCACGATGCGTGCAGTCGGCGCGATCACCCAGCGCTCGAACTCGTGCGGAGCCAGGCTTCCAGACCAGCTGTCGAACAACTGGACGGCCTCCGCGCCGGCTTCGATCTGGCCCTCCAAATATTTTAGAGTGACGGACTCGATCCGCTCGATGACAGCTTCGAAGCGCTTGGTATCAGCATAGGCCAGGCGCCGCGTTTCCGATTGGTCACGGCTCCCCTGGCCGGCGATCATGTAGGTGGCCACCGTCCATGGGCTACCCGCAAAGCCGATGAGCGTTATTTCAGGCGAGAGCTGGGCCTTCACCTTGCGAACGGTCTCGTAGATCGGCTCGAACCGGGCGAGAGTCGGAGTGAGGGAATCCAGGTCCGCGGAAAGAAGCGGAGGCGTCAGCCGCGGTCCCTCGCCGGTGACGAAGGTCAGGTGCTGGCCAATCGCGAAGGGAACGATGAGGATATCC
>Ga0207701_10001705_pt1 | contig 22949 bp, 23 predicted proteins | sample KBSSwiSSwithPhiX_FD_184294 | JGI IMG/M metagenome (GOLD analysis project Ga0207701, IMG submission 184294) | Switchgrass rhizosphere bulk soil microbial communities from Kellogg Biological Station, Michigan, USA, with PhiX - S5 (SPAdes) (version 2) | ecosystem: Environmental > Terrestrial >... | reverse complement strand
GTTGAAGCAGGAAAAAGAATTAATAGTATTGATATTTGATATTATAGTCCACCACAGTCGTTGTGTTTGAGATTCTTTTACGACAACCAATCAAGGATAGTACGTGAAGAACTTCAATTGCCAGGTGGTGGCGTACCAAATGGTGGCCATGTTCGAATCGACTATGAGTATCTAAATCCACAAGCACTGAATCGCCTTTTCTTTGCTCAGCATTTGACGTCTTCCATTTAACGATGCAGTGACCTAATCTCCGATTACTATTTTCTCACATCTATCGCTTCGACGTCTTGATAATTCGAATCTCCCTGTACTTTAGGAATGGGATGCGATACTTGTGGATTATAATAAGGATGATCAATTAGTACTTGCGGATTATCGTTTGAATTTCGGACGAACCAATTGGCTGAATTGTCTTGAAATCTTAGGACAAGAATAAAGTGTGGCATAATAAAGGTTTTAAGCGGTTCTGATACACTAAATGTACACTCTTTCTTGTGAGAAGTTTTACAGTTAAAAATGTTGTCGTGCATTTGTGTTTCCGACACTTACTAAATGAATCATTAAAATTTCAGAAAGCCTAGCGCTAGTAATGGAAGTTTCATTTTAGCACGAGTGGATACATAATACCCTGATATATTATAATAAAAATTGCCGCGCCGTTTTCCTTACCGGAGTCAGGTCGAAAAAAACTTACAAACTGACATTAAGAACCGGGAAAAAGAGCCAATTAGTCTTGCTTTTTGTTTTAGTTCTTTCTATGATAAAATGGTATAATAACGAGGTATACGGGTGATGCTGAACCAGGAGGAAGGAGCAGGCGGCTTACAGCCACAGTTTGGCTTTAAAAAGTACTTTAGGACAGTCTTTTGGGACTTTTTGAGTTTTTGAAATTTCGAACAAAGTCATTTTTATTTGACTAGAGAGTTCTATTGGGATCATTAAAAACATTTCGGTGTCTATAGTTCTAAGTATAGTAATTGCTTGGTCAAATTTATTATTACGCACGACTCCTTCTAATAGTTCAACAAAATTTTGAAGGCTTAATCGACATGAAAATTCAGGTAGGTTGGCCTCCGTTTTTTTATTGCCTGAAAAGTTACGCAGTTCAGCATAGGCGAATGATGGCAAGACGATTTCGTGTTCTATAACATGGGGGTGTTGCTTAAATTCATTTAATCTATCTAATTCTATCAAGATTCTAACAAGTCGGAGAAGCTTCGTTGGAGGCATTACTACCACTGAACCTTTTCTTCCAACATCAGAACGAATCTCATAAGCTTTTTCCTTTGGAATGATGTAACGAGACAAGTCTGCAGCTGGGATACGGTATACTTCTCCATTATTTTCAGTGATCTGTACGTGTTCCCCAGGGTTTTCCTTTTCCATAGCCATAATTGTTGTTTTAAGACTCAAGAGAGCGTAGATCTTTAAATTCTTGGAGTTGTATGCTTTTCTGAGTATTCTTTATTTTAGGTACTCCGGGATAGTTTCCATGTAAATAATGTTTTTCCCATTTTTCAGATGAATTGTCATTAAAAAGCTTGTTCTCTACTAAATTAATTTCTCGGCTCAATGCCCATCCTTCATAAGCAGCTTTTAACGAAGGGTTTGAATCAATTGGTACAATGGTACATTGGAAGGATTCTAGTTCACCCCGCTTTAACGGAACAATCATGCAAATAGGTTCATCCTTACAAAAGGAGACCCATTCGTTTTTTGATGTAAAAATCCAATTCATAGTGAACGTGGAAACTGCCCAATCAGTTTCTATAAGACCATCTAAGGCGTAGATTCCATGCTTTGGGTAATTTGCTGGCCCTTTTGCGATAAGATTGTAATCTGTGCTTGTGCGAAATAGATAAGGTATACAAAAGGTTAGAATTCCATGACCAAAATGACTTGCGACGGAGGATGGCTTTTCATTATTTTTGAAATGAATACTTGTTATGTCTTCCCCTCCATCCCAACTGACTTCAAAACTCGCTGTATTTAAAATCCACCACCCAACTTGATTTGCCATTTTAAGTGGCAGGCAACGATAGGCAAATTTCTCTGGACTTGTATCCATCCACTCTCTTACGGCCCTTGCTGGAATAACTGGTGGACACATAATTTCTAATGCGAATGCTGTTAGCTCTGCCATTATAAGATTGATTTAAACATCCATAAAGATAACAATACTTATAGATCAGTTAGCTGCAAACGTTCCTAAGACCTATCGGTTAAAGTTTTTGAATTAGGATTTTTAAGTTATCCTTGCCGATCGGTTTCGTTGTTTATAATAGAATTGGCAAGGACGAAAAAATCCCTGAGACTAAGTTGATAAACCACCATCTTGTTTTAGCTCATGGGTGGAGGTGGAGGTTTTGGCACGCTTGTCGCGGATGAAGTCGGCGGTGGATCAAGGTAAACTGTTAATGATGTAAGCTTATCTTTTTTGTCTTCCTCCCATTTAAAATAAATTGTACGAGCGTCATCGGGCACCTTCTCAACCATATCAAAGTAATCAATCCAGCCACAGAGATATGCTTCTATACATAATTTTTCCCACCCTTCGATTCTCCTATCGTAGGTTCCTTCGGTCCATAAGTTCTTTTCTGTAGCCCACTCTGGAGTTTTATCCAAAAGAGTAAATCCTTTTTCTTTTCTTTCGTCCCTAACAGACCCTTTTTTTTTGTCAAGAAGGTCTATAAAATATTCTTCTTTTACTTTTACCTTTTTCATAATTGAATTTTTTTATTGGTGATATAAACATTAAAGTATTTTTTTCTCCGAAGTTGTTACTGAATCGGAATTGATCATTGTCACGCAAAGTGTGTTTCTATAACTAAGAAAGTAATAAATTTTTCCAGGGCTGGAATGAAATCAATAGTGCTTCAATGTTAAAGATCGTCAATAGCTGGTTATCTCCTCCCACTCACAGGGAACAGAATCTTCTTTTTTTCAATTGTGAGGACGCGGATTGAACACTAGTTTTGAAGTCAACGGCGGAAAAATAACAGTGATGTTCAAACTCTTATTATCTCTAATATACTAAAATTAGATTTCTCTCAAAAAAATATCTCCTGCGTTGTTCTTAATTCTAACCGCGACTATCAAGCAATTAACACTTTTGCAGTCCTAATATAAAAGGATAATCCAAACAAGCGCAATCGCACAATAGAGTCCTTGCAGGGTCATTCGCGCAATACTGGCGCCCTATTTGTTTAAATATGTTTCAGATGCTTTCTAAACAGCAGAGCATGATTTGCATATCTTAAAACATATAACTAGGGGAAAGAACCAATGGAATACTTAATGTTGCTGCAAAAAACACTGCCGCGAGTATTCCGATAACAATGCCACCATTGTCCCACTCACGATAATTGGCAATTAATCCAAATGTTCCTCCGCCGAGGAGAATGCCTAGAACAAGTATAATCCTTTCAATAGACTCGTTTCTTTTCCGTTCTTTCTTTTCAAGAAAGGCGAGAAGATCAGAAGTTTCTTTCATCGTTTTTAACAACGGTTCAATTTCCTCAATATATTTCATCCTACCAGTTTTAAACAAGGTGCAAGCCAGTTAGTCGTCGATCTAATTATTAATACCATGCGATCACAACATCACCGAAATAATCAGCTTGTTGTTCCAACTCTTTAGTTTTTGGAATAGGATCAAAAACCGCCGCCAGCCTAGTATCCTAAAGCCCCTTACTTTTCAGATAGTATCCAAATTTGTAGCTAGAAAAACGCGACTAAAGGCAACAAAAAGCAGAAAAAGGCAAATCTAAATGCCTGAAAACCTGTATAAACTATTATAAACGACTGATTTCGAAAGGTTGGTCATTTTCCGATACAAAACTTACTAAATATATAATCCAATTGATCTTCATTCGTGATCTCGCCGGTTATCTCGCCGAGATAATGAAGACAACGGCGGATATCCAGTGCCAGCAGATCGCCCGTTAATTTATTGTCGAGTCCGGCTTTAATATCTGCTAATGATTTGTTCACCTCCTGCAATGCATGATAGTGCCGCGCATTGGTGACGATGGTGCTTTCTGTTTGTACCTGGCCACTTAAAACTGTGTCCACCACTCTTTCTTTCAGCACTTCGAGGTGACGGTTGTTTTTGGCCGATATGAAAATGATATGATCCAGATGCGAATATTTTTCTTTGAAATTCATTTCGACGTTGACATCAATTTTGTTGGCAACCAGAATATGTTTGATATTGTTCTTTATAAAGTCGGCAACTCGTGACTCAAGGTCCGCAAGCGATTCGGTGGAAGCATCAAATAAATAAAGCACTACGTCGGCCGTTCGAATTTTCTCGAGGCTCTTTTCCATGCCTATGCTTTCAATGATGTCGCTGGTGTGTGTCCGGATCCCCGCAGTGTCAATCAGCCGGAACAATACCCCGTCTATATTAATCACTTCTTCAATTGTGTCCCTGGTGGTCCCGGCAATTTCGCTGACGATGGCGCGATTTTCATTGAGTAGTGCATTTAACAAAGTTGATTTTCCTGCATTGGGTTTTCCAACAATTGCTACACTAACTCCATTCTTGATCACATTACCCAGTTGGAAGGAATTCAATAGCTGGTTAACTTTTGACGATAATTCACCTATTAACCTATAAAGTGCAGACCTGTCGGCAAACTCCACGTCTTCCTGGCTAAAGTCGAGCTCCAGTTCGATCAATGCAGAGAATTTGATCAGTTGTTCTCTGAGGTTTTTCAATTGTTCCGAAAATCCTCCCCTGATATTGTGCAACGCAGATCTGTGCGATGCAGATGTATTGGATGCAATCAGGTCGGCCACTGCCTCTGCCTGCGTCAAATCCAGCTTACCATTCAGGAAAGCACGCTGGGTAAATTCACCCGGCTTTGCCAGTCTCGCTCCCTTTACAATGCATGCGTTTATGATTTCCTGCTGTACGTACGGTGAACCATGACAACTGATTTCAATAACATCTTCACCTGTATAAGACCGTGGGGACCGAAACAATGACAACACCACTTCATCCAATACTTTGCCATTTTCGATAAAATAACCCACATGAATCGTATTGGGTTCCTGGTTGTTCAGATTCTTTGAGGGAAATAAGGCATTGACAATTTTAAAGGCATTATTACCACTCAAACGAATCACACCAATGGCCGCGACGCCCGGTGGCGTGGCCAATGCTACGATGGTATCGTCCCAACCTGGTGATCCGTGTGCCATTCTTTTTCCTTGTTTTCAAAAATAGACCTGATTGGTCAGGCATAAAAAGAAAAAATCCCTTTCGCCGCAGCAAAAAGGATTTAAGAACTTAGATTATTTAGAATTACTCAGATTGAACCTGGAATGTAATAGGTTGTTTACGATAAGCATTCACCTGGCGTCCGTTTTGAATGGCGGGTGTCCATTTAGGTCCTTTCTTGATAACCCTTACGGCTTCCTCTTCCATCCCGAAACCATGTTTCGTCAATGGTCTTACATCGCTGATGGAACCGTCTTTGCTCACTACAAACTGCACATAGACTGTATACGTACCTTCAGGAGCACCATTATCAACAGGTGCACTGGGATTCAGGTTTCTCTCTAAATACTTTCTCCATGCGCTTTCACCACCCGGGAATGCTGCCTCGATCTCCACTTTTTCGAAGATCTTGTTTTCGTCTTCCTTTTTCTCTTCAACGATACCTTTTCCTTCATCAATTACGGCAGGGGCTACTATACCTTCATCCTTAATACCTTCCTGGGTTTGAACGTCAATCTTTGCCTCTTTTAATTCTTCCTGTTCCGGAGGTGGTTCCTGTACTTCCTCATCCTTTACGATCTTGGGAGGCGTAAATTTCTGCATTTCAATTTTTGGCGGATCAGGTGGCTTGGGCGGAGGAGGTGGGGGTATATCCTTTTTTTCCTCTTCCTGTTTGATATCCTGGATCGTCACTTCCTTGATATCCACTTTCTTCGCATCACCCGTGTTCAAACTGCTCGCAAGTACAGATGATAAAAAAATCAGCAAGGCGACCGATCCTGTAATAACCAGCGCACGAATCATCCGGCGGTTATAAGTCCTACGCAAATCGTAAGCCCCATATTCCTTGTTTCTCCCCTCAAACACAAGGTCGAGAATATCAGCGGATAATATTTTATTGGCTTCCATGTACAATTATTTAATATTAGATGCAATTCGTTTCATTTTCCATAAAATGGCACACATTATTGAATACCACTCGATTGTTCCGTAGCCTTTACCAGGTCCCTTTCAACATCGGTGATTTTGATCATCGCAAACCGTTTTACCAGGTTGATCGTCATTTCATCAAGAATATCCACTGTGTTCTTGTAGTTTGCATCCTCTGTAGGCTTAATCACCACAACAAAGTCAGTGTCGAAACAATCGCTAACCGGTTTGCCTTTTTCCTTAGCCTTTGCTTCGCATTCCGCATTTGGAGTGTAGTGTGCGATAACGTCTTTCTTTTTCTTGATGATCACGTCCCTGATGCCTTTGAAGTCGGTAGATTTAAAATTGGAGCCATCGGGCATCAGCTCACCTTCGTAATAATAAACCTTATCCTTCTTACCCAGCATTATCGTCAACGCACCTGATTGTTTTACTTTGGTTTCTTCTTCCTTCTTTTCAGTGTCTTTTGGCATATTCAGGTCCATGGTGGTCGGGGTACTCATTGTTGCCGTGAAAATAAAAAACGTAATGAGCAGAAAACCCAGGTCCACCATGGGAGTCATGTCAACACGGGTAGAAAGCTTTTTGGCTTTTTTTACTCCCGGTCCCTTTTTGTGGCTGTCGCCACCGCCGGTATCAATACTTGCCATAAAAAAAATTTATTTGGTAATAAAATATTACTTGTTTCTTTCCTTGAATAGTTCCGTCCCTTCAGGAGCTCCTTCCTGCGAAGTGATCAGGTTATACTTGAAGATTTCGTTCTTCCTGAGGGCATTTATCACCGCCTCAAAGGTCGGATATTTTGAATCGTTGTCGCCTTTGATAAGGTATAAAAACCTGCGGCCTGCAAATGCTTTATTCGCCTCCGCCACCCACCAGACCAGCTCATTATTCAACGTATCCAATACGGGGATGCCCGGCTGCTTTACCTTTTTCTGTTCTGCCCGGGGGAGGGCCAGCAGTCCTTTCAACTGGCTAAAGGGAACACCGATAATTTCGGCGTCTTTGAAATTAGCCATCTCAGCCGGTGTCAACCCAAGACTGCGGGTGGTATTAAGTCCCTGGATGATTTCGTCCAGCTTACCCCTGTCGCTTTTGGTAGTTACGTTTATATATACCCTATTTTCTTTATCAAGCGTGATCAACATCGCGTCAGATTCTTTCAACATGTCTGATGACACCGAGTTGGGCGTTGTGACTTTTACAGGTTCTGCCGGCTTAAATTTCGTAGCCATAATGAAAAAGGACAGGATAAGAAATGCAATGTCCACAAAGGGCGTCATATCTGTATCAGTGCTTTTCTTGGCAATCTTTACATGAGGCATATTTCACCAAATTTTAGTACTGTGATGAACAGCGTGGAAAAATCCATAAGCCGTTCACTAAAATTATTTGTATAAAGAAGCAAAACTCTGCGTCAGGGTAAAACCTGATTCATCAATTCCATAGGTTATGGAGTCGATCTTAGTAGTGAATATGTTGTACATGATCAAAGCAAGGGCTGACGTACCAATACCCAAAGCCGTGTTATACAATGCTTCCGAAATACCCACAGCCAGGGCGCTGGAGTCACTTCCTCCGCCCGATTCACCAAGCGCGGCAAATGACCTGATCATACCCATTACCGTACCGAGCAAGGCAACGAGCGTACCAACTGATGTAATGGTTGAAAGAAATACCAGGTTTTTTTGAAGCATAGGTAGTTCCAGTGCCGTCGCTTCTTCTACCTCTTTTTGTATCGCTAAAACCTTTTGATCTGTATCCATTCCCGCTTCACTGATCATTTCTTTGTAACGTCTCAAACCGGCTTTCATAACATTGGCCACTGAACCGCGTTGTTTATCACACTCAGATAACGCAGCATCTACATTGCGATTAGCCAGGTGATACTGAACCTTGCGGATAAAGTCAGAAATAGAACCATTCCCCAATGCTTTGCGAATCGTCAGGAACCTTTCAATAGAAAAAACAATTACCATCAGCAACATTCCAATGAGCAGCGGAACGATGATACCGCCCTCATAAATTCTGTGCATTGCATCTTTTGGTCTCTTGTGCTCAGGCCAGAACCATCCATCACTCGAAGGATTCTCAAACCCATTCGGATTTCCCAATACAAATCGCCAGAGGCAATAACCAGCCACAATACATATGACGGGAGCAATCCATGAGATAGCATTACTGGTTTTTTTTGCCTGAACAGAGGTAGCCTTAACTGATGCAGATGCAGTTGGTTTAGTCTCAGCCATGATCTTGATTTTTTTAGTGTTTTTTAATTGTTTGGAAGTGTTATTGAGGGTACAATTCTAACAAAAAAGTTTATATAAAAATCCGTGACCCAAGGTTTTTTTCATGGGAGTTCAAGTTAAGGATTTTTTTAAATGCAGCAATTCCGGGGAAATTTATTTGAAAACAATTTTATGCTGCCCACAAAGGTCAGTTATTCATAGCGAAGTGCTTCAATAGGATTAAGGCGGCCGGCTTTCAACGCAGGGTAAAGACCCGCAAGTAAACCCACGAGACTGCAGATCGCAATTCCATAAGCTACCCAGTTCCACGGCACAACAAAACCCGTATGCAATACCATTGAAAAAATGTTACCCACGAAGATACCGAGCACGATCCCGAACAATGCCCCCAATACACTAATGATCATTGCTTCAAGGAGGAACTGCCGTCTAACCATTTTGCTTTTACCGCCGATTGCTTTCACGAGGCCTACTTCCTTGGTTCGCTCAGACACCGACACTAACATAATGTTCATAAGCCCGATCGCTGCTCCAATCAACGTAATCAAACCTATGACGGTAGCCGAGATAGTAAGAAACCCCAAACTGTTCATTGCTTTTTCTGCTATACTGTCACTGCGGTCCAAAACAAAATTGTTTTCTTCGGTGGTGGTGAGTTTGCGAACCGGTCTGAAAGACGCCTCAGCTTCGCCCATTGCTTCGTTCACACTCAAAATATTATCCGTTTGAACGGCGACAACAAAGGATCGGCCGGACGGAAAATCCCGATATATATTGATATAGGTCGTCAAAATCATGTTGTCGCGGCTAAACCCAAGTGTTGACCCGCGGCTCTCCAGCACTCCCAACACGCGGTAAGGAATATTATTGATCCGCACAATGGAATTAGTTGCCATTTCAGTGTTCTGCCTGAACAACTTTGTGGCAACATCATATCCCAGCAGACAAACCCTGTTGCCGGTCTGGACATCTATCCTGTTGAAATTTCTTCCCTGCGTGACATTCAATCCATTCAACAATAAATAATTTTCATCCCCGCCAAGCAGAGTCACATTGGGACTGGTCTTTTTATCCTCGTAAGACACAATTGAATTCCGGTTGCCAAAAAGGGAAATGCTCATTGCGGCAGGATAGTGATATTGGTCGACAAACAACTCCGCCTCATCTTTTGTGATCGGCCTCCCCAGGTTGGATTTCTTTTCTTTTTTCTTGTTTCCTTTTTTTGATAGTTCAGTTTTGCGCCTGTCGTCCCCGCCGAAAAAAATATTTCTTTCCTTGTAGCGGATCGTAAAAGCATTCGAGCCCATGGAAGAAAAGCTTTCTGAAAATTTTTGATTCATGGCTTTGATAGCTGTGATAATACCCACCAGCGCCATAATTCCAAATGCAATTATGGCAACGGTCAGCCCCGTCCGGAGTCTATTGCTGCGAACTGTGCGCCAGGCCAGGGAAAAAATATCCAGGAAGCTCATCTGCGAAAAAAACGGGTTACTGGTTAATCAATTCGGGGCCTGCGATCCAGGCTACCCGAAATTAAAGAAAGTAAAAAAGATCAGGATACAAATGTTTACCCGCGGTAAAATGAGTATGACAGTGTGAACGGTCCTAAAAATAATACCAGTAAAGCAGTAAATTGGGAAACAACCCTAACAAAATCACAGCAGCGGCCACTACCGCCAAAGTCCATTTAAAAAAAGCAGAAACCTGCACCGTGGCCTGGCCCTCCTTAAAGTACATAGCCTGGATCACGCGAAAGTAATACCAAACGCTTACTGCGGCCATCAGCACGGCAAAGATAACAACCCATAAACTCCCCGAACTCAGCGCCGCCTTCAGCATGTAAAACTTTGCGAGAAATCCAGCAGTAAGGGGTATACCTGCCAGGGAGAGAAAGAAGATCGTAATGAGTAATGCGATCATCGGTTGTTGCTTAGCCATCCCGTTAAATCCTTCAAAAGAGTAGTCGCTCATTTTTGCCAAAACTGCAAAAATTCCAATTGTGGCAAGACAGTAAGCTGCCGAATAAAGTAATATACCTTCTTTTGCGTCGCTGTTCATCGCGTAGATTGCCAGCAGCATAAATCCAGCCTGCGCAATGCTCGAATAAGCCAGCATTCGTTTCACGCTTTGCTGAAACACTGCAGTGATATTTCCAATAAACAGGGTAGCGACCGTAATCACCGCAATCCACGTTTGCCATTGTTTATTAAAAGAACCAAAAGCTTCATCAAACAATCGAATAAATCCAATAAATATCGCGGCTTTTACAATGGTCGCCATAAATGAAGTGAACACGGTGGGCGCACCATCGTATACATCGGGTGTCCAGAAATGAAACGGGGCCGCCGAAACTTTAAATGCCATCGAAAAAAGCAGCAGCAACATGCCGGCCACTGTTAGAAGCGCAGGCTTATCCGCAGCAAACTTCATGTCGACCGAATTAAAAGTGCCTGTCGCACCGTAGATCAGCGCAATCCCCATTAACATAAGCCCGGTGGAAAATGCACCCATCAGGAAGTATTTCAGAGAAGCTTCGTTACTCTTGAGATTTTTCTTGTCGCTGCCGGTCAATATATACAGGGGTATCGAAATAATCTCAATGCCAAGGAAGAGGATCAATAAAGATTTAAAGGACACTACAAGGACAACGCCGCAAATGATAAAAAATATGAGTGCAAAATATTCTCCGTAATGCGCACCCACCTTTTCCATATCCCTCGCCGACAAAATGAAATACACCAGCGTTGAAAAAAGCACTACGGCGTTGAACAATAATGCAAACCTGTCGAACCCCAACATGCCGGCCGTGTTTATTTTAAAGAAGGAGATGCCCGAAATCTCAAGGATGTTTATTATAAATAACCCAGCCATTCCTACCACTGCGATGAACCTGAGAAAGGGAGCCTGTTTCAGCAGCACACCGCTGAACAACATTATCACTCCCAGGATCGCTGATATGATCAAAACATTCATTTCTTCCCGTTACTTTTTTAGGTCCTTGACGAGGTCAGATATTTTCAAAATACTATCCGTGACATCATTAGTTATGTTCAAAACCGCTTGCGGATAAATTCCTATTCCCAGGATCATAATAACGATCATCAGGAGCGCCAGTCGTTCATAACGCCTGATATCCTTTGCACCCGCAATAGCTGTAACGGTTTCACCATAAAATACCTTTCGGATCATATTCAATGTATACACGGCGGCCAGGATTATTCCAAGACCGGCGCATATCGTGTAAACTGTTGCGAAGGAATTTGCGTTTAAGCGTATCGTCCCAAAAATGGTATAGTTTCCGTCGTAAACATTGGAACTGAAGATGCCGTTAAACATCATAAACTCGCCAATAAAGGCATTGGTCAGCGGCAGTGCTATGTTTCCCAGTGCAATAAGCACAAAGAAGATGGCCATTGAAGGATTCTTTTGAGCAAGCCCTCCCAATTCCGACATCTTGCGGGTGCCAAATCTTTTTTCAATCATTTCAACAAGTATCCACAACCCGATGATGTTGATCCCATGATTGAACATCTGCAGCATCACGCCCTGCAACCCGATCGTATTGTGCGCGAAGACAGCCAGACACATCAAGCCGATATGTGCGATAGACGAATAGGCAATCAATCTTTTCAGATCATCCTGCCTCATTGCGATCAGTGATGCGTAAATGATTCCGACGATGCATAATGTCGAGATCAATGTTGCCCAATTATTAGCGGCGGCGGGAAACAAGGGAAGCAGCCAGCGGATCACGCCTAACAATCCCATTTTCACCATGACGCCGCTCAATATCATTGTAACAGGCGTAGGAGATTGTTCATAAGTATCGGGCTGCCACGTGTGAAATGGGAAAACGGGCATCTTTATGGCAAATGCAATAAAGAAAAGCCAAAACAACCAGGACTGCTCCTTAAATGACAATTTCGCTTTATAAAATGAATCGATACTAAAAGATTGGTCCGGGTTATGTCCGGCCACATACAAGATCCCGATCAACATCAGCAGTGAACCAACAAACGTATAGATGAAGAATTTAAATGTGACGGCGATCCTTCTTTCGCCCCCCCATTGCGAGCAAAGGAAATATACGGGGATCAAGGCTAGTTCCCAGAAAAAATAAAAAAGAAGCGCATCCATGGCAAGGAAAACACCCATCAAACCCGCTTGCGACAACATCATCAGGGCAAAAAAATTATTTGCTTTTTTATACCTGAACAGCGAGTCCCAGGAGGAGAGGAAAATGAGCACAAACGCAATGGCAGTAAGCAGGCAAAGCAATTGACCCATGCCGTCGAGACGCAACGAAAGACTGCTTCCCAGCACGGTCATGAATGCTGAATGATGCTCCATCAACCGCGTATCCCTAAAAAATATGATTCCCACCAATGAAATAACCAAAACCACAATTGATACAACGAGGATAAATGAGCGGATTGCCTTTTCATTCCTGATAAAAAAGGTGGCCAAGCCGGTCAGCAACGGGATCAATATCAGTAATACAGGAATCATAAAGTATTTCTATCGGTCGTTATTTTCTGAGAAAAAATTGAAACACAAAAAACAGCAACATTCCCACCACCATCAATAATACATAACTTCCTACCTGCCCGCTCTGCAATAAGCGTAGCTGGCGGCTGCCATAATTGACCAGGCGGCCAACCCCATTCACCATGCCATCTACTATTGTTTTTTCAAACACTTCGCTAAGGAAAGAGCCAAGCGCATTTAGCGGACGTACAATTATTTTTTCATATAATTCGTCAACATACCATTTATGCTGCAATAGTTTTCCAAATCCTTTTGCGTCTTCCATGTCCGGCTTCCGACTATACCGCCACCATGCATAAATGACCGTCGCAATAGTCAATAGCGCGGAAAGGCCGGTAAGCATCCATTCCGTTTGATGAGATACCTCATTTGTTTTCAGAACGGCTCTAGATGATGAAAAAACCGGGGCCAAAAAGTCTTCGAGGAACTGTACGCCCGGTGCAATAAATTCCGGTACATCTACATAACCGCCGATGACAGAAAGTATGGCCAGGATAATCAACGGAACCGTCATACTGGAAGGACTTTCATGTAAATGATGCTCCTGTTCATGGGTACCGCGGAAACGGCCCCTGAACGTTGTAGCGTATAAACGGAACATATAGAATGCTGTCAGTAAAGAGGCTCCGATTGCTAACACGTAAAAAATCGGCGATGCAGCGAAAGCCGATGCAAATATTGCATCCTTTATTGCATCCTTTGAGAAAAAACCGGAAAAGCCAGGAATGCCGGCAATGGCAAAACAACCGATGAGGAAGGTGGCGTGGGTGACCTTCATGTGCTTGCTTAGTCCGCCCATCTTCCTGATGTCCTGTTCGCCACCCATAGCATGAATCACACTGCCGCTTCCGAGGAATAAAAGCGCCTTGAAAAAAGCATGTGTCATGACGTGAAAAATTGCAGCCACATAAGCGCCGCAACCGAGGGCAAGGAACATATAACCCAACTGGCTTACGGTTGAATAAGCCAGCACCTTTTTAATATCGTTTTGTTTGAGCGCGATAGTAGCAGCCAACAAGGCGGTGGCGAGACCAATAACCGCGACAATGTTCATTGTGACGGGCGAAAGAGAATATAAAATATTGCTCCTTGCAATCATGTAAATGCCTGCTGTCACCATTGTAGCCGCATGGATCAGGGCTGAAACCGGCGTAGGGCCTGCCATTGCATCGGGAAGCCATGTATATAATGGTATCTGCGCACTCTTACCCGTAGCGCCGATAAACAACAAGATTGTTATGGCTGAAAGGTCGGTGGTTGAAAATTTGCCGGCCTGCGCATGTGTAAATACGTCCTGGAAATTGACATTACCAACCCTGGAAATAATCCAAAAGATCGCAATGAGAAATGCAAGGTCGCCGATCCGGTTCATGATAAAGGCCTTGTTGGCAGCCTTATTGTATTCGGTATTTTTAAACCAGTATCCAATTAAAAGATAAGAACACAGTCCCACTCCTTCCCAACCAATGAACATGATCACATAATTGGCGCCCATTACCAGGACCAACATCGAAAACACAAATAAATTGAGATAGGAGAAATATCGTCCGAAGTGTTCGTCTTCTTCTCCATGCATATAAGAAGTGGAATACACGTGAATCAGGAAACCTACGCCTGTAATGATCAACAGAAAAAGAGAGGAAAGCTGATCTATTTGGAAGGCAAAAGGAATCGCCAGGTTGCCCACGTTTATGAAATCAAAATAATTGGCTACATAGTTATTTCCATTCCGGACTTCCGTAAATACCCAAATACTGATCAGAAAAGAGACAAGCACCGATCCACATCCCAGGATTCCTATAAGACCTTTCGTTAAATATTTTCTTCCCAAACCAATGATGACAAAACCAACCAGTGGCAACAGGGGAATTAAAAAAACAATGTCTAAAAAATTCTTCATACTAATACCCGCAGCAGGAGTCCTATACTTTTGCTCCGGCCTGACTTTTATTTATCAGTGCTTTAACCTGTTCAAAAAGTTCACATCTACAGAATGAATATTCCGGTACATCATGATAATTATGGCCAGGCCAACGCTAACCTCAGCAGCGGCTACAACCATAATAAAGAATACGAATAACTGGCCCTCGGTGCCCGCAGACGGATTACCCTCCGCCACACCTCTCAGGTAGTGCATTTTCGAAAATGCCACCAGCAACAAATTCACAGCATTTAACATTAATTCTATACACATGAAAATAATGATCGCATTGCGACGAGTGAGCACGCCAACGATTCCGATGCAGAACAATGCAATTGAAAGAAATATGTAATAATTAATGGGCATATTAATTTTTAACTTACTCCCGCTTCCCTATCATGACTGAACCGACCATCGCGCTGATGAACAAAATGCTGCTGATTTCAAACGGTACAACGTAGGTGCCGAATAATTCCATTCCCAGGTTCCTGATCAGCCCGATATTGCCAACTTTTACCTGGGCCATCTGTCCTTTCAATTCGCTGTTGCGCAAAGCCGCGACCAGCACCAGCAACAAACAGCCACCAGCTACGGCACCTGCGAATTTGATCCAGAGATTTTTTCTTGGTTCCGTCTCTTTATTAAGATTAATAAGCATGATGACGAAAAGGAACAATACCATGATGGCACCAGCGTATACGATGATGTTGACAATAAAAAGGAATTGCGCATTCAACATCAGGAAATGACCGGAGATGGCAAAGAATGTAAGTATCAGCCACAATACACTATAGACGGGATTTTTATTGGTAACAACCATTAAGGCGCTGAACAACGCCATCACGGAAAGCAACCAGAACAGTATTTGCGTAATTCCCATAAGTTATTTGCAGCGAGATGGTTTCTTGATGGACAAAATTTGAGATAAAAGCATTGGCTAATTGATTAGACCGCTGAACTTTCCTGTCTTCCTGGCGCCCTGTCGCCCAGGGCTTTCTTATACCCTTCCGGGTCCTCTTTAGGATTTGGTATCAGCAGATCTTCCTTTTTATATATAAACCCCTTTCGTCCATAATTGGAAGGGGCAAATGTTTGTGAAAGATAAACCGCATCTTTGGGACAGGCCTCTTCGCAGTAACCACAAAATATGCAGCGCAACATATTAATCTCGTATTTCGCGGCATACTTTTCCTCACGATAAAGGTGTTCTTCTCCTGGCTGGCGCTCGGCTGCTTCCATTGTGATCGCCTCGGCAGGACACGCAAGAGCGCAAAGTCCGCAAGCGGTACAACGCTCACGCCCTTCTTCATCCCGGTTCAGTATTTGTAATCCACGGAAAACTTTTGAAAATGTTCTTTTTTGTTCGGGGTACTGAATCGTTACCTTACGTTTAAATAAGTGTCTCAACGTGATCATCATCCCCTTTAAGATATTCCATAGATATAACTTTTCGAGCCATGTCATTGGCTTCCGGTCTACCTGCTTAGCTCTCTGCGTCAATGGCATATTCCCGGCGATTTAAAAATTTTCGCAAATATATATTTTAACTCAGCAAGTCATTCGTCAATTTGGACCTATAAATAAGGTCATTTTTGTTTTCGCTCAGCTTCCTTAATAAGTCATGGGTTTAGGTCATGGCTGCGGGTTTGGTTATAGTTATTGGTTTTTGGTCCCTTCAGGTACAAGAAAACTTCATCAGATTGTTCCTGCCTCAAACTGTGACCAAAGACCAAACCCGCCGCCCTGACTAATAACCAGTTTATTTATTCAGCCACAATATGAGGGCGGCTGTCACAATCATATTCAGTAGCGCCAGCGGTATCAGGCTCCGCCACCCCAGCTTCATCAACTGATCAAAGCGAAACCGCGGAATAGTCCAACGTATCCACATAAAAACAAAAACAAAAAACAGCGCCTTGGACATCAATACCACAAATCCGATTATAGCAAGAACGTTTTGATTCAGGCCCCACCCTGCTTCGTTCACAAACGGTATGTCATAACCACCGAAGTATAATGTTGACATTACCACTCCGCTGATAAACATGTTGATGTATTCTGCAAACAAATAAAATCCAAGCTTCATTGACGAATACTCCTGGTGATAGCCGAAGTTCAGTTCATTTTCAGCTTCGGGAAGATCGAAAGGCGTACGATTACATTCAGCGAGGGCACACACAAAAAAGATGATGAATCCAACAGGCTGATAGATGATGTGCCAGCCGTGCGCTAACTGGTTGCCGACAATGGAACTCATCCTGAGATCACCAACCATCAGCAGGACAGCTAATAATGCAAGGCCCATAGGCAGCTCGTATGAGACCATTTGAGAAGCACCGCGGATAGCAGCCAGCAATGAGAATTTGTTGTTCGAAGCCCAGCCACCGATCATGATTCCATAAACGCCCAAACTCACGACCCCAAAAATGAAAAGGATGCCAACATCAATATCTGCGACCTGCAGAGGAATGTTTCTTCCGAATAAATGAAGCGGAGTGCTCCACGGAATTACAGCGCTGGTAAGTAATGCCGTGACCATTGCGAGGCATGGACCCAGGATAAACAAAAATTTAGAAGATACGAGGGGGATGATCTCTTCTTTAAAAAATAACTTACCACCGTCTGCCAATGGCTGCAACAATCCGAATATACCGGCCCTGTTGGGACCAATTCGATCTTGTAAGAATGCCGCAACTTTTCTCTCGGCATACGTTGCGTACATGGCTACGACCATCGACAGCGTGACGATCAGGCCGATCAATAAAAACTTTTCTAAAATATAATAGCCATCAACAGCCAGTAAATGCATAAAAACTATTCTTGGTGATTTTCATCATATGTATCGCCCGTGGGCGGCCCGGATATTTTGCTCAAATCAACAGATGGATCGTTCACATCGCTTATACTATGAATATCCATCAGCAATTTTGGTTTTCTGCCACCCATTACATCAGAAATAGTTTCCCTGGGTTTTTTCGCAGCGATATAATGATTTGCCGAAATAACCGAATGGCGGCTGATCTTAGTGGGTCCTTCAACTACCCAATCGCCCAGTTTCTTTTTATCGAAACGACATGTATTGCAAATCCATCCCGGCTGGCCATCATAACTCTGCACTTCACCCCAGGGATCTTTTCGCGCTGTGACTCTCAATACTTCGTCACCCCGGTTCCACATAGTGACTTTGCCACAGCAGGTTGGGCAATCACGGTGTGCATCCACCGGCTTGGTAAACCAAACCCTGTTCTTGAAACGGAATGTTCTATCGGTCAGCGCACCAACAGGGCAAACATCAATCATGTTTCCGCTAAAGTCATTGTCGATGGCTTTTGAGATGTACGTGGATATTTCCGCATGATCGCCGCGATCCAAAATACCGTGAACGCGGTTATCGGTCAATTGATCCGCTACATAAGTGCAGCGATAGCAAAGTATGCATCGCGTCATGTGCAACTGTATGTAAGGCCCAATATCTTCGGGCGTAAACGTTCTCCTGCGAAATTCATAGCGCGTGCCCGCTTTACCATGTTCATACGACAAATCCTGAAGATGACATTCTCCTGCCTGGTCGCAGATGGGGCAATCCAGGGGATGATTAAGCAATAAGAATTCAACCACCCCGGCCCTTGCTTCCATTACCCTTTCACTACTATAGTTCTTAACCACCATTCCATCCATCACCGTGGTACGGCAACTGGCTACCAGCTTAGGCATCGGCCTTGGATCAGCGGTTGAACCCGCAGCAACTTCCACCAAACAGGTACGGCATTTACCGCCACTGCCTTTCAATTTACTGTAGAAGCACATTGCCGGCGGTGTGACCCCTGCCCCTATCTTACGTGCTGCCATCAGGATCGTGGTCCCGGGCTCTACGTCGACCTGGACATTGTCAATCGTTACCCTAAATAATTTCTTTTCTTCTGCCATATTGTTTTCTTAAGCCATTATGCCGGTACCGCCATCTTCAATGGTTCGGCATAGTGCGCTAAGCCATAATTTCTCTTTGTACATTCATCGGGATTCAGTACATGCCATTCAAATTCATCCCTGAAGTGCCGGATTGCGGCCGCTACCGGCCAGGCCGCTGCATCTCCCAAAGGACAGATGGTATTACCCTCTATTTTACGCTGTATGTCCCAAAGAAGGTCAATGTCACTCATTTTGCCCTTTCCTTTATCTATATTCAATAAGATCTTCTCCATCCACCCAGTGCCTTCACGACATGGTGAACATTGGCCACAGCTTTCGTGGCGATAGAATCTCGCAAGCGTATACGTATGCTTTACTACACACTGATCTTCATCCAGCACAATAAATCCTCCTGATCCCATCATCGAACCGGTGGCGAACCCTCCATCACTCAGGCTTTCATAATTCATCATCCTGGTGTCGCCCTTAGCTGTCTTCAACAATAGATTAGCCGGCAGGATCGGAACCGATGAGCCACCGGGAATACAGGCTTTTAATCTTTTTCCTTTGGTGATGCCACCGCAATACTCATCGCTATAAATAAACTCTTCGACCGAAATTGTCATATCAATTTCAAAAATACCCGGCTTATTTAGATTGCCGCATGCAGAAATCAATTTTGTGCCGGTCGATTTGCCCACTCCAATTTTTGCATATTCATCGCCTCCTTCGTTAATAATCGGCACTATGGCGGCGATGGTCTCGACATTGTTCACGACGGTGGGACTATCCCATAAACCTTTAACGGCAGGGAAAGGAGGTTTTATTCGGGGATTACCCCTCTTGCCTTCGAGGGATTCGAGTAACGCGGTTTCTTCTCCGCATATGTATGCCCCTGCTCCGCGTTGCACATATATTTCACAATCGAATCCGCTGCCAAGGATGTTTTTACCAAGCCAGCCGTTATTTTTTGCTTCAGTGATAGCCTGCTCAAGAATATCCACGATCCATGCATACTCTCCGCGGATGTAGATATAAGAACTATTGGAGCCAAGCGCAAAAGATGAAACGATCATTCCTTCAATTAACAGGTGGGGAATGAATTCCATCAAATACCTGTCTTTAAAAGTGCCGGGCTCCGACTCATCCGCATTCACAACAAGATAACGGGCCACGCCTTCCGGTTTAGCAAGAAAACTCCATTTTAATCCGGTAGGAAAGCCCGCGCCACCGCGACCCCTGAGACCACTTTTTTTTACTTCTTCGACAATTTCTCCAGGAGATTTTTTCAAAGCCTTTTCTACGCTCCGGTATCCACCTTCACGACGGTACACATCATAAAGCCTGATGTTCTCAACGTGTGCCTTATCTAATAATAATTTTCGTCCCATATATCGCACGGCGAATACCCGCCATTACTGTTTGTATGATTTATGCTCTTACTGCCTGCCTCGCAAACAATTTCCAGCCTTTCTTTTTCTTTACCCAAACTTCAAGCACCTTCAACCGAATTTCTGCCCGCTTTCCGTCCAGTGTAGAATCATATACCCCGACAAACCTCACGTTCGCCAATTTTCCGTGTACCCTTGCAATGATGCTGTCTTCTTTGATAGAATGGTAATCTATCCTGCTTTTAAGATCAGATACGAAGTCAGTCTTGTTTTCTACCCAGCCGCTGCTATGACCATAGCTTAAGCTATCATCAATGTACTGCCCGATCGAAGTGTCGTTTTGTACCATCAACTCGTGGAATCGTTTCATCTGATTCACGACTTCTGATGGGTCATTTTGGGCAATCACCACCAGGCAGGTAATGCACAACAGTGTTGTAAGGATGGAGCGCATTTTTTTATTTTTACTTAAGCCAGGCTCATTATTTGTTATGTTGTTTCCGCAAAGGCTAATTGTTGGATGCAGCTGTTCTCACACATTCATCGATGATCGCATCCACTTTCTCTTTGGTCAAATGTTCTTTATAAAATTTTCCCATTTGCATCATAGGCGCATAACCGCAAGCGCCGAGGCATTCCACAGTCTTAAGGGTAAACATACCATCAGCTGTAGTTTGACCAGGTTTGATATTCAGTTTCTGACCGATGTATTCAATGATGTCGTCACAACCACTAACCATGCACGGACCTGTCTGGCAAACTTCAAACATATATCGCCCCACTGGTTTCAAATTAAACATGCTATAGAATGTGGCAACTTCATATACTTCGATCGGGTCGAGTTCGAGTAAATATGCAACATAGTCCATCACGGGCGTATCGAGCCATCCGCCAAATTCATGCTGTGCCATATGCAGCAAAGGGATCAAAGCACTTTTCTGTTTTCCAGCCGGATAGCGGGAAATGAGCTCTTGAACCTGTTTTAGTTTTTCCTCTGAGAACTGCATTTTAATCTGTCAAAATATAAATTAGTTCGACTGTATTATTAATTTATTAATCAGGCATCCATTTCACCGGCAATTAAATTTAAGCTGCTCATCACAATGATCGCATCACTCAGCATTGACCCTTTTACCAGCTCTTCGTAAGCCTGGTAATATATAAAGCAGGGCCTGCGGAAATGAAGCCTGTAAGGTGATCTACCTCCATCGCTCACCAGGTAAAATCCCAATTCACCATTTCCGCCTTCTACACTATTATATACTTCACCGGGCGGCATGTCAATTTCTCCCATAATGATTTTGAAATGCCAGATCAAAGCTTCCATCTTCGTATAGACATCCTGCTTTGGAGGCAGGTAATACTCCGGAACATCGGCGTGGTAAATCTCTGCTTCGGCGCCTTTAAATTCCTGCACCTTCCTGAAAGCCTGTTCTATGATACGAAGCGACTGCCACATTTCCTGGTTACGAACGAGGAAGCGATCATAGCAATCACCCGTGCTTCCAACCGGAATATCAAATTCAAAATCTTCATAGCTGCTATAAGGCGTGTGTATCCTTATATCGTAATCAACACCGGCTGCACGCAGGTTGGGCCCGGTAAACCCATAGTTCATCGCTCTTTCCGCACTGATGGGGCCCACGCCAATGGTCCGTTCCATAAATATCCTGTTGCGGTTAAAAAGTCTTTCAAACTCTTTTAAAACCGCTGGATACTCATCCAGGAATTTTTGGATTTTTTGAAACGCGATGTCATTGAAATTTCTTTCGAATCCCCCAATACGACCAATATTGGTAGTTAACCGCGACCCGCAAATTTCTTCATATACCTCGTAGATCAGCTCACGATACTGCATTACATAAAGGAATCCAGTGTAGGCGCCACTATCAACACCGACAATCGAATTACAAATAAGATGATCGGAGATGCGCGCCAGCTCCATGATAATGATCCGCAGGTAGTCAACTCTTTTTGGCGTTTTAACTCCCAGCAACTTCTCGCAGGTAAGGTGCCAGCCCATGTTGTTGATCGGGGAAGAACAATAGTTGAGACGATCAGTGAGCGGCGTAATCTGGTAAAGCGGGCGGCGTTCTGCAATTTTTTCAAAAGCACGGTGAATATATCCCACAGTTTGTTCGGTGGAAACAATACGCTCACCATCCAGCTCTAAAATGTTTTGCATCACACCATGGGTGGCAGGATGCGTTGGCCCCAGGTTGAGCGTGGTTGTTGTTTTTTCAATACTTCCTTCAGGTAATTTAATATGCTGTTCAGACATGATTGTCAATCTACCGCCGCAGGCTAATAATTTAATTGATCAAATAATATTTTCATCATCATTGTGCTTCTCTGCTTCTACCAATGTACCGTGATCTGTTTTTTCGGTGCCAAAACCGTCCGAACCGCCTCGCCCAAACATTTCGTCGTCTTTGTCCACACGGCTTTGATCCTCGAGAGGATACTGTTTGCGCAACGGGAAGTAATCCATTTCATCTACATTCAGAATTCTCTTAAGGTTTGGATGTCCAACAAAGTTGATTCCGAAAAAATCATACGTCTCCCTTTCCATCCAGTTGGCAGATGAAAATAAGCCTGTTGCTGTATAAACATCCGGCTTGTCGACACCTGTAAAAACCTTAAACCGGATACGAACATTATCCTGCAGGTTGTGAAGATGGTAAACTACAGCCAATTCTTTTCCTTTCAAATCAGGAAAGTGAACCGCACACAGGTCGGTAAGAAACCTGAATTTGAGTTCCTCATCGTCATAT
>Ga0207701_10001704_pt1 | contig 22951 bp, 16 predicted proteins | sample KBSSwiSSwithPhiX_FD_184294 | JGI IMG/M metagenome (GOLD analysis project Ga0207701, IMG submission 184294) | Switchgrass rhizosphere bulk soil microbial communities from Kellogg Biological Station, Michigan, USA, with PhiX - S5 (SPAdes) (version 2) | ecosystem: Environmental > Terrestrial >... | reverse complement strand
AGCTGAGCTACGGCATCGGCCCCGAGGACTTCACCTTGTGGAACTCGGAGGACGGGTTTACGTCCTGGCCGACCCGCAAGTGGATGCACAACGCCGACACCAATATGTTCGAGCTTTGGCCAGTCCCGGACACAACCGCCGGCGGTTTTGTCCCCGGTCCTCCGCACGCCGCGATCGTCCGGCTGCGCGGGACCAAGACGATCGTCAAGATGGTGAACGACAGCGACCAGGCGACCCTGCCGGACAACCTGATCGTGCTGTTCAGCGCGGTCGAAATCCTGCAGCGCGACGACGCCAAGGACGCCGCCCTCAAGCTCAACAAGGCCAACGAGGCGATGCGCCGGCACCGGGTCCGGCAGTTCAGCCACAAATCCCGCACGGTGGTGATCGGCGGCGGCGGCGGTGACGCTCAGTCGCGTTCCGCGCGCTATCCGGTGCTGGGCCTCGATTACATCCCGCCAAATTACGGAAGTGGTCCCGGTTCGTGACCCCGCAACAACGATGGAACCAGTCGCCGCGGGGTCGACAAAAGATGCTGGAAGCCAAGGCTCGCTATCGGCAGTCGGCCAAGGGGAAGGCGCACACGCGCGCCTATAAGACCGCGTATCGGGATCGTGAAAACGAACTGGCTCGGGACCGGGCGAAGCAACCGCATACCAGAGTAAAGCTGGCAGTGAAAGCAAAGCTGCGTCGAGCTGCGCTGATCCCGCGTATGCACCATAGCCACCGGGACGAAATCGCAGCGTTCTACGAAGATGCCCGGCTTCTGGGGCTGACGGTTGACCACATCGTTCCGCTTTACGGAGAAACCGTGTTGGGGCTGCACGCACCCCAAAATCTCCAGCTGCTGACGCTTGAAGATAACAGCCGTAAAGGCTGTTCCGATGGCCCATAAAGTCTTCTCGATCGTCGACTTCAAAGCCGGGCTCGACGTTCGCAAAACCCCGCTGACGGCGCCCGGCGGCAGCCTGCGCATCCTCGAAAACGCGGTCCTCAACCAGGGCGGCGAGATCGAGAAGCGGCAGGCTTTTACCTATGTGGCGCAGGTGACCACGGACCCCCCGGCACCGCTGTACATGATCGGTTATATCGGCGCGCTGCAGGTGTTTGGCCCGGCCGGGGGCACGATCGCGATGATCCCCCCGCTGATACCGCACAACATCGTCTACCACCCGCTGATGGTGAGCCAGGTTGTCAAGCGGTATCTCGATGTGGAGCCTTTCGACACGAGATATTTCGTTTGTATGGAGGCCCCGGACGGGCAGAGCTATTGCTCCTATGACGACATCATGGTCTCCGATGCAGCCGGCGCTCTGATCCACGGCACCTACGCGCGCACCTGGAAAAGCAAGGTGTACCGCACCGACGATAAGTATCTGCGCTTTTCCGGGGTCAACAACCCGGCGGTCAACGACCCGGCTTCGGTGAGCAACCCGGGCGCCGGGTTTATCAACCTTTCGATCAACGACCCGGAAGGTGAAGACCCGATCGCGATGGAGATTTACTACAGCGACATGGCGATCTTCGCGCGCCTGCAGACCCAGATATGGAGCCTCGACCCCGACCCGACCAAGGACAGCCTCAAGCAGCTTTTAAGGATCGGCCTGGTATCGCCGCGCTCGGTCCTCCAGTTTGGCACCGGCGATGTCCTGTTTCTCTCCGACAGCGGCGTGCGGTCCCTGAAAGCTCAGGCGCTCAACAACGCGGCTTCGGTCAGCGATGTCGGGTCGGCGATCGATCAGCTGCTGATCCCGGTGATCCGGTCGAACCCGACCGCGGTCGAACAGGCCGACGCGATCGTGCAGCCGATCCAGGGCCGTTACTGGCTGGCGATCGACGACACGATCTATGTGCTCAGCTACTTCCCGGCCGGGCACATTACGGCATGGAGCACCTTCAAGCCCGGCTTTACGGTCAACTGCTTCGCGATTGTCGGGAACATGCTCTATGCGCTCGACACCGACAACAACATCTGGCTGTACGGCGGTGTCGACCGGAACACTTTCGACAGCTGCAAAGTCACCGTCCGCACGCCGCATCTCAGCGCCGACAGCCCGACCCAGAACAAGCGTATCAAGTCGATCGACGTGATGTGCCAGGGCCAGTGGAGTGTGCAGGTCGGGATGCTGGCCAACAACACCGATCTCTTCGAGCTGGCCGCGACGATCCAGGACAATACCTACGGGCTGCAGTCGATCCCGTTTGCCGGCTACGGCACTCATATCGGGTGTCACCTGGAGCACCAGGCGCCGGGGCCGGCGACCCTTGCCTCGCTGCACTTCAACATTGAGGATGGGGTGACGAAATAATGGGCCGGGTCGGTCACTCCCAGGTCGAACGCGAGCCCCTCGCCTACATCGTGCAGCATCTGCGGGCGCGGGACCGGCAGGAAATCTTTGCGCTGCGCTGGACCGATGACGAGGACCAGTTTGTCTCCGAGGTCCTGGCCTGTGCCGGCGACCTTTGGAAGCTCTGGTACTTCGACGACGAGCCGGTGGCGGCGACCGGCATGGTCCCGGTGCGTCCCGGGGTGGTGATCGGCGGCGCCTTTGGGACCGACAAGTGGCGCAAGGTGGTGCGGCCGATCACCCGCTGGGCGCGCGGGTTCATCATCCCGAGCCTGCAGAACGCCAATTACCACCGCATCGAGGCCTATGTGCTGGCCGACAACAGCGACAGTCGTCGCTGGATCGAGATGTTCGGCGGCGAGGTCGAGGCCCTCTTGAAGAGCTTCGGCCGCAACCGCGAAGACTTCCTTTTGTACGTCCTGGATCTGACCCAGGGGAGGACTGACGATGTGCTTTTTCGGCGCCCAAAAGGTCCAAAGCGGACCCAGGATGGTTACCGGCTATCGAGTTGACCCTGAGACCGGCGCGCACATCCCGATCCAGTTCGAGGAGGGCGTCCCGGGCGACTACGCCGGGCGGGGCGCGACGACCGTCGCGCAGTACCAGCAGATGGCGGCGGCTGATCTGAGCGACAAGCAGATCCAGGCGCAGCGCGAGATCGCCGACCAGCAACAGCGTTTCAACGAGAAGCAGGTTAATTTACAGAACGAGCAGACCGAGCAGCAAAAACGCCAGGCCCAGGAACAGGCCGACCGGCAGTCGACTTACGATGCCGGGCGCAACCGGCAGTTCAGCGAGGGGACCAACGCGATCAACAGCGCCTTCGCCCGGTTCACCGGCAGCGACAAGGTCTTCGACCAGTACCGCCGGGACTACATGACCAAGGCGATGGACGACATCAACTACCAGCGGAACCAGGCTACCAAGGACCTCGGTTTTCAGCTGGCGCGGCAGGGTCTCTCTTCGTCCCAGGCCGGGGTCAACCAGACGGGTCTTCTGCAGGAGACTGCGGGGCGCGCCGCGGATCTGCAGACCGCCAACGCGCAGACCGCCGCGGACCAGCTGCGCAGCAGCATCATCGCCTCGAAGCAGAACCTGCTCGATCAGCTGCAGGCGACCCAGAGCATCGGCTCGCCGATCGCCGGCAGCACCAACGAGGCGATCAACTCGTCCCTGCAGACCCAGCGCAACGCGATCTCGGGCCTCCAGAGCACCGCCGGCGACGTGGTCTCCAGCGTCAACGCGGTCCCGACCGTCAACACCCTGGGGAACATCTTCGCCGGGATCTTGGGGGCCGGCGCCAGTGCCCTTTCGGGGCTCCAGTCGGGTGACATCCGGGGCCAGTTCAGCCGCGGCTTCGCCGGGACCAACCCCGGAGGCACCGGCTCTACCACCACCCGGGGGTACTAAGCCATGTGCGATCCAGTCTCGATGGGCATCGCGATGGTGGCCGGGACCGGCTTGTCGCTGATGGGCACGATGCAGCAGTCGAAGGCGGCGCAGCAGGCCCAGCAGGCGATCGCCAACCAGAACCGCATGACCCAGCTCGCCCAGAACCAGGGCTTCACCCAGCGCATCAACGCCGGGCTGCAGCAGACCGCGGGACAAGGCGAGGCAATGCGGCAGACCCTGGAGGCGCGGGACACGTCGGCGACCCAGATGCGCCGCCAGCAGCAGGACGCGCTGCAGGGTTTTCAAGACACCCTCAACGCCGAGAACCAGCGGGCCGAAGAGTATCGCCGGGCCGGGGACCAGGCGTCGCAGGACCTGCTCGCCAGGACCAATGCCGACGCCCAGATATCGCAGCAGAAGGATCGCGAGCAGCAGGCGCTGGCCCTCGTGCAGCAAGGCCAGGACAGCCAGGCGACAGGACCGGCCCCGACCGACCCGAACAGCGGGGTGCAGGACCCGGTGGCCCAGGCCGCCTTGGCGCGGCGCACCGCCCAGGCGGCGACCAACGTCCGCGAGTACGGCGCGAAGATCGCCCGGGCAGGTTCCTACTCGGCGGTCCCGCAGGAGACCGGGACGGCAATCGCCGCCAACCGGGCGGGGATCATGCCGGCGGCGTTTGCCGACAAGCTGCTCCGGGCGGGGAGCGATGTCCGCCTGCTGCCGTCCAGGGTGAACTACACCGGCGCGACCCAGATGGGGCAGGCCTACGACACCCTCCTGCAGTCGCGCGGCCAGAACGCGCTCGACGCGGCGGGGCTCAGCTACGGCAACGCCGTCGACCTCGCCAACCTCGGCCAGTCCAACGCGACGACGATCGCCGCCAACGAGGCGGCCCAGGCCAAGGCCAACGCCGAGGCCGCGCAGTCGCGCGCCCGGATACTCTCGGGTATCGGCAACCTGGGCATACAGGCCGGCGCGTATTACGGCGGCGGCCAGGGCCTCTCGTCGCTGTTTAAGGGGCCGACGTCCACCTACAGCCTGCCCAGCACCGTGATGCCGGCGGTCAACAGCACGGGCTCGAACTTCTATGGTTGGGGGCTCTAAATGCCGATCGACTACAGCGGCGAAGAGGGCTGGAACTCCGCGATCAAGTCGCTCGGCGGTGCGCTGTTCCCCGACCCGAGCAAGGCGGCGCACTCCTATTACTATGGCGCGGAGGCGCGCAAGGCGCAGCTTGAGAGCAACAAGCTGATCGGCCAGCAGAACGCGATCAGCCGGCTGTTGCAGACCACGCAGCCCGGGGTTGCGCCGCCGGCACCGATCAGCTTTACCCAGCCGCCGTTGACCGGCGCGGCGCCGATCCTGGCGCCGCCGGCTAACCTGCCGATGAGCGGTGTCGTTGCGCCCAGCCCGGGACAAGTCGTGCAGGCCTTGCCGGCCGCGATAGCGCCCCTGACGGCAGGCACCCCGCCGGAGTACTCGTCACCATCGGCGGTCTCGCCCCCGGCGCCTAACACGACTGGGTCGGATGGTTCGGTCCCGGGCAACGACCCGGTCGCGGGGAGCGTCCATCCTGGCAGTACCACCGACCCCAACGGCGGACTAAAGACGACCGGCCCGGCAGCCTCGAACGGCTCGCCGGCGCCATTGCCGCCCAACCTGAACGTCCAGGGGCTGGGTACGCTGGCCGCGGCGGCGGGCTATGACGCCAGCATGGCCGGGCTGATCGGGCAGCAAGCTATCGGCGAGGCGTTCCGGCAAGGCCGGATCGACGCTCACACCTACCATGAGCTTCTCGCTTCGACCGGCCAGGCCGCGCCGGTCGGCGCCGACATTGCTGCCGCCGCGGCGGTCAAGGGGCACGAGCTTGGCCTGCAGGGCACGCTGGGGGCGGCCAGGATCGGCGCCGACGCGTCGATCAAGGGGCATGAGATTACCGCGGCGGCCTCTCGCTACGGGTCCGACCAAAGCCTGGCGGGCACGCTGGGGTCGGCCCGGATACAAGCGGACGAGAAGCGGCACGAGTTCGACAAGGCCCCCCAGGTGGTCCTCCGAAACGGCGTCGCGACCTTCGAGACACGGGACAAGGCCACCGGACAGCCGGCCTACGAGCCCACCGTCGCTGTCGAGCAGGAAAGAGTGCGCGCAGCCGCGGCGGCCGAGGAGAACAAGATCACGGAGTGGATCGACCCGAACAGCGCGAACCCGACCCAGATTATCAAGGCGACAAACAAGGACGGCATCGCCCGGGGTCTGCGAGCGGTCCCCAAGAGCAAAGACGAGTGGGATGCGGTCCTCAACTCGGCTGTCATCAACGCACCCGACCCGGCGACAGCCCAGGCGCTTCGCGACAAGCAGGCAGCTCTCGGCGCGGGCGTGCCGCCAAAGACCCCGACCGAAAACTACGAAAACCAGTTCCTGATCGACACGCGGCTGGCCAACGCCATGCCGGTGCCCCCCGGCGGTTTCCCGGGCGGGCAGACCTTTACCAACCTGCACCCGGCAGGTTCCTCGCCTGAGTTGTCGACCGCCCTGCTCGATCTGTCGAACCAGTATTTCAGGATGGACCCGCAGACCCGCGGCGACCGCGCCGCTTCGACAGACAAGGCGATCCAGCAGCTGGCGGATGAAGGGTACATCAACCTGCAGCAGTCCCGTCAGCAGGGCCTTTCCGGGCACACGTCGATAATGAAGACGGGTTACGACAAGAACGGGAACCCGACCCAGCAAGAGCATTTCCGGGTCGATCTGCTCGACCCGAAGACCAAGCAGCCTTACGCCGCGGGAAAACTCCCGCCGATCACGATGCGGCGCTCGGTCAGCTCCGCCATCGTGCCGCCGAGCACCCAGCAGCCGCCGCAGGTGCCGCCGCAGACACCGCTGCCGCCGGGGGCGATCGCCGTGGCGCCGGCGGGGACGGCTGACGGACATATCGGAACCTCCGCGGACGGGCGAACGCGCGTCGTTGTCCGCAACGGCTTTGTCTACCCGATGCCGTAATGGCAAAGACCCTGGGCGAAATCGCGATCGGCAACGCCGTCCCGGGCGGGCTGAGCAGTGTCGAGGGCGTCCACTCGGAGTTCGCCCGGCGCATCCTGGCGATGCACGCCGCTATGCCGCCTAACATCGCGGCCAAGTTCAACATCCTCTCGGGCTTCCGGTCCCCGGCCCGCCAGGCCCAGGTCAATCCCGAGGTTAAGGACAGCCAGCACAGCCACGGCTTTGCCGTCGATACGACGAAAGACCCGGAAGTCATCGCCTGGGTGCGCGCCAACGGCTCCAACTACGGGGTCAACTACCCCCTGACCGGGATGGCGAAGGAAGAAAACCACCTGGAGATGATAGCGCCAGGCGGCGGCCGGATGCGCGGGCTCGGGGGCGGGGGCTATGCAAAAGCGCCTTCGGGCTATAAGAGCGGCTTGTCCCGCACCCCGGACAGCGACACGAACACCGACATCATACCGTCCACGCCGGAGCCGCCGGCTGCCCCGGCGGCACCAGCCGGACCGCCGCCGGACCCGGAGGCGGTGGCCCAGGCCCAGGCCGCCGCCGACGCCCGGGTGGCCTATTTCAAGATGGCGGCGAGCCAGAACAACCCGCTCCTCAGCGGCGCCAACTCGCTCGGGTCCCTGCTGACCCAGGGAGCCCAGCCGGCCCAGCCGGAGCCGCAGCCGCTCATCCTGCCGCCGGGGGCGCCGCTGCCGCTGAGCCGAAGGATCGGCTGACATGCAGGGACAAAACGACCCGCTGGCCGGGTTTACGTTTGCCCCGCCGCCGGGCGCGGGACCAGCACAGTCCGATCCGCTGGCCGGGTTCTCGTTTGCGCCGCCGCCGGCACCAGCAGAGCCCGCTCCGATCACCGCTGCCGCGACCGGCGAGCTGGCCCCCGCGCCGGCCGGGCTCTCGGCGGTCTTTGCGCCGGGGCCAAAGCTCGAAGAGACCGTGGTCCCCAGCGTGCTGAACGGGAAGGCGCCGGAAGTGGTGGCCCCCAACATCATGGACCCGGACGCTTTCCCAAACCCGTGGCAGACGACGCCGATCGAGCCGCCCAAGCCGGTGGACACGGGCTCGGGGTTCTTCTCCGGGCTGGGGGCCGGCGCCCCTGCCGGCGCCAAGGATGTCGGCGCCGCCCTGACGGGCAACGCCTTTGCGCCGGTCCCGGACCCGGAGATCAGTTTTGGCCCGAGCCCGGCGATGGGCGAGCCGCAGCGCGGGTTCTGGAACGAGCTGGGCTACGGCATGGGGCACAACCTCGGCGGCATCATCGCCGGGGCCGGCGGCGCGGCGGCCGGCGGGACCGCGGTGGGCGGTCCGGTCGGGACCCTCGGCGGCGCGGCGCTGGGGACCTTCCTGGGCACCGCCGCGGCCGATCTGCGGCCTAACTACCTCCACGCCGTGCAGATGGGCATGGGCCACGACGACGCGGTCAACTACGCCATCCAGCGGACTATGGTGAGTTCCGGGCTGCAGAGCACGCTCGGGGTCATCCCGGGACCGATCCGCGGCGCGATCGGCCAGATGCTCTGGCAGACGGTCCTCCAGCCGGGGGTCGGCGCGATCAACCGCATCGCCACGCCTATGGTCATGGGCGAGCCGCAGCCGACCAACGAGGAGCTGACCCGCGGTGCGGGTCAAGACCTGGCAGCGTCGATCCTGTTCGGGGCTCTGCACGCCGGGCTGGGCGCCGGCCGCGCCCAGCCGAGACCGCCGGAAACCGAGGCCCGCCCGCCGGGACCGCCGCCAAGAGCGCCACTCCAGCTCGAACCGCGGACCATCGAGGGCGACTACACCGTGGTCACGCCGCCGGGCGAGCTGGGCGCGCCAAGAACCGAGCCGCCCCCGCCGACAGGACCAAGAGCCCCGGGGCTGCCGTCCGAGACCCCGCCGCCCGAGACCGTGGTCCCGGGACAACGGCAGGAACCCATCCCCCCGAGCATGGAGCCCGCCCCGCCGGTGGTCCCGCCGGTCCAGGCCGAGCCGCCGCCCGAGCGCACGGGCGCAATCACGATCACAATGCCCGGGCAGCCGGGCGTCCCGCCGGTCGTCAGGGCCGAGCCGCCCCCGGCCGTGATCGTCCCGCCACCGCCCGCTCCTCCTGTACCTGTCGCGCCACCAGCAGAAGCGCCAGGTGCTTCTCCTGCAGCACCACCGACGACCGTAACGACGCGGGAGCCGGAGGCACAGCCCCGTGCCGAGACGCCCGAGGCAGCACCGGACAGGGACGCGGCGCGTCAACAAGCATGGGATACCGTGCAGTCGCTTCAGCCTGGGGACGTGATCCATGACCCGATGACGGGGGACCGCATTACGGTCGCGGATGTCATCAGGAACAAAGAGGGGGAAGTTCACGGGATCGTTATCACGCACGACAACGGCAAGAACGGGAGCCTCGACGCCAAAACCGCGGGGGCGCTGTTTCTGCCGGAGCGCCCGTATATCAACGCCGCCGGAGAACGCGCTTTTGAAAAGCCGGCCACGGTAGAGCGAGCTGCGCCGGAAGCCGGGGCCAAGGCGCCAGCCGCCGAGCCCGCTGCACCAAAAATCACGACCGAACCTGACCACCTGGACCCGACCCGGTCTGTCGCGAAGAACGAAGCTGGCGAAGTTGTCGGCAAGGGCGCCACCCCCGAGGCAGCCACCGCGGACGCGCAGAAGCGTGGCAACGCGCCCTACGAGGAAGCCCCGGCAGCCAGGGCTGAGCCCGAGACCCCGGCCAAGCGTCCGGTCACCAAGGCCGAGCTGGAGGCGCTGGACAAGCGCGAGAGGGACGCCGGCAACGCGCTGAGACGGGCTGAGCGGGACCCCAAGACAACCCCCGAGCGGCTCGACACGCTGCGCCAGCGGTATGAAGAGGCGGCAGATGCACGAGATAACGCCGAGGGACCGCCCTCCCGGGCGAGCTATCAGCCCGGCTACGAGCCGACCAAGCCCCACGAACAGGACGTGGCCGAGCACCAGGCCCGGGTCGATCGGCGCGTCCATGCCGAGGGCACCGACCCGACCCCCGAACCGAGCAAAGCCGGGGCGGTGTTCCGGCTGGACGGCGGCGGCAGCGGCAGCGTCGTTCGCGGGACCGATACCAAGGGCAAGAACTGGATCGGCACCGGCCAGGTCCTGACCAGGGCAGATGTCCTGGCGCGCGCCGCGGCGGCCCAGGAGAAGACCAAAACCGCCGGCCCGACCCGGCCGGTCACGTCCGAGGCGCTGACCAAGGTCACCACCCCCGACCGGGGGGTAAAATACGAGCCGGTGACCTGGGAGCGCCAGGTCACTGACCCGGATACCGGCCAGGTCCTGATGATCGGGACCAAGGCGGACGGGACCCTTGTCGCGCTCCAGAAGCCGATCTACGACGCGCTGCACGCGGCGGCCGGCAAGGACGGGGAGATCGTCGCCGGCACCGGCAAGGACGATCGGCTGTTCGCGCGCACTGTCGATACGCACACCAGTCGGGTCGATTATCCCGGGGTCGGGATGCCGAGACGGCTCGACCAGGACCGGGCGCGCGTCTGGGCGAAAGGCGCCGACAAGCCGGCAGCGAAGGACCTTGGAAAGCCCGTAGGCCGGACGGAGCCGGCCACTGGTCCCGGGACCAGATCCGCGCAGCGCGAGCAGCTCGACAAGCTCATCGCCACCCGGGACAAACTAAACTCCAAGGCCCGGACCCCCGCCGAACAGCGCAAGTTCCAGGCGGTCGAGCGGCAGATCGCGGCTCTGGAACAACAGATCGCCAAGACCGAGGGCACTCCGCCTGCCGCGCCGAGAACCACCGAGGACGTCGCCGGCGCCTCCGATGTATCCGCCCGCGGCGGCCGGAAAGTCCCGTTCCAGGGACCGGAGCCGGTCGGCCGGCCGCGTAATCTTCTCGACTTCAAGTTCAACGACGGGACCAGTGTTTTCCGATCGGTGTTCGAGGAGGCCGGGCACGACCCCAACCTGGCGCAGAGCTACCCGATCGACCGCCAGGTCCGCATCCTGGCGCAGCACCAGAAGGACCTTTTCGGTTTTCGCGAAGTCCGCGTCCCCGGCCGCGGCGGTCGAGAACCTACTCGGGTCGAGCTGCACCAGGCGGCCGAAGCGATCCTCGACACGACGCGGGCCTACAAGGACGGCATGGCGGCTGTGGGGCTGCCCTACGAGGCCGCCAGCAACCACGGCAAGCTCGCGCTGGAGTACGTCCCCAAGGGCTCGACCAACTGGTTCGGCCAGTACGTTTTCGACGGCACCATTAAAATCCAGAGCGGCGCCAACGCCTACGGGCACGAGTGGACGCACGCGATCGACCACATGCTGGCCGAGCGGTTCACCAACAACCCGGCCCACATGAACAACCTCCTGTCCCAGTACGCCCGGGGCAGCGGTCTTAACACCGTTGACAACGTCCAGGCCGCCTTCGCCAAGCTGATAAACACCCTCTTCTACCAGGACACGGCACTGGCGACGCGGCGGCTGGCCCTGGAAGTGGACGCCGCCAAGGTCGACAAGCAGGGCAACCCGACCAAGCAGGCGCTCAACGCCCAGGAGCAGCTGGTCAAGCTGGAGGGGGCCGGCTCAAAACTGCGCATCCACTCCAGCGAGTTCCGCAAGCTGAGCGCCCAGTTCCAGCCCGGCAAGGCCGACTACTGGGCCAGCGTTTACGAGATGCTGGCGCGCTCCCACGAGGCCTATCTCAGCCGCAAGATGCAGCAGCAGGGGCTCGACCCGCGCGGTTTCGTGATGCCCGACGAGGCCTATGTCAACATGGTCGACCGCCAGCTCAGCATGGCCTACCCGAAAGAGGCCGAGCGGCACGCGATCTTCGATGCCTGGGACGAGGTCCACCAGGCGATGGCCAACGAGGCGATCCTCTCCAACGGCAAGCCGCCCGGCGACTTTGCCGATTATGGGGCGTCCGATCCGCATCACTGGCCGATCACCGCCCCAAACACGCGCAAGACCGACTTCGCCAAGCAGGCCAGGGCCGAGATCAGCCGCTACAGGAACCTGACCTTCCGCCAGTTCAAGGAGGGGGTGCTCGGGCTCGACCCGAACCGGCCGGAGCCGCTGCCCGGGCATAGCCGCGCGACCCGGATCGCGGACGGGTTCCGCACCGCGGTCTATGCCTATCGCTCGATGATGAAGGTGATCGTCGCGCGAGCGCCGCCGGAAGCGCAGAAAATCCTGCAGCCGATCATGGACAGCGTTGCGACCCAGCCGGGCACGGGGCGTGTCATCGGGGGGACCTTCCAGGAACGGGTCAACGACAAGTCGAACGAGCTGCTCGGGAACTACGCCAACATCCTGACCAACCACGGCTATGACCCGCGGTTCAACGACATCACCTACGAGGAGCGGCTGATGCTGCGGCATCTCCTCACGGGCGGCGGGACCAAGATGCCGAGCCCGAACGACCCGACCCAGACCGTCACGATCCCTAAAAAGATCGTCGATCTGCACGGGGACGTGCGGGACCTGCTCAACCGGACCTGGGACGAGGCGGATAGAGCCGGCCTCAACATCGGCTACGCCAAGTCCGGGTTCTTTCCACGCATCTACGACCGGGCGCGGGCCGCGGTTCATCCGACAGAGTTCAGGAAAGCGGCCGGCGAGCTGTACTCGCTGATGTTCGACCAGGAAGTCGGAACGCCGGGGGCCGACCCCCAGGCGCTGTGGGAAAAATGGTCCACCCTGCCGCGGGAGAGCCAGCAGCTTGCGGGGCAGGGCAACGCCCAGCTGCCGAACCAGATGGGCGAGCTGAACCAGAACTTGAGGCGTCAGCGCGAGATCGAGGCCAAGCCCAACCCGACCGCGGCCGAGCAGACCGAGCTGGCCAAACTGCAGGCCGAGGCCAAGCAGCTCGCGATCGACGCGCACCCCGGCTTGCGGGACTTTATCAGCGAGGTCAACGCCGCCGACTGGCACGCCAACCTGGTCGGCGGTCAGCTCGCGGATTTCGATACCTCGTCGCCCTCCGGGAAGTATCTCAACGCCCGGCAGCTGCCGCCGGAAGCCGACGAGATCATGGCGCGCGGCGGGTTCCTGCACATGGACCCGCATGTCGTGCTGCCGGGCTATTTCCACTCGGTCGCCCGGCGTATCGCCCAGGCCAAGCTGTTTGGCCCGAACGAGGAACTCCTGCACGAGGCAAAGGCCAAGCTGGACCGCATCGACTTTATGAACGGGGACGACACCACCAAGTTTTTCACCCTGATCCGGGATGTCACCGGCCGGGCCAATCTCGGCGGCTGGCATCGTTTCGCTCAGCCGATGCACAACGCCGCCTTCACCGCCGGCACCCTCGCTACGATGGAGCGGGCCGTCTGGGCGAGCCTTACCGAGCCGATGGCGGCCTCGATGGTGACCGGGGAAGTCACCGCCGGTTTCCGCAATATCGGCTACTGGCTCGGGCATCTGGCCGGGACCGCCGGCGCCCGGGACCGCACCGCGCTGGCCGAGTACCTCCATGTCGTGCAGTCGCCGATGCAGGACGCCATCATGCTGTCGCGGATGGGGTCCGATGTCAGCGACAGCATCCGGGCGAACCGCATCCAGTCGAACTTCTTCAAGGCGACCTGGCTGACCCAAGTCACCAACGCGCAGCGCGCGGCGAGTGTCGGGACCAGCCACTGGTTCCTGACCAAGCTGGCGCAGCATCTCCTCTCCACAGAGACCGGCGACCGTGCCGAGATCGCCCGGAAGAACGCCGGGCGCTGGTTCCGCGACCTCGGGCTGCCTGACGACATGCACGAAAACTTCGCCCAGATGCTGGTCGACCTGCAGGGGCAGCTGCCGACCTCACAGCTGCTGCAGAACGCCAACAGGTCGAACAAATACGGCGGGATGGGCGACGCCTATCGGCTGTCGGTGCAGCGGCTGGTCGACCGCATGATCCAGAACCCGCACAAGGTCGATCGGGCGATGCTGTCCGACGTGCCGGTGATCGGGCTCGCTTTCCAGCTGCAGAGCTTCAACTACAGCTTCCAGAAGAACGTCATAAACCCGGCCCTCGCCGAGTTCTTCGAGCACACCTACCCGCAGGCCCGAGACACCGCCAAGGCGCGCGGGGCCAGCCCCGCCGCGGCCCGCATGAAGGGCGCGGCTGCGCTCACCAGCGCCGGGGTCAACACCGCCGCGATCGTGGCATCTATAGTCGGCGCCGCGACGCTTATGGCGATAGTGCGGCAGCTGATCTTCGCCCCGGACCAGGTAAAAAAGCACCAGGAAGACGGTGACCTATGGGAGTATTTCCGGGATTTGGGGTTTGCCCGGTCGGGCCTCAACGGGGTACTCGACCCCCTTCTCCAGACCTGGAACCACCTGAAATATGCTTCCGACATCTCCGCGCTGGTTCATGGGGCGACCATCAACACTTATGCGAAGAACCTGCAGGAAGTGCTGATGCCGCAGTGGTCCGGGGAGGACCCGAACACCAACACCGCCAAGTTTAACCAAGCAAAGGCGGGCTATAACCTGATCGGGGTGCCGCTGACGGCGCTGGTCCTGAGCTACTTGAGTTCCCTGGGTCCGGTCGGCCGGGCCGGGCTTGCGTTGCCCCTCCAGTGGGGGACCTCGCCGGATGCAGCGAACCGCTTTGCGACGTGGTGGTCCGGCCCCAAGGGTCAAGTCCGACCGGGAGGCGGCGGCGGTGGGATACCCGCACCGCCCGGGATACCCAAGCTGCCGGGGATGCCCGGGATGCCCAAGCTCGGCGGCGGCGGGGGCGGCGAAACCGAGAAGAAGGGCGGGTCCTCGATGTGGCAGATGGGGATGGGTCTTGCCGACGACCTCCTCGTCCCGGCATCGCGCTACCTCGGCCCAGTCATCTCCCAGGCCCCGCTGCCGCTCAAGATAGGGGCGGGCATAGCTGGCGCCGGCTATGCCGCGTATAAGTCCTGGGAGAGCAACGCGCCGTTCCGAAACAACCCAAATCCGCCGCCGAAGAGGGCCTCACAGTGAGGTGTGCAAATCAAACACCTGAACAAACGAGGGGCAAAAATGGCAAAGGAAGATCAAGGTATTACGGGTCCCTGGTCCCCTCTTCCCTGTCCCCCTAAAGGGAAGCGACGGGGACCACGAGACACCTGACTTTTCAACCACTTAACCCCTTATCCGCTGTGCAGTGTTGGGCGTTGTTGTGCAGTGTTGCGCAGAAAACTGGGTGATCGGCACAGTTTGGGCGGGAAAGCGGGGCCGCCGAGACGTTACCCAGAGCCAAGGGGGATACATTAAAGCCGTTCGTCGGCAACGGCTTCGAGGCTCCACCCGCCTTTCGCACAGTTCCGCACACCCCGGGTTTGTCGGTACGCCCTACACGCTCCCGCGCTGAGAGCGCAACAACGCACGCCGCAATGCCTCGTCATCGGTTTTTGCCGCCGGAACATCCGGCGCTGACGGCCACTCCACCGACCCTAGTATCTCACAGAGCGCAACAACGCTCGGCGCAATGCCTCGTCATCGCTTTTTGCCGCCGGGACATCCGGCGCTGACGGCCACTCCACCGACCCTAGTATCTCGCAGGTCAGGGTGCGCCCGTCCACCAGCTGGACGCCGCTGTCGTTGGGGCCGGGTTCGCGTTCGCCGCGCAGTGCGGGACCAGCGATCGGCCAGACCCGGAGGATGTGCGCGACGTTTATCAGACCGACCGACGTGTTGACGAACTCGGCCATGGCTCATCCTTTTTGGTAGCGGCGGACGATAAAGCCGGCAGCGTCGACCGGCAACCCGGATGCCCAAGCCGGGGTCCGGCGCATCGTCTTGAGCATCCGGTCGCGGACCAGTTCGGCGTCGTCCTCGTCGACCTCGGCGATCAGCTCGTCGTGGACGGTGGCGATCAGCGGCAGGTCCTTGAGGCCCAGCATGGCCTCGACCATGACATCCCGCGCGGTGGCCTGGGTGAGGTTCTCGACCATCTTGCCGGGCCAGGATCTGAGCCTCGTCCAGCCGCCGCCCAGGCTCCCCATGTAGGTGAACTCGGGGTAGCTTTTCTCGTTTCGCTGGATCGTCTCGATCTTGGGGTCGCGGTAGACCAGGTGCCGGCCGCTCGGCAGGCGCGCCAGGATCGCCCCGGGGCGGTGGATAAAAGTGACGTAGCCGCACTTCATCGCGGCGCCGGGACCGGCCTGGGTGACCTGCAGCAGGGCGCGATGGGTGTCCCACCACAGCAGGACGATCCGAAAGTTGAGGTCCCGCCAGGCGTCTACCGCAGCAGCTGCCTCTGCCTCGGTCAGGACCAGACCATAGGTCAGTGCGGTTTGCCGGAAGCGTTCATGGCCCATCGCGAAGCCGCAGGCCAGGACCAGGACCTTCCCCAGGGTGCGGCTCGACGAGCCGATCGCCGCCGCGGTCTTGACGTAGATGTCCTCGCCGCGCCGAAAAACATCAAGCGCGTCGTCCTGTCCGGCGAGCCACGCCAGTACCCGCGCCTCGATCTGCGAGAAGTCGGCGATCACCAGCCGGCCCAGCGGTCCCGCGACGATCGTCGAGCGCAAGCAGCTGGCGACCACCCCCAACGCGCTGTCCTCGAACAGCAGGTCGAGGTCCTCCGGCGGAGCGCCGGCGCGGATCACCCGCAGCGCCGCCGGCACGTCCTTGATCGAGCCGCGGAACAGGTTCTGCGGCTGCACCCGCCGGCCGGCCCAGCGCCCGGTGCGCGAGGCCCCGTAATACTGAAAGGCACCGCGCACCCTTCCGTCGTGGGAGCACGCCGACGCTATGGCGGTCAGCTTGGCCGTGGAGGACCGCGACGCATCGAGACGGGCCTGCAGGGCCGTCCTGGGCGGTCCTGTGAGGGTTGTATCGGCGAGCGCCGCCTGCACCGTGGCACGCTTCAAGTCCTCCATATACTTGCCCTGGGAAATGAGCCACAGGCGCAGCTGCGCCACCTGATTAAGGGACCGGACCAGGCCGTTGGTCAGCCGCACGATGTCCTGGGTCAGCTTGTCCCGGGCGTCGTCGGCCACGAGGGCCAGCTCGTTGACCAGCATCCGGTCGATACCCAGACCGCGCATGTTGATCTGGTGGTCCAGCTCGAACGCCTGACGTTCGCGCGGGGACAGCTCGGGGACCCGCTTGTCCAGCTCGCGCTCGGTCCGCACGTCCTGGGCGCAGTAATCGCACAGCTGCTGGAACCGCTCGGGGTCGGTCTCGTGCCACCATGTCGTCGGGTTGAGCGACCGGGGCCGGGCGAACCTGAGCATCAAGCCGTGCGCGGTGCGGTCTTTTTGTTGGAGGAGCCCGAGGGCGGTCCCTGCCAGGTCCAGCGAGGCCGGGTAGCCCGCCACCAGGGCGCGGGCCATCGTGCAGCTCCACTGACTAAGCTGGATCGGCGGCCAGCCTGCCGGGACCAGCTGGTTGAAATAGATCGCGTGCTCGAAAAGGTAGTTATGGGCGACGATCGTGGCGCCGGCGTTGACGGCCAGGGAGAAGTCCCAGGGCGGCGCTAATCCCGAGACCCCGGGTATCCAGGTTTCGACCGGACGGTCATCTATGGCGTAGCACAGGACCGTGACCCTGGTGTCCGGGTGCTGGGCGTAAGCGTGCGCGCCGGTCTTTCTCAGGTCGGCGGTGGACGAGGTCTCAAGGTCTAAAACCAGGCGCATCACTTAGTGCGGGGGTGAAGGCACTTTTCGATTACGCTGTAAGCCCGCCTGCATCCGATGTTGATAACAAGTCTCCAGAAATATCGCGAGATCAACGCAAGTATGCGCGACAGTCCTGTCGTCTACTGACAGAGCGTGTTGCTTTAATGCAGCAATCTGTTCGGGCCAAAGCCGTGCCTCAAATGCGTTCATCTTGGGGGGAGGCCAGAACGCGCCTGTTTCTTCTGGGTAACCTGGCGCTGACCAGCAACGCCCTAATAGTGGCAACAACTCCTCGTTATCCCTGTTCGGGTCGTGCAACCATGCTTGATACTCCATTGGGATACCCATCGCACGGAACCCTTCTTTTATAAGGAGGGATAGGCAGTGAGCTAATGTCATGCTCAAAGGAGTTTGCTGCTGCATCTTCTCTTGAAGCATCAAAGCCGTAAGGGTCTTGAACGCTTCCAGTAGCTCAAGGTTCGTTGTTGCTGGTTTAGAAAAAGCGGAGCCTTCTACCAGTACGGACTTCCGCGCACGGCGACGTTCATATTGGCGTGTTGTCATCAGGGGCCTCCATGCACGAGTGCCAAAGGTGCTGGTCCCGTTCCGGCATCACCTGACAGTCCAGCATGGTCAGCACCGGGATGCCCTCGGCGGCTGCCCGGCGAACCTCCGGGCAGTCGGCGTGATGGACGGTGACCTCCAGGCCGGGACCACAGACCAGCGAAAGGTCGATCCGGTCAGAACGGGATGTCGTCATCGGCCGCCGCCATGACCGCCGCGCCGGCCCCGGCAAAGGCGTCGAAGTCATCTTTGGCGGCGCGGCGGCCGTCGAGCCGCTCGCCATCGGCGCGGCAGATCTGCAGGTTGTTGAGGGCGAAGTTGACGCCGCGGTTGCCGGCCTGGTGATACCAGAAGGGCTGGACCGTTGCTCGGGCCAATTGCCCGGCCCAGACATCGTCAGCGACCATGATCTCGTTGAGCTGGGCGTCGACCACCCCCGGCCGCGACTTGGTCCACGGCGAGATGAAAATCCCGTTTGGGATATTATAGCCTTTGTATTGCTTCTCGCCGGTCGGGCGGAACGGCGAGCGGACCCCCGCCATAAAGGTGCGGTCGGCGCTCTTGCCGGCGCCGTTGGCTTCGTCGATCGCAGCAGCCGCGGCACGCCGCAGGGCCATAAAGGCGGGGTCGCGCTGGGCCGCCTCGTCGAACAGCAGGGAGCACTGGTAGACCGGCTCGCCGCCCGGGGCGCGGGGCCGCGGGCTGAACAGCACCGGGAAGGACAGGACCCCGATCGGGGTGCGCAAACTAGCAGCCATGTTCTTCTCCTGAGTTGGTGGGACGAGTTTCGGAGCGGACTTGCGCGGCGCAGCCGGCGTAACCGGCGGCGTCGATGTAATCGTCAGGGTTGAAGGCGCCGGAGTGCCGGCGGGCGATCTTGAACAGCTCCATCAGCTCGGCCACGTCGCCGGCGGTGAACCCGAAAAAGCCGTCATCGGCGCGGCAGCGGATGTCCAGCCAGGCGTTCCATAGATCGGCGATGTTCTTGAAGTTGATCGTCTTGTCCCCGTGGGTTGCCTGCCGGGGACCACCGACCAGGCGGGCGGCCTCTATGCAGACCCACTCCGCGGTCGGCGGGCGGTTGTCCTGGTCACTCATCGGTGAAATCCTCTCGCGCGTTGGTAGAGGTATCGCGGCCGAGCTTGACCCCGGACGAGCGCGCCTCGGCGAGGCTGCGCGCCATGTCCCAGACCCGCTTTCCCTTGCGGGTGCGGTTGAGCTGCTTCTCGATCTGGGCCGGCGAACGCACCCGGGTCTCCCAGACCTCGTCATGGGTGGCGCCCAGCTCCTGGAGCTTCTCGGCGATGTCACTGTCGGGGGCGAGCCACTGGCGGGTGGCGCGGGTCGGGACCAGGCCCCAGCCCGGGATGCGGACCTGGTGTTCGAGCTGATCGACCGCGTGCTCGCGCAGCCGTGTGATCCACAGCTCGGCGCGCTCGGCGACGTCAAGCCAGTGGGCCAGGTCGCCCGGATCGGTAGGCGGATCGTCATCGCCGAACTCTGACTGGGCCGCCTTAACTGCGGCGCCATAAAGCGCCGGGCAGGCGTGGACCACCGGGCAGAACCGACACCAGTCGCCCGGGACGAGGGGGGCATCGTCCCGGGCGCAGTGTGCGACGCCGGGGACCAGGACCTCGTCGACCCACAGCAGGAGGTCGATGACGCTGATCTCCCAGCTCCGCACCGGGGGAACTCCGATAGCGTGCGGCTGCACGACGGTCAGCTTGATCCGCTCGACCTGGTCGCGCGCGGCCTGCGGCAGCAGGTCCAGGACCCCGGCCGCGTAAAACATCAGTTGCGGGTTCTCGACCGGGGTGACCATGACCCCGGCGCCGTTCTTGTAGTCGATGACCTCCAGGACCGGCGAGATCAGCGCCGCGGCATCGACCGTGCCGAACACCGGGACCGGCGGCGGTTCGGGGAAATAGCCGGCCAAATCCACCCGGAACTCGATGTCGACCCAGTCGGCCGAGACCGCCGCGTCAAACAGGTAGTCGAGCATCCGGTTGACGCCGTCGATCAGCTCCCGATCGACCGTGATCGAGTGCCCGTCGCGCTGGTAGGTTTGGCCCAGCTCGCCCACCGGCAGCCGCGAGAAGCCCTGGCTCTTGGTCTGCTGCTCGATGAACTCGTGCGCCAGGGTCCCGGTCGCGGCATAGATCGAAGCCGGACGGTGCGGCGCCGACTGCGAGAGCTTGAAGCTGCCCGGGCAGCTGAGCCAGCGGTGCGCAGAGGACGCACCCAGGAGCGAGTGGGCCGGCTCGGTCATTTGCGGATGCCGGTCTCGACCGCCATCTTCATCACGCGCGCGAAGAACTCGTGGCCCTTCGCGTCGGGCACATCGTAGAACTTGGCGACCTGCCACTCTTTCTGGAGCGCCTTGACCTCGGCGACCTTGCCGGCGGCGTAGACTTCGCGCACCAGGACGAGCCCCTGCTCCTTGGCCTCGGCCGGGGACATGCTGGGGTCGATCAGGCCCAGATCATCGACCTGGTCGCCGGCGCCGTTGGCTTCGGGCGGGGGTTCGGCTGGTCCCAGGACATCTTCGACCGGGGTGGGCGACGTCTTTGCGGCCTTGGCGGCGCGGGCCTTGGCCGCGGCGGCCTGCTGGTTGACCTTCTTCTGCATGTCGGCGGCGGAGGTAGTCTCGGCTGTCTCAGCTGCCGAGATCAAAGCGCCGGTCAGGGCGCCGGTCAGGGCGCTAGTGCCCGGCACGCCCAGTTGTCCCAGCATTGTCAGGAAGAACCCCCGATCGACGGCGTCGGTCAGGTCGAAGTTGATAGTCGCCTGCATCATTTCTCTCCTTGGAGTTCGGCAATTTCGGAAGCCTTGCGGCGGAAGACCTGCATGATCCGCTCGTCGAGCGTGTTGGGCAGGTAGAGGAAGCTGGCCAGGACGCTGTCGCGCTGGCCCAGCCGGTGCGCCCGGCAGATCGCCTGGACGTTCTCGCCGGGGACCCAGCTGGGCTCGACGATCGCGACCTCGCTGGCGGCGGTCAGGGTGATCGCGGTCCCGGCAGCAAGGATCTGGCCGATAAAGACCCCGACCTGCGGGTCTGTCTGAAAGGTTTCGACCGCCAAGGCCCGCGCCTGGGGCGGCGTGTCGCCGGTGACGACCTCCGGATTGAACTCCAGGAGGCCCTCCCGGAGGGCTTCGATGACTGAGCGGTGCCAGGCGAAGATCAGGAGCTTCTCGGTGCTCTCCATCCGTTCCTGGACCCACAGGCAGGTCGACGGGACCTTGAGTTCGCCTAGCTCGCGCCGCATCGTCGCGACCTTGGCCTCGGGGTTGCGCATCGCGGCGAGCAGATGCTCGTCACCGCTCTCGACCCAGCCGAGCTTAGCCACCACGGTCCGGCTCTCGAAGCTCAGCCTGTCCCGCCAATGCGGGACCGGAGCGAGCGGGATGTCCTGCAGCTGGAGCGGCGGCAGCTCGTCGAGGACCTCGTCCTTGCGGCGACGCAGGATCACCGGGCCGAGCGCCTGGCGGAGAGCGTCCTGGTTCTTCGAGCCGATCACCTGGCGGCCGAAGACGGTGTCCCGGTAGCGGGTGAAGCGTTCCTCGAACTGGTCCTGGGACAGCCGCCGCTCGAACACCCCGGGCCAGAAAGTCCGGTAGTGCTGCCACAGCTCGCCGGCGTGGTTGGGGGTCGGGGTCCCGGTCATTAACAAGACCTTGCCGGCCGACGACTGGACGCCTTCGTCCGAACCGCGCTTGCCATAAACGGCGTAGGTCCGGTTGGACGGGTTCTTGAGGTAGTGGGCCTCGTCGATCACCAGGAGGTCCCAGGACCGGCCCTGCAGCTGGGACGCGACGTTCGAGCTGGAGTTGGACAACTCGTCGTAGCCGACGATCAGAAAGATCGGGTCCGCCGATGCCAGCCTCTCCGGGCGGAGCTTCGCGCCGGGCTCCAGGAGGACCACCCAGCGGGACCAGCCCGGGAACCATTTGATGATCTCGTGCAGCCAGACGCGCCGCGCCCCGGCGGGACAAATCACCAGGATGCTGGCGGCGGTGAGGTCGACGGCGACTTGCAGGGCCTGGAGGGTTTTACCGAGACCGGCTTCGTCGGCCAGCAGGACCGCCTTGTTGTCCTCCTGAAACCGCCGGATGATCCAGTCTACGCCTTGGTCCTGATAGTCGCGAAGTTGTGGTGCCGGTGTGTCGGACAAAAAAGCCCCCTCCCAACAAGCTGTTGATTTCTCAACAGTCCTTTGGTTTGACCGGGGCTAATTTGGAGCGTTGTCGCGCGGCGTGTCAAGAGACAAAAGACAACACGGGACAACAGGACTACACAGCCAACAAAATCAGCCAGATGATAAGCGCCCAGAGCCCCAGGCTGACCGCGAGAGCCGGTAACCAGGTCCACGTCATGCGTGTTGCTGGGCGCCGAACAACGCGATCAGCGCCGCCTCGGCCCGGCCGTGATCCTTCTTAAGATCAAAGCGGTTCGCCAGCTCGGGGAACTGCCGGCTGGCGATGATGCGGGCCTCGTCCTTGGACGAGCCCAACCGAAAGTGACGCTTCCACTCGTTGGGGGTCACCAGGTTGGTCGGCACTTTCAGGGCCACCAGGATGCCGCGGACGATCCCGTAGCTGACGCCAAAGCTGAAGGCGCTGGTGACCCCCTGCTTGGGCATCGCGTGGACCCGCTCGATCCACGCAACGTCGGGCTGAAAGCCCCGCAGGATGCCGGCCAGAGCGGCTTCGTTGACCTGTCGCCGCCCGTTGACGACACCGCTGGGCATATCCCCGACAAGGAGCAAATCCAGCTCGCTCTCATACAAGGCAAAGGCGCCGGTGGCGCCGGGGTCAACCCCCAGGACGTTCATCCCGGCCTTCTGCGTCGAACGTCACCATCACAACACGCGGGTCCTTCGTGTCGTCGATCACCACCTTGTCGGTCTGGATGTGCTTGCTGACGATCGTGACGGCAGCACCCCCGTACCCATCGGGTGGCGGGACCACCGTCGCGATGAACCTGTCCTTCCACCATATTTCAACAACCTCGATGTCCCGGAAGATGTGCCGGCTGACCTTGAAGCGGATCATCGCGGCACCACCTTCCACTCGCGCTCCATCCCCAGG
>Ga0207701_10001702_pt1 | contig 22970 bp, 21 predicted proteins | sample KBSSwiSSwithPhiX_FD_184294 | JGI IMG/M metagenome (GOLD analysis project Ga0207701, IMG submission 184294) | Switchgrass rhizosphere bulk soil microbial communities from Kellogg Biological Station, Michigan, USA, with PhiX - S5 (SPAdes) (version 2) | ecosystem: Environmental > Terrestrial >... | reverse complement strand
CTCGTCGCCATGGTCTGACGCGGCCTCAGTCCTCCGATTCACCTCTATTTTGTAACGGTTCGATTCGACAAACGCCTTCACATCCCCGCCATATTGCTCAACGATGATCCGAACAACCCTAGCCAGACGTTCATCCACCCCTGAGGTTCGTTCTTTTTCGAGGCTTTTGTCGAGCATTTCTATCAATCCCTTACGCGTGATTGGAGCCTTGCGGCAACGTAGCCGGCGCGAAAGCTTCGCGCCAGCCACTTTGTATTTCCATTGTCACCGGCTCACGCCGCAGGATAACCGAGAAACTCTTTGGCTTTGGCCACTTCGGCATCCCATTTCTTTAACTGTTCCGGGGTAAGGAAGCGCTCCAGCCCCTCGCGCAGTTCGGTTCGGCGAGATTTCAGCGCGTTGATGATGTCCTGCCGGGTGACATCCGGATGGGACTTCTTGTATTCATGCAGCCTGCCGGCCGCGAAAGCCAGCCGCTCGCGAAGTTTTGTCTTTTGTTCATCGGAGAGGTTTAGATCCCCTGCGAACCGTTTGAGTTCATTTCCGAGCGCTTGAGCTTGTTCTTCATTCATCGTTTTATTCCTTATTAAACCGGGAATTTGTTTTTGGCTCCCGTCCACCATCCAGCCAGACTGTGCACTCTCGGGTCACACTGGTCGGAAATTTTTGCCTCTTTGCTTCTATTGTTCAAACCATCAAATTCGCGAATCGCTCGACCATTTGCCAGGTAACTTAAGTTCCATTTTTTGGGCTCCGATCTTACATTTCCGAAACGTCGCGTTGTCTACGAGTGAAACAACGACTGGAAAGACTGATAGTAGTCTCAGGTAAACGTTAATCAATAGGACTTTGGTCCTATAGGGCGATGTCCTACGGGGTTTTCCGCCCGCTAGCGTGACGTTTTGAAGAGGGCGTAGTTCCGGTATTGACATAGGCGATCAATTCGTTTTGACACTCTCTATGACCATTCGTCCTGAAACGCGTCGATACATTTTTTGTTCTTCTGCCTTCATTTTGCTTTTACAAGCGGCTGTTGCGACAGGCCAAAGCAAAAAGAGCGGTGTGACCATTTCCTACGACCAGTTTGGTACTTCCCGAATCGTGCGCTTTGCAAACTCGAATTCATATCCGGCACAAGATCCCGTGGCTCAGGTGAAGCGTCTGGTGAGGATGCGGTTTTTGTAGGAGCCAATTTTTTCGCCACCTATGGTGCGGGCGGGCTTTCCATCACTTCTGCCCGAATCAAAAGCGTCATGCGGTCGGACTGAGGCGGCCAACGCACTTGGGACACGTTCGTGAGTATTTGGCGACGGGAACAGAATTGCTACCGCTTCTCTCGTAGAAGAAAATACGATAGTGGAATTCCCAAGAAAACCGCTACGAGGCACAGCAGAAAAATCTCACGCGCATGCCTTATGAGAAAAAAGGGGGAATAGCGCTGATAGAGAACGAAGCCGGGAACAAATCTGTTCCATGGCACGAGCAGCAGAAGCAAAAAACCGATTGCAGAACAAATCAGAATTCCCAACGCGCTGTGGTTTCGATTTTTCCAGTAATACGTGCTGCTAATCATTAGTGAGGTTAAAAACAACATCGAAAGGCATACGCCAGTTACACGACGGAATTTCAGACCGCCGGCAGCAGTGGCGTAGCGACGAAAATCCTTCTCGAGCAATTTCGATAATGCCTCGACTTGATCGGCAGATTCGCCGCTCACTGATACGCGGCGTAACGAATCGCCCAAATCAATCGTGACCGACGAGACTGGTTTATTGGCTTGCTGGTAAGTGTACGAGAACCGGAAAACTTCATTTGGAAACGCGACGCTGCTCGCAAGCGACAGATGCGGGATTTCGATGTTCTGATCATCAATCGTGAGCTTCACAATATCCCAACCGGAATCCTCGGAACCATTCACCGCAGCAATAAAGGCATTGGTCTCCAGCAAAATGCCGTCAAGATCAGTCGCTCCCATTTTGAGGGCCGGCAGATCGTGGACGTGTGAAAATTCTCCGCCGTTGGAGAGTGACGTTGTCGCGAGTGACACGCAGACTGACAGAAGAACGCCAAACCGCATTGTATAGAGCCTAACGAAATGTAAAAGCTGATTACGTTAGGTTCTCCGTCTTCCACGCATCACTAATACTGCCACACCAAAACCGAGCAGAATCAACAGTGGATAGAGAATTGCCGATGGCGGCTTCGATTGTTTGGCTGCAGGAGGTTTTGGCCGATTCGCAAACTCAATCGGAATCTGCACCTGCGAGCCCGTGCCGGGCTGGAAACGCCACTGGGAATACGCTTCAAGAGCAGCGCCATCAAGTTGTTTGTGTCCGGTGCTCTGTAGCATTCGCACTCCGGTAACTTTGCCGGTCTGTTGATCAATCGAAACCAAAACGACGCCTTTGCCTGCCAGCCCCTGTTTCGCCCATTCAGGCCGGTAAACAGGTGCCGGGGTATAGATCGCCTTTGGAGGCTGTGGTCGCGCAGCCGGACCCCCGATCTGCGCGTGCAGCGAACAAGCAGAGACAAACGCGAGCACCAAAACCAGCGCGAACGACGAGACATTCTTCCTTCGGGAACGTCTCGCGATGTTGCCAATCAAGCCAGATGCTGCCGCGCGCACTTGAGGATTCGACATTCGATAGACGCTTCGATCGAGCAAATAATGCATGAATCCTGTCGCAAAGCCCAGTGCCAGCAAGGCAGGCAGCCAGGTTGAGGTTCGGAGTTGTACCGCAAGCGAACCGAAAATTCGATCGCCATAGTAAGTGCCGGTCTCGCGACTTGCTTCCACCTCAAAAATCGGAAGGAACACGAGCGACAATAACATGAGGAAAAGCACGACCGCCCATGGCCGCACATTCAACGCGTGCAAATATCGGCGCACAACGCCGGTTGCTGGAGCCGACTCTGCTGACGGAGTTTGCGATGCCAGTCCGGTAGCAAGTATCCAATGTTGTGAAGTCCAGATCACAAGAAATAGAAACAAACTCCGTGGCCGAAGCGCCAACCCCACCATCACCGCGAGTCCAACAATATACAAGATGCGCGGCAACGACCATCGCGGCGTACGCAGTTCGGCAATTAACATGATTGCCGTGATAGCAAAGAGCGCCAGGGTCGCGCCGCCGCGGATCCCATTCTCAGCCGACACAATCCACGCCGGAAACCAGCGATCGACCCACTGGTCTTGATATGCGACAGCTCCGGCGAGAATATCCGCGACAAACACAAGCACGCCACCAGCAGTCAGCGCGAAGAACCGATCCAGTCGCCTCGTCTGAATGCATGAGCCCCGATCCGCTCGCGAACGATAAAGTGAAAGCGCACCGAAATGTTGCGCGGCGAAATGGTACGTGACGCACGCGTAATCGATGATCGCCAGTCCAATCAGTCGTTCTTCGCGCGTCCATGGCAACGCCGAATCTGCCGGAAGAAACAGCGCAAAACATGTTGCTGTTATAAGCAGCGGCAGCGCGATGAACCGGATGGGCTGTTGACGTAGGAGCGGTCGGTACGCTTCCGTGCAATACGCGAGGTAAGTGCTCGATAATCGGTGACCGATCCAAAAGAGGGCAGTTAAACCGAAGTAAAGCAGATCGAGCGGACTCGACTCCGGATCAGAATAGCCATGCACGAGCAACAGCACGATCGGCGCGAGCCACAGCGCGCTGAGCATCCAGAAGCCATCCCAGAGCGGCCCACGGACCCACGCCGACGAGCATTTCCGCACCCATGGCGCAGCCGTTCCGATTTCAAGTACGGCGACGGGTGAGGAAAGCTCGGGCATTCGAGCATTGCTGAGTGCGCCGTCAGTGGCGCACTCAGTTTATTTGTCAGGCGATTCCCGTTATCACTGGAGTTGCATGGTGAGGCCACCGCCAGTCGCGTTGACAGCAACGCCCCGTTGTGTCGAGGAAATGCGGACTATCACACCGGACTGATTTGACATGATGGTGCCAGTTCTCCCAGCGCCAAGAGTCACGCCCCGCGTCCCAGCGCCACCGACGTTATAATGACCGTTGAAATCTCGAAGATGCCTCAGGTTGAAAACATCACCAACAGCGGAAGAGCTGGTCACTCCGACCCTGCCTACCGCCAGTCCACTTACCCTAAACGGATAGTTTCTTCCCCTGTAAGTGAGCGTTCCTGACCCCGAGCTGCCACCGATTCCAAGATGGACACCACCTATGCTCATCCGCAAAGTTGCGTCTCGCCTGGATTCACGAGTAGCCGCCTGTGTGAAGCCTGTCATGGCTGCGATTACGAGCACTAGAACTGCGATTTCCTTGCCATTATTCATATGAATTTCTTCCATTTAATTCTCCGAAACTATCATTTATGTCGAACGGTTCTATTAGACCAAGGTCTTAGATGCCGTTCGGCACTCTCCATGTATTCGTACCGGGGAACTTTGAAAGTAAAAAATATGAAGTCACGAAGCCGCAAACTGGTTCATGGCGTGATAGTCGTCATTGGTCTTGCATTGAACTCCGCCGCGTTCGCGCAGCAAGCGGAATCGCAAGCGATGACGACCACTACAACCAATCAGGAAACCACCAAGCTTCCACCTCAAGAGTTGGATTCTCTTGTCGCTCCGATCGCGCTTTATTCCGATTCACTTCTGGCGCAAACGCTCGCTGCCTCCACTTATCCACTTGAAGTCATCCAACTCCAACAATGGATGGCTAACGATCCAGATTTGAAAGACCAAGCGCTGGCGGACGCGGTCTCGAAGCAGCCGTGGGATCCAAGTGTCCAGGGACTGGTGGCGTATCCAGACGTGGTTACGCGCATGGCAGACAATGTCCAATGGACCACTGATTTGGGAAATGCACTCCTCGCGCAGCAATCTGACGTAATGGACGCCGTTCAGCGCATGCGCGTGAAAGCCCAAGGCACAGGGAATCTAAAAACCAGCGCGCAGCAAGTGGTGAAGACCGAGACGGTGTCCAGCGGTAAGCAGGTGATTGAGATTCAGCAAGCGATCCCAGACGTCGTTTACGTGCCCTCGTACGACCCGACGGTCGTTTACGGACCTGCTCCTGTTGATTATCCGTATTATCCCTACACGTATCCCGGTTATGTGCCAGGGACGGCTTTGATGTGGGGTACAGGGATCGCGCTTGGGGCTGCTGCATGGGGGGCCTGGGGTGGCCACTGGGGGGATTGCGATTGGAACGGTGGCAACGTGAAGGTCAACAACAATTATAATTACAATAAGAACAACAATTTTAATCGCAACGTGAACCGCGGCCAGGGTGGCCAGGGCAAGTGGCAGCACAATCCACAACACCGTGGAAATGCTCCTTACAGCGACAGAGGGACTGCGAACAAGTTCGGCGGTCAGGGCGCCCGCGGAGCCGGTAATCGCGGCGGTGCAGGTAATCGGCCGGGCGGTGTGGGTGGCGTTGGCGGTGCCGGAAAACCCAGTGGTACCGGCGGTGTTGGTGGTGCTGGACGACCCGGTCGTGCAGGCGGCGTGGGCGGGGTTGGTGGTGCCGGAAAACCCGGTGGTGCCAGTGGCGCTGGAGCTCGCGCCGGCGGAGGTGCGGGAGCCGGAAACCGCCCCGGTGGAGGCGGTGCCGGAGCGCGATCCGGTGGCAGTACCGCTAAGAACCAGGTCGGTGACCGCAGCGCATCGTCGCGCCCTAGCTCTGGGGCCAAAAAAGGAGGAGGATATGGCGGTGGTGGCAGCGGCAACTACGCCCGCGCGAGCAGCAAGAGAGGCGGCGAGAGCATGGGTGGCGGCGGAATGAGCCGTGGCGGTGGCGGTGGCGGTGAGAGCATGTTCGGCGGCGGTCGCGGTGGCGGTGCCGGTCACAGCGGAACGAGCCGTGGGGGTGGTCACAGCGGAATGAGTGGCGGTGGAAGGCATCACGGCGGTGGAAGAGGCGGCGGCGGTCGCGGTGGCGGCGGAGGTGGAGGACGCCGGAGATAAATGAGCGATACAAGGACCGATTATGAAAACAAACCGAAGCACAATGACATCGTCTAAACTGATCGTGCTAATCGCAGCGATCCTCGCAACAAGCTTTCTCGCGTCTGAATCGATCGCAGCGCCGGAGAAGGACACGGCCGCGAAACAGCAAGACGCGCAGGAAACACCTCAACCAGGGCAAAAGCAATTCGACACAGCGAAACAGGCCGCCGATGCTCTGATTCAGGTCGCAACAAATCTTGATGTTGCCGCAGCAAAGGAAATTCTCGGTCCCGACGGTGAAGATCTCGTCAGCTCCGAAGATCCCGTGATGGACAAAAAGCGAGCGACGGAATTTGCAAACAAGGCAAAAGAAAAGATGTCAGTCGAAACCAGCAAGAAAACTCCTAACGAAGCCGTACTGGTAGTAGGTAAAGATAATTTCCCGTTGCCGATTCCAATCGTGAAACAAAACGGGAAATGGTTCTTCGACACGAAGGTCGGGCGTGAAGAAATATTAAATCGACGCGTTGGCGCGAACGAGCTGAATGCCATCGAGATTTGCCGTGGCTTCGTCGAAGCGCAACATGAGTATGCGATAGAAAAACACGATGGATCGAAGGTGAACCAATACGCACAAAATATCCTCAGCGACCCTGGGAAACATAACGGCCTGGCATGGCAGAATCCGGATGGCACGTGGGGAGGCCCGGTGGGCGAAGAAGTCGCAAAAGCGTTGCAGGAAGGATATAAGGCGGAGCGAGGCACACCCTATCACGGTTATTATTTCAAGGTTCTAAAGGGACAGGGATCTGCAGCCCCCGGAGGAGAAATAGACTTCATGGTCGGTGGCGCGATGATTGGTGGATTCGGCCTGGCCGCTGTACCCGCCGAGTACCGGGTGACTGGAGTGATGACATTCATGGTCGGCCCGGATGGCGTCGTATACGAAAAGGATCTCGGATCCGATACGCTGGAAAAGTTCCAGTCCATGGAGAAATACAATCCTGACCCCAGTTGGAAAGTGACTGAAGACGACGTGGAAGACGACTCGCAAGATTAAGGAGAGATCACGAGGAAGCGTCAGTTTTTATCACCTTCGGATCGAAGCTATGAGTTGAGGCCGGGACGCGAAATATCGACTTAGGATCAATTGCCAGAGCGGCTATCAATCCGGAACTGAGCCCGTTCCGGATGAAGACGCGCATTGGTAAAAACAGAACGTTATGAGTTCAGCGGGCGCTCGCGGTGAGGTGGCGGGCGTCGGCGGTGAACGCGCGTCGACCAGTCTATGAAAACAAATGCGGCTTTGATTATTGGTGGAATTTTTTCGTGATCGCTTCCGCCGTCGTTACGGCTGGAGCTCGTTTGCACGCCGCCCCCGAAAAGAAATCCGATACAACCGCGAGGTCGGATTCAAAAAAAACAACAAGAATTTAGCTCGGCAAAAGGCGCCGACGGCGCACTTAGATCCAATTATTATTGATGCAATCTCTCTATCACTGGAGTTGCATGTCGACGCCACCGCCGGTCGCATTAACTGCAACGCCCTGTTGTGTGGAGGAAATTCGGACTATCACGCCGGCCTGATTTGACATGATCGCCCCGGTTCGACCAGCGCCAAGAGTTACGCCCCGCGTTCCCGCGGGGTTCACGTTATAATGGCCGCTAAAATCTCGAAGATGCCTCAGGCTAAAAACGTCACCAGAAGCGGAAGAGCTAGTCATCCCGACCCTGCCTACGGACAGTCCTCTTACTCTAACCGGATAGTCTTTGCCTCTGTAGGTGAGCGTGCCCGACCCCCAGCTCTTACCAATTCCAAGAGCGAACGAACCCATGCGCAGCTGCAGCGTCGCGTCCGGTCCAGATGCACGTTGTCTCGCCTCCGCGAATCCTGTTATCACGCCTAGGACTGTTAGTAGAGCTGCAATTTTCTTGACGTTATTCATAGAATTCTTCCATTTAATTTTCTGAAACTATAGTTTATATCCAGCGTTTCTATTAGACGAAAGTTTATATGCCGCTCGGCAACGTTCATGTAGCCTTACCACGCAATAGTTCAAAGTAAAAAATATGAAATCACGAAGCTGCACACTGATTCATGGCGTGATCGCCATCATTGGTCTCGCGTTTAGCTCCGCCGCATTGGCGCAACAGGCGCAGTCGCAAGAGATGACGACCACAACGACCGATCAACAGACAACTACGCTCGCACCGCAGGAGTTGGATTCTCTCGTCGCTCCGATCGCGTTATATCCGGACCCGCTTCTGGCGCAAACTCTCGCCGCTTCGACCTATCCACTGGAAGTAATTCAGCTTCAACAGTGGATGAATAACAATAAGAATTTACAAGGCAAAGCGCTGGCGGACGCGGTGGCAAAACAGCCATGGGACCCAAGCATCCAGGGACTGGTAGCTTATCCGGACGTGGTTACGCGGATGGCAGACAATGTTCAATGGACAAGCGACTTGGGAAACGCATTCCTGGCGCAGCAGTCCGACGTGATGGACGCAGTCCAGCGCATGCGCGCAAAGGCTCAAGGTACAGGGAATCTAAAAACCAGCGCCCAATCGGTAGTGCAAACCGAGACTATCCCCAGCAGCGGGAAGCAGGTCATCAAGATCGAGCAAGCGAACCCAGACGTTGTTTATGTGCCTTCTTACGACCCGACTGTGGTGTACGGAGCTGCCCCTCCCGCCTATCCTTACTATCCCTATACTTATCCGGGCTACGTTCCGGGGACAGCCTTGATGTGGGGCGCCGGAATTGCGCTGGGTGCCGCAGCTTGGGGCTCCTGGGGTGGCCACTGGGGGGATTGCGATTGGAACGGTGGCAACGTCAAGATCAACAACAATTATAATTACAACAAGAACAACAATTTTAACCGCAACGTCAGCCGCCAAGGGCAAGGTAATTGGCAGCACAATCCGCAACATCGCGGAAACGCACCCTATGGGAACAGGCAAACAGCGAATAAATTTGGCGGTCAGGGCGCGCGTGGAGCTGGTAATCGACCCGGTGGTGCGGGTGGCGTTGGTGGTGCTGGAAGACCCGGTGGCGCGGGTGGCATTGGTGGTGCCGGAAGACCCGGTGGCGCGGGTGGCATTGGTGGTGCCGGAAAGCCCGGTGGTGCGGGTGGCATCGGTGGTCCCGGAAAGCCCGGTGGTCCGGGTGGCGCCGGCGGAGCTCGACCAGGTGGCGGTGGCGCGGGAACGCGACCAGGGGGCGGTGGCGCTGGAACGCGACCAGGTGGCGGTAGTGCCGGAACACGACCAGGGGGTGGTGGTGCCGGGGCGCGACCCGGTGGGAGTACCGCTAAGAACCAGGTCGGCAACCGAACCGCATCTTCGCGACCCAGCTCCGGTTCTCGCGGCGGAGGATTTAGCGGCGGCAGCGGAAACCACGCGCGCGCCAGCAGCAACAGAGGCGGAAAAAGCATGGGCGGTGGCGGTTACAGCCGCGGCGGTGGCGGTCACAGCGGAATGAGCCGTGGCGGTGGTGGTCGCGGCGGCGGCGGCGGCGGCGGCAGAGGAGGCGGCGGTCGCGGCGGTGGTGGAGGACGGCGGAGATAAGCCAGGAATCGATGGAGAAAAAAGTATGAAAACGAAGCGTAATATCATGACATCATCGAAAATCAGCGGACTGGCCGCAGTGATCCTTCTGACAGGCTTCCTCACGACAAACGCGATCGCAGCGACGGGGAAGAAGGAGACCGCGGCGAAACAGCAAGACGCGCAGGGAACACCTCAACCAGGGCAAAAGCAATTCGATACGCCGAAACAGGCCGCCGATGCTCTGATTCAGGTAGCAACGAATCTGGATGTCGCCGCCGCAAAGGAGATTCTGGGCGCGGACGGCGAGGATATTATCAGTTCCGAAGATCCAGTGATGGATAAAAAGCGTGCGACTGCTTTCGCGGACAAGGCAAAAGAAAAGATGTCCGTCGAGACAGACAAGAAAAATCCAAATCAGGCCATTCTCGTGGTGGGTAATGATAATTTTCCGCTTCCGATTCCGATCGTGAAGGAAAAGGGGAAATGGTTCTTTGATACGAAGATAGGCCGCGAGGAGATATTAAATCGGCGCGTCGGCGAGAACGAACTCAATGCCATTGAGATTTGTCGTGGCTTCGTGGACGCGCAACATGAGTACGCAATGGACAAGCACGATGGTTCGAAGGTGAACCAGTACGCACAAAATATCCTTAGCGACCCTGGGAAACATAACGGCTTGGCATGGCAGAATCCGGATGGCACATGGGGAGGCCCGGTGGGCGAAGAAGTCGCCAAAGCGCTGCAGGAAGGATATAAGGTCGAGCGAGGCACACCCTATCACGGTTACTTCTTCAAGGTTCTCAAGGGACAGGGACCTGAGGCGCCCGGGGGAGAAATAGACTTCATGGTCGGTGGCGCGTTGATTGGTGGATTCGGTCTCGCGGCAGCGCCCGCTGAGTATCGCGTGACTGGAGTGATGACATTTATCGTTGGCCCCGACGGAGTCGTTTACCAAAAGGATTTCGGACCCGATACGCTGAAGACGTTCCAGAGCATGGACAAGTACAATCCCGACAAGACTTGGAAAGAAACCGAGGATGACGTCGAAGACGACTCCCCAGATCAAGAGTGAGATCATCGGCAGCGCCCGGCTGATTTGTTCAGGAATTGGGATGCTGGCTAAAGCCAGACGGAGTTAGCACAGATAGATCGCTAACGAGTCCGATATGATTCGTTTGCCAAGAGTTCTTTCCTCTTGGTAAAAGGGAGTCATTGCATTGTCGTGAAATTGGCATGGCGATCTAAAGTCCCACGTCGTTGCCACTATCGATGCAGCAAAGCAAGGTGATCGTGAATGGAGAAACGGCGCGCAACGAAACCTAAGAACGATGAAGACGATAGCATCACCCCGTGGAATGATCGCCATCGCCTGCGCTGCTGCACAACTCGTAGCAGCGTATTCACTGACGCACGCACAACAAGATCAGCCGCCGGCGTCAGCGGCTGCCAATCAAGAGGCGCCGCCGATTCCAGCCGACCAACTCGATTCTCTGGTGGCGCCGATTGCTCTTTATCCAGATCCGCTTCTTGCTCAGACCCTCGCCGCTTCGACGTATCCATTGGAAGTGATTCAACTTCAACAATGGATCGCAACTAACAGATATTTGAAAGATCAGGCGCTGGCGGACGCAGTGGAAAAGCAGCCATGGGATCCGAGCGTTCAAGCGATGGTCGCCTTTCCCGATGTCGTTAAATTGCTCAGTGATAACATCGCGTGGATGACAGACTTGGGGAACGCCTTTCTCGCACAGCAAGCCGATGTTATGGATGCAGTTCAGCGGATGCGCGCAAGGGCTCAGAGGAACGGTAACTTAAATACCACTCCGGAGCAGACGGTACAGATGGAGACCGTCGAAGGTGGCGAACAAGCTATTGTCATTGAACCGACAAACCCCGAGATGGTCTACGTTCCCTCGTACGATTCAACGGTGGTTTATGGCGATTCCGCTTACGCTTATCCCACATTGTACTATGCGTCCCCGGCATATTATCGCGCGGCCGGAGCCTTGGCCTTCGGTGCTGGTATCGCGTTGGGCGCGGCCTGGGGCGGCAACTGGGGTTACGGATGCAAGTGGGCGAACGGCGATATCAAGATCAACAACAACAACAAATACGTAAGCAATTCGAACAGGAACATCAACTACGGCAACCGCAATTCTCAGGAACCGGCCGGCAGCGCATGGCAGCATAATGCGCAACATCGCGGAGGTGCCCCTTACGCGGATAGAAGAACCGCGAACAAGTATGCTTCGCGATCTGCCATTCAGTCCGCCGCTGCAGGAAGCAATCGTTCCTTTAATCGGGGCGGACTCGGTGCAGGCAATGCGACAAATCGTACCGGTGCCGGTACTGGACTTTCAAGCGGAGTCCGTGCTGGTGCGAATGCACGTATTCAACCCAGCGGTGTAGGTGGCGACCGAATAGGTAATCACGGAGTTTCGGCGAATGTGGGCGCTGCTAATGCTTTTGGCAGCGCTGGATTTAACGGGAACTCCGTGCGTGCCAGCAGCAATCGAGGAAACAAGAGCTTCGGAGGCGCGGGCGCAGGAAGTTTTAGTGGTGGACACGGACGAGGAGGAGGCGCTCGCGGTGGAGGTGGCGGGCGTCGGCGGTGAACGCGCGTCGACCAGCCTATGAAAACAAAATGGGGCTTTGATTATTGGTGGAAATCTTTCGCGATCGCTTCCGCCGTCGTTACGGCTGGATCTCTCGGACTTCCGTTGTACGCCGCCTCCGAAAAGAAATCCGATACAACCGCGAGGTCGGATTCAAAAAGACAACAAGAATTTAGCTCGGCAAAAGGCGCCGCCGACACACTTATACGCGCAGCGGACGTGTTCGATGTTGCTGCTTTGAAAGAAATTCTGGGGCCGGATGCAGCCGATCTGATCAGTTCAGCAGATCCGGTGGCGGACAAGAAGCGCGCAACGGATTTTGCAGCCAAGGCAAAAGAGAAGACGGCGCTTAATGTAGATCCGAAGAATTCCAAACGCACGATTCTCTCAGTCGGAAACGATGATTTCCCGTTGCCTATTCCGATCGTGCAGCACAAGGGAAAATGGATTTTCGACACTAAGGCCGGCCGCGATGAAATCTTAATGCGACGAATCGGCGCGAATGAACTGGATGCGATCGAGATCTGCCGTGGTTTCGTTGAAGCGCAACACGAATATGCACAGGAAAAACACGACGATTCGCAGGTGAACCAGTACGCTCAGAAAATTATCAGCACCTCTGGCAAACACGACGGACTTGCCTGGCAAAACGCGGATGGAACATGGGGAGGGCCAGTGGGAGAGAACGTTGCGAAAGCTGTAGCCGAAGGTTACTCGGACAAGACGCAGCCTTATCACGGCTACTTCTTTAAAGTATTAAATGGGCAGGGTCCGGCTGCGCCCCTTGGGCAAATGGACTTTGTCGTCAAAGGTGTGATGATCGGCGGATTCGCGCTGGCCGCGGCGCCGGCCCAATACCGGGTCACGGGCGTAAAGACATTTATCGTTGGTTCCAACGGTGTTGTTTATGAGAAAGATCTCGGTCCGGGTACACTGAAGACGTTTGCAAACTTGGATCGTTTCAACCCGGATAAGACTTGGAAGCCTACTGAGGATGAATGGCCTGCCGAAGCAGTATCTTCGGAATAGCGCGTGGCAAAACGGCGTTTCACCGTGTTTTGCATGCGCGTGATTAAATACATAGGCTGGAGTTTCGCGTGGTTGGCTGCACTCGTCGGCGCAATATGGGCTTTTGGCGCGCTCTATTTTGATTTTTCAAAAGCGGGCGGGTTTGCAGCAATTTTGTTCGTAATCGCGCTGCTCGCAGTCGTCATATTCGTTCGCGGAAAACTGCTGAAGCTTGGTAGCGCCGTTGGAGCGTGCGCGCTTGTGGCTGCGTGGTGGCTAACGTTGAAGCCGAGCAACGATGAGGCATGGCAACCGGATGTTGCACAGACAGGGTGGGCCGACATCAACGGCGACGAGGTCACGATCCATAATGTCCGAAATTGCGATTACCGGACCGAGACGGATTTCACGCCCAACTGGGAAACGCGCACGGTGCGGCTTTCGCAGATCACGGGCATGGACGTGGCCATTAATTACTGGGGTTCGCCCTGGATCGCGCATCCGATCGTGAGCTTTCAATTTGCCGATGCGCTTCCGCTCTGCTTTTCAATCGAAATTCGCAAGACCATTGGCCAGAAGTACTCCACGTTGCAAGGTTTTTATCGGCGGTACACGCTCACTTACGTCGTGGCGGATGAGCGCGACGTGATCCGCCTGCGCAGTAACTATCGCCGGGAGGATGTTTATCTTTACCACACCCTGGCTTCCCCAGAACAAGCGCGCCAGAGATTTCGCGAATACATAAACACACTCAACGCGCTGCATGAAAATGCGCGATGGTACAACGCCGTTACAAGTAACTGCACCACAAGTATCCGCGCACAGCGCGCGGCTAAACTCCGAACACCATGGGATTGGCGCATTCTCTTTAACGGAAAAATCGATGAAATGCTTTATCAGGATCACGTCGTCGTTACCGGGGGACTCCCTTTCGCTGAACTCAAACAGCGCAGCCTGATTAACGAACGCGCGCTCTCCGCTGACCAGAATCCGGATTTCTCGCGCGTCATCCGCGAGGGCTTACCTCGGAGCGATTAGCGACCGCGAAAACGAACGGCGCATCTTCAAGCTTCACATCGGCCCGTTGATTTAGTATCGCCATCTGAACCATGAATCGGAACCTCTTTGTCGCGCTTGCACTCAGCGCCACCGTTCCATGTCTCGCGCAAACACCGGAACCAATTGAAGTGCGCCGCGCGGAAGCGGTCTTCGAGGAATTGCCCGAGCTCAAAGCGAGCGAAATCCTCAAGCCCGAGTTGCTCAAAGGCGAGCACTATGTCGTGCGCGATCCGGTGCCAACGAGCTCAGGCATGAATCAGTTTACGATTGATTCAGACTTCGGTGTTTTTGAAGCGGACGGAAATCAAATGCTGCTTCAACGCCTGAAGGAGATCGACGCGATCGCGCGGCTGCGCGAGGTCTCACGTACAGACGAGTTCAAGAACTCGCTGATGGCTGCGGCAAAAAGCCCGCTTAATTCGGCAAAGAACATCGCCAGGGATCCAGCCCAGGCGATTTCCAATGTTCCGAAAGGACTCATGAAATTCCTAGGGCGCGCGAAGGAGGCGGTTGAGAACGTTGGGAAAGGCGGCGGCGGAGACATCAGCGACGGGAACAGGATGAAGGACGCGATCGGGTACTCTGATAAGAAAAGAAAGATCGCGCTCGAAATGGGAATCGATCCATACACCACTAACCCCGTGCTGCAGAAACAGCTGGACGACCTCGCCTGGGCGTCGTGGGCCGGTGGATTCAGTTTTAGTGTCGCCACTCTTCCAATCAGTGGCCCAGCCGGAGCGGCACTGGCCGTGACCAACGTAAACAGCACGGTCGAGGACCTGCTGCATGAAAAAACGCCGTCCGAACTTGAGCAAATTAACCGCGCGACGTTCCGCGGCATGGGCGCCAGCGCGAGTGACATCGAGCGAATCCTTCACGGCGGCGCGTTTACGCCCACACAGGCCACCACGTTCGCGGTCCATCTCAAAGCGCTCAGAGGCGTGGCAAATCGCGGCGCTTTTGTGAAAGCTGCGGCGGAGAAAAGCACCACCGAGGCTGACGCTCTCTTTTGCGTTTACACCGCTGCCTTGATGGATCAGATCAACCAAAAAACGCCAATCGCTCGGATCGTCATGCTTCGCGACTTTCCGATCTGCGTTGCTAAAGACGGAACAATAATCGTCGCGTTACAGTGGGACTACGCTGCCTGGACGTCAGGCGCAGCCAGTTTCACCGATGACGTGCAAAAGCTTGCCGCGAAATCTGGTCAAAACGCGCATGTCTCTGTCGATCTTTCGGGAGAAGTCTCCCCGAGTTTGCGCGAAGAGTTGGAAAAGCGCAGGATGACCCTCCAAGACCGGCTCGTTCCAGGTCCGCTCAAGTGATCCGAACCGGCGATTTCGGTAGCCGAAAAATAAATCGCGTTTATCTGTTAGATTATGAGAACGCTCAGCATGCGAGTTTTTGTCGCTGCGGCTTTTTTCGCTACCGCAGCAGTTGGTTTCGCCAATCCTTTTAAGAGTAAGATCATCACGGGCAACGATTCGGCACTCGTGATCACGGTGCCTGACGATCATTTCCTGAAAATCACCAATTTTACGCAGGAAGGGGGAACTGAGCGCGCTGTCATTACGGTCAAGTTAGGTGGCGAAAGCCCGGGCAAAACCGATGTTCTCACTGCGACGCGAACTGACCTTAGTGCCGGAGTTAACTCCCAGAACGCTCCCGAGGTTGCCAATCGAGTGATCATCGCCGGACCCGCTGAGGTGAGCGTGCAACCGGTAGTCGGTGCAAAACTCTTCATCACTTACAAGAAAGAGCGTGACGAGGGCAACCAAGGAGGCGGAGGTGGAGGAGCTAGCCCAACGGCGATTCCGATCTTGACTCCTACTCCTACTCCTACGGCTTCACCGACCTGCACTCCAGGTCCTCCGTTTTTCACACCATGCCCCTTCTGAGTCCCAGCGCCGGTGTTGACCTACCCAGCAATGGAGTCAATCGCTTTCCACTCTTCTGGAGTTAATTTGAGCTTGCCGGCGGCAACGTTGTCTTCCAAGTGCGCCAGAGATGACGTGCCGGGAATCGGCAGCATTACGGGCGATCGCTCCAGAAGCCAAGCCAGTGCCACCTGAAAAACACTGACACCGTGTGCCTTTGCAGCAGCGTTCAGAGGATTTTCAGATTTTAATCCTCTGCCTCCTCCGATCGGGAACCAAGGCAGAAACCCAAGCTTTTCCTTTTCGCAATAGACCAGAACATCTTCCGATGAGCGGTCTTCAATGTTGTAACGATTCTGCACGCTCACAATCGGAGCGATCTTGCATGCGCGATCGATCTCTTTCCGGTCCACATTCGATAATCCAATGTGCCGAATTTTTCCTGCGTCCTGCATTTGCTTGAGTGCGCCGACGGATTCTTCAATCGGCACTTTCGAATCGACGGTGTGCAATTGATACAAATCGATTCTGTCGAGGCGCAGCCGCTTGAGACTTCCATCGAGTGCCTGTTTAAGGTGGTCAGGTCGGCAGTCTGGGACCCATTGACCAGGACCGGGGCGAGTGATGCCGCCTTTCGTCGCGATGACGAGCCCTTTCGGATAAGGATAAAGGGCTTCGGCGATGAGCAGTTCGCTTGTATCCGGACCATATGCATCGGCGGTATCAATCAAATTCACGCCAAGCTCGACTGCGCGTCTGAGAACTTTTAACGCGTTCTGTCGATCGGTCGGCCAGCCCCAAATGCCTTGCCCGGTGACACGCATCGCGCCGAAACCAAGTCGATTGACAGTGAAGTCACCGCCCAAATTGAACGTCGGATTTGTAGCCATGTTTGATGATGTTGCCGTGCTAGCTCCAAGAATCACATCGGGTTTGCCCGTCAGAAGCGCCGCCCCAGTTGCGACAGTAATTCCAACAAATTTGCGACGAGTGACGCTGCGCTCTTGGTCCGCTGCAGCAGGTTCATCCCTCATCACACGAAAGATTACGTTCGGGAAAACGGTCTTTAATGCAAGGCGATGTTCCGTTTCACGCGCATCAGAACTTGAAATGCTTCCTCAAGATTTTTCCCGAACGTGACAATGCCGGCTTGGTGACCTGCCATGACGAAAATCTTTTCGTTTCTCACATCACTTATCTGGAATAGCCGGATAATTTCATACGCCATTTCCGGCGTTCCATAAGCAACCGCCTTCGAAGTTGTGGGAACGCGATCGAGAAGCATCGCCCACAAAGCCGAGTCGTGACAATGAATCACCGCAGAAGTACTGGAATCGGATTCATAAATCGCGGCATGCGTTAACGATTCAGATGATGGAATCGCAGTACCTTCGTAGCTAAGCCAATTCCTTGCGAAATCGTACGCCACAACTCGTACGCAATCCGCCAGCGCTAACTCGGCGAGAACACCAGTCGCCGAACCGGTGATGTAAAAACTCGTCATCCGGCCGTCGCGGACGCTGACGTGACCGAACCCGACTCCATTTGGGTACACGCTCAACAAATGCTGATCCACAAGTTGCCGCCTGCATGCGTTGCGCGCGGTGATATGTGAACTTTACGTACTTACTCACGGTTTCTGTTTAGCGCCAAAGGCGCACAACTCAATCTCCAAGGAGCGACGGCTTGGGCAGCCGTCGATTTGAATCTTGACAGCTGGGAAGCCATCACTGCTTGCGTGCCGCGCCTTCAGCCTTGTAGCTCTAATGATTAAATTCCTGGGGCGATGCCGCAGGCTCTAAGTCGGCGCTGTTAGCGTAAAGAAGAGTTTGATCATGGTGTGTGCTCGGGAAAAAGCGATCGAATGCTTTTCTCGTTTGCTTCACAAACGCCGCGCTCGGTGATCAAGCCGGTTATCAGTTCTCTCGGCGTCACATCGAAGCCGTAGTTTGCAGCGGGACTTTCATTTGGCGCAATTTGAACCGCGATCTGTTGGCCATTACACCAGCCGTCGGCGTTTTTTACTTCATCCGCCCCACGTTGCTCGATCGGAATTTCCTTCAATCCGTCGCGTATTTTCCAATCGATGGATGATGACGGCAGCGCAACGTAAAACGGGATGTCGTTGGCCTTCGCAGCCAACGCTTCCAGATATGTGCCGATCTTGTTCGCCACATCTCCCGTGTACGCGGTGCGGTCGGTGCCGACAATTACCAGATCGACTTCGCTGTGTTGCATTAAATGCCCCGCCGCGCTGTCGGCGACCAGCGTGTGCGGCACAAGGTGCTGGCCCAGTTCCCAAGCGGTAAGTTTCGAGCCCTGATTTCTCGGTCGCGTTTCAGTGACCCACACATGCAATGGCAAACCCTTGTCGTGCGCAGCGTAGATCGGCGCAGTCGCGGAGCCATAATCGACAAATGCGAGCCAACCTGCATTGCAGTGAGTAAGCACATTGACTGCCTTGTTGCCCTTGCTTTTCGCAATCTGCCGAATGAGTTGCAAGCCGTGTTGACCTATAATCCGGCAATGCTCCGCATCTTCATCCGCAATCAAATCAGCGGTGCGCAATGCCAGGGCGACCTTTTCATCCGTAGTTTTTCCCACGGCGATACTTTGTAACTGCCGCTCGATTGCCCACGAAAGATTCACCGCAGTCGGCCTTGTCGCTCCAAGTTGACCTGCCGCGCGAGTCATTCGCTCATCGAATGAATGTTGCGATGCGCAAGCAGCTTCGAGCGCCGCGAGATACATGCCGTATCCTGCGCTCGCGCCGATGAGTCCCGCTCCGCGCACGTGCATATCGCGAATCGCCGTGGCCATCTGCTCGACGGTGCGGACTTCTTCGATCACAAAGTCGTGCGGCAAAAATCGCTGATCGATCAGTTGGACCACCCGTTCATCATCCGGCTTGCGCCAGATCGTCCGGAAATGTTTGCCGCCAACTTTCACAATCCAGAGGACGGCCTGAGGGCAGGCCATCTCCAACGCTCGCTCCTGATTAATCTCCTAGACATCAATTCCCATCGGCACCGCCCCGGGGAGATCCTCCCAGCCGGCGCGCTTCCAGAATTCAGCACCACCCAGATTGTAATCGGCCACCAGGATAATGGCGCGCATGATGCCAACCTGCCGTAATCCGTCCAGGCATTCCTGCACCAGACGCTTACCCAGTCCGTATCGGCGATAATCCGGATCAACCGCCAGGTGATAAATATGTCCGCGGCGCCCGTCGTGACCGCACATTGCGACGCCCACAACTGTCGATCCGTCGATCGCAACCCGACTCAGTCCCGGATTGCGCGCTACAAATTGAGCGACGCCTTCCTTGTCGTCGCCCTCCGCAACCTCCAAGCCTTCGACTCGTTGCCAGAGCTGAAGCGTCGCGTCGTAATCGTCTATGCAAAATTCTCGAGTAACGATTTTGCGATCGATGTTATTCGGGCCTGCTTTCATCTTGACCAGTCAGATTCTAAAAGCCATCTCGTAAATGTCATTCTGCGCGAAGCGAAGAATCTCGGATCAAATCCGACGGATCACCAACGTAAAGAGACAGAGATGTTTCGCTTCACTCAACATGACAGCGCCATCTGTGAGATTGGTTCTGGTCGAACAAATGCTTGCCCAACAGTGAACACAATCATGAAATGTAAATTCGCACTTTGTGTCTTGATAATTATGGCCGCTCTGGATGCGAACGCGCACCCGAAACCTTCGGCAACGTTGATTGTAACGAACGCGGCCGTTTACACGGTAGATAAACAACATCCAAAAGCCGAAGCAGTCGCTGTGATCGGAGATCGCATTGTCGCCGTCGGTTCGCGCAGTGACATCGATTTCTGGCGCGGTCCGAAAACGGAAGTAATCGACGCTGGCGGCAAATTGTTGCTCCCGGGATTTAACGACGCGCACGTGCATTTCATCCAGGGCGGCGCACAGCTCGAACAGGTACAGCTTACTGACGCCGCAACGCCTGAGGAATTTGCGAAACGCATCGCGGCCCACATGAAAAAGACGCCGAAAGGCGAGTGGATCCTGGGCGGGCGATGGGATGAAACCAAATGGCCCAAGCTGGAGCTCCCAAAGAAAGATCTCGTGGATCCGATCACGGGTGACACTCCAATTTTTGTTGAGCGCTACGACGGGCACGAGGCACTCGCCAACTCGGCAACAATGAAGATGGCCGGCATTGACGCCAAGACGCAAGAAGTTCCCGGCGGAGTCATCGTTCGTGATGCAAGCGGAAATCCCACCGGCGTTTTCAAAGACGCCGCAATGGCACTGATCTACAAAGCCATTCCGCCGATAACGCATGAACAGCGGCTTCGTGCTGCTCGTGGTGCGCTGAAACATGCGGCGTCGCTGGGCGTCACGAGCGTGCAGCACATGAACCCGGAGTTCGCAGACGTTGCTGCGTATTCGGAGTTGGCCGAAAAAGGTGAGCTCACCACACGCATTTACGCGGTGCCAATGGAGACGGAGTGGCGCGACCAGGCGAAGGTTGGGATTCGTCGCGCGTGGGGCTCGAGTTATCTGCGACTTGGCGCAGTCAAAGGCTATGCGGATGGGTCGTTAGGCTCACGAACCGCTTACATGTTTGACCCGTTTACTGATGATCCCGGAAATCGCGGTTTATTGAGTGACGAAATGCATCCGCCCAGCGCCATGCGCGACCGATTAATGCAAGCCGATGCCGCCGGATTACAATTGCGAGTTCATGCCATCGGCGATCGCGGCATCTCCATAATCCTCGATATCTTCGCCGATATCGAAAAGGAACATGGGTATCATGACCAGCGTTTCGCTATCGAGCATGCGCAGCACATGGCGCAAAAAGATTTCGAACGTTTTGCGAAACTTCACGTCATCGCGTCAATGCAGCCTTACCACGCAATCGATGATGGTCGATGGGCTGAAGGCCGCCTCGGTCACGAGCGAACGCGCTACAGCTACGCGTGGCGCAGCTTTCTCGATCACGGCGTTGCGCTCGCATTCGGCACCGACTGGCCTGTCGCTCCGCTCGACCCGATCCTTGGGCTTTACGCGGCGGTCACGCGCGCCACGCTTGATGGAAAAAATCCCGGCGGCTGGTTTCCAGAAGAAAAGATCACACTGCCGGAAGCAATCGAAGCCTATACCATGGGCGCGGCATTCGCCGAATTTCAGGAGCGCGAGAAAGGATCCATCACAGCTGGCAAGCTCGCGGACATGGTTATGTTGAGCGACAACATCTTTGACCTGAAGCCGGAAGCCATTCGCAACGTGAAAGTGAAGACCACGATCGTGGGCGGGAAGGTCGTTTATGGAGACCGTTGAATGCGTGATGTATCAGTCGAAGCAAAGACGCCAGTCTTCTCTCTGACTCGTTACAACAATCTTCTTGTCGTCGTTGCCGGCTCTCGCGTCCGCTGGACTTTTATACTTTGGTACCGGGCTGAATCCGACTTGGTGGTTGCTTTGGTTAGCACCTGTTCCGGTACTCGCGATTGCACCGCGGCTTCCCGGCAGCGCTGCTTTTTTACTCGGTTCAAGCGCGTGGTTCCTCGGCGAAATGAACCAATGGAATTATCTGAGGCATGTGGTCGCGCTGCCGTTGCGCATCATCATTGTTGCTTTTGTTACTGCCGCTGTTGTTTTTGGTCTTGGGGTTTTGTTCACGCGAAGCTTCCTGCGCCGCGGATCGCTCTTCCTCGCGGCGTTCGCGTTCCCTGTCTACTGGGTCACCTGCGAGTATCTCACGGCGATCGCATCGCCTCACAGCACATGGGGCAATCTCGCTTACACACAAATGGATTTTCTGCCGCTGATCCAGATCGCTTCGGTCACTGGCCTTTGGGGAATCAGCTTTGTTGTGTTTTTGTTTGCCGGCACAGTCGCAGCACTCCTAAGCGGCGCAGGCCAACCCTGGCAGCGTCGCCTCATGGCAATCGGTGTAGGTTTGGTGATTTCCGCTATGCTGGTATTTGGCGAATGGCGATTGCATTCGAATTCCCCAGCTAAATCTGTTTCCGTAACACTCATTGCCAAGGATGTGCCAATAAGCCTTTATCTCGGCTCTGAAGAGCAAGCGCTGGAATTGTTGCGTGAGTATGCTGACGAAATTCGCCGTGTTACTCCGGTTGGAACGCAGATTGTTGTTCTCCCTGAAAAAATCGGCCGCATCAGCGAAAGCGCGTTAACGGAAGTCGACGCCATGTTTTCTTCAGCCGCAACCACTACACGTGCTGCGGTTGTTGTTGGTCTCGTTCGGAAAACGTCCTCCAGCTCCTTCAATTCTTCCCGCTTTTATTCGGCCGATGGAAAATTAGAAGCAAATTACGACAAGCATCATCTCATTCCGGGAGTCGAGCCCGAAAAACCCGGCGATAAACGAATCGTTCTGGATCAGTCATCCGGGCGGTGGGGACTGCAAATTTGCAAGGACATGGATTTTCCAAAGCTCAGCCGTGAATATGCCGGCGAGGGCGCGAACCTGCTGCTGGTTCCGGCATGGGACTTTGTTGTCGATCGATGGTTGCACTCACGCATGGCCGTACTACGCGCGGTCGAGAGCGGGTTCGCGCTCGCGCGCGCCGCGCGCAACGGTCTGTTAACTCTGAGCGACAACCGCGGCCGCATTCCGGCGGAAACGGCAACCGTACTAGGTCGTTTCGTATCAATCAGCGGAATATTATACGTCGCGCCCAAAGAAACATTCTACGCGCGAACGGGCGATTGGTTCGCGTGGCTTTGTGTCGCGACGTTCGGCGTTCTATTCGCATCCCTAGTTATCGGGACGCGAACTACGAAGCAGCGGCGCTCGCAGGAATGAAATTCTCCGGTTCGTCGAATCGCAGCCTTTTTCGCAGCTCGGCCCAGTCCCAAAGCGCGACGAACTGTGGTGGTGGCGATTTATGCGTTCGCTGAAAATGCCCCTTGTGATCCGCTAGCATTTTT
>Ga0207701_10001700_pt1 | contig 22978 bp, 14 predicted proteins | sample KBSSwiSSwithPhiX_FD_184294 | JGI IMG/M metagenome (GOLD analysis project Ga0207701, IMG submission 184294) | Switchgrass rhizosphere bulk soil microbial communities from Kellogg Biological Station, Michigan, USA, with PhiX - S5 (SPAdes) (version 2) | ecosystem: Environmental > Terrestrial >... | reverse complement strand
CGGGCACGTCAAACTCGAACACACCGTGATCTACCTGCACTTGTCGCAGCGGCACCTCCAGGCCGTGGCCAACCCGCTGGACGCGATCCCGGTCTCCGGGACCGACGCCGTGCGCCGCACGCGCCGCCTGCGCCAGCGGTGACGCGGCCACCCTTCGAGGTGGCCGACATCGTGCGCCAACACGGCGATCGCTTCCTGGAGTCGCACCGCGCCTGGGTGACGGGACACCATCGGCAGGTCCTCCGGGCCATCGCCCAGTGTCGAACCGCGGCACTCGGCGGCCACCGCGATCGCTGCGACCAGTGCGCGCAGTCGACGCTCTCGTACAACAGCTGTCGGGATCGGCATTGCCCCAAGTGCCTCACCGCCGCCCGCAACGCCTGGGTGACCGCGCGGGAGGAGGAGCTTCTGCCGGTCGGCTACGTGCACGTCGTCTTCACGGTGCCGGAGCCGCTGGCACGCCTCGCGCTGGCCAATAAGCGTGTCGTCTACGACCTCCTGTTTCGAGCCACTGCGGCGACGTTGCAGCCGGTCGCGGCGAATCCGAAACGCCTCGGTGGGGCGATTGGTGGACTGATGGTCCTCCACACCTGGGGACAACGGTTGCAGCATCATCCGCACATCCACTGCGTCGTCCCTGCGGGCGGCCTGTCCCCCGATGGGGCGCAGTGGATCCATGCGCGGCCGACCTTCTTTCTTCCGGTGACGGTGCTGCGCCAGGTCTTTCGGGGGAAAGTCGTCGCCGGGCTCCGCGCTGCGTTTCGGGCGCGACGCCTCTCGTTTCCGGGCGGCTTACAGGCGCTGGCCCCCGAGTCGGCGTTTCGCACCTGGCTCCGATCGCTGCATCGCCAATCGTGGGTGGTCTACGCGAAGCCGCCCTTTGGCAGTCCCGCCCACGTGCTGCACTACCTGGCGCGCTACACCCACCGCGTCGCCATCTCGAATCACCGGCTCGTCGCCGTGACGGACGAGACCGTCACGTTTCGGTGGAAGGACTACCGACACGGGAGTCAGGTCCGGACGCTGACGCTCGACGTCGACGATTTTCTCCGGCGCTTCTTGCTGCACGTGCTCCCGAAACGCTTCGTCCGCATCCGCTACTTCGGGCTGCTCGCCCCGCGCTGTCGCACCGCCGATTTCGCGACGTGTCGAGCGGTCCTCGCGGTGGCGCCGCCGCCACCGCCCGCGCCGTCCGCCACCATCACGCGGTCGTGGCCGTGTCCGGGTTGTGGCGCCCCGATGCGCATCGTCGAACGATTGACGGCGAGACAACTCTTCGTCGCCGCGCTCTTGGCCGAGATCCTCAATGACAGCTCGTAACCCCACCCGGCGTGGTGCCCTCCGCTTTCAGCCGCGCTCGCACGCGCGATCACCGGAGGTCTGTCGTCGGGCCGGTCACCGTGTCGACGCACCAACCGACACCACACGCCGACGACCTCCTGACTCCTTCGATCGAGTCTCCATCACGACGTCGCACACCCACCGGCCTCGGCCTCGTACGATTCCACACCCATAGCCATCCCCCGCGTCCGCCGCAAACGCCAGCGGCTTGGTCCAAACGGCTCTATCGAAAGTGACCCGGCGGTCCTCATCCGGGCTCGAGGCGTGCGTCACCGCGCCGGGTCACTCCCGATAGAGTCCTATCGTTAGGACCAAGCCGCTGGCGCGGCGGACGCTCCGCGTGAGCCTCGCTCGATCGTCGGGGTAGCTTGGGGGTCACAGGAGGTGTCTTGTGACCCATTGCCGCCAGATGATGCTGGAGGAGCTCCAGCGTCGCAACTACGCGCCGACGACCATCTCGACGTATCTCCACGCGGTCGAGCAATTTGCCCGGCACTTCACGTGTCGACCTGACCGGCTGAATCAGGCGCACTTCCGATCGTACCAAGCGTATCTGCTGCACGAGCGGAAGCTCCGACCCTTGACCGTGCGCCTGCACGTCGCCGCGTTGCGCTTCTTCTTCGTGAAGACGCTGAAGCGCCGGTACCTGCTCGACGACACGCCCTATCCCAAAGCCCCGCGGCGGTTGCCGCAGATCCTCAGCGTCGAGGAGATGGCCCGCGTGATCGACGCGGCCGACGGGCTGTCGCACCGCACCATGCTGATGGTCCTGTACTCCACCGGCATGCGCAACGCGGAGCTGCGCCAGCTGCAAGTTGGGGACATCGATAGCCGGCGCATGCTGATTCACATCCAGCGAGGGAAGGGCGGACGGGATCGCTACGTGCCGCTCAGTCCGACGCTCCTGACGACCCTGCGCGCGTACTACCGCTGGATGCGGCCGAAGCGGTGGCTGTTTCCGGGCACGATCGACGGTTGGCGCGCCGACAAGCCCATCACGCCCAAGGTGCTGTGGGACGCCTGCGTCGTTGCCGCCCGGCGTGCCGGCGTGCGTAAGCGCTGCTCGCCGCACCTCGTGCGCCACTCCTATGCCACCCACTTACTGGAGAGTGGGGCGGACCTCCGGACGATTCAGCTACTCCTCGGCCACGTGGAGATCCGGCACACCGTCCTCTATCTTCATCTCTCGCAGAAACATCTGCAGGCCGTCGCCAGTCCCTTGGATGCGCTGACGCTCTCGGCGCCCGACACCGCGCGCCGCACGCGGCTGAAGCACCGGCCGTGACGCGGCCACCCTTTGAGGTGGCCGACATCGTGCGCCAACACGGCGATCGCTTTCTGGAGACGCACCGCGCCTGGGTGACCGGACACCATCGGCAGGTCCTCCGAGCCATTGCCCAGTGTCGGACCGCGGCACTCGGCGGGCACCGCGATCGCTGCGACCAGTGCGCGCAGTCGGCGCTCTCGTACAACAGCTGTCGGGATCGGCATTGCCCCAAGTGCCTCACCGCCGCCCGCAACGCCTGGGTGACCGCGCGAGAGCACGAGCTCCTGCCGGTGGGTTACGTCCACGTCGTCTTCACCGTGCCGGAACCGCTGGCACGGCTCGCGCTGGCCAACAAGCGCGTCGTCTACGACCTCCTGTTTCGCGCCAGCTCGGCGACGCTGCTGCGGGTCGCCGCCCATCCGAAACGCCTGGGCGCGGCGATTGGGGGCCTGATGGTGCTGCACACCTGGGGACAACGCCTCCAGCATCATCCGCACGTCCACTGTGTCGTGCCCGCGGGCGGCCTGTCGCCCGATGTGGCGCGGTGGATCCATGCGCGCCCGAACTTCTTTCTGCCAGTGAAGGTGCTGCGGCAGGTCTTCCGCGGGAAGGTCGTGGCCGGCCTCCGCGCCGCCTTTCGTGAGCAGCGGCTCGCGTTTCCGGGATCCTTACAGGCGCTGGCGCCCGAGTCGGCCTTTCGGACCTGGCTCCGATCGCTCCATCGCCAACCGTGGGTCGTCTACGCCAAGCCGCCCTTTGGCAGCCCCGCCCACGTGTTGCACTACCTGGCGCGCTATACGCACCGCGTCGCGATCTCGAATCACCGACTCGTCGCCATGACCGACGACACCGTCTCGTTTCGGTGGAAGGACTATCGGCATGGAAGCCAACAGCGCACGCTGACGCTTGACGTCGACGACTTCCTCCGGCGCTTCTTGCTGCACGTCCTCCCGAAGCGCTTCGTCCGCATTCGCTACTTCGGGCTGCTCGCACCTCGCTGTCGCACGAACGATCTCGCGACGTGTCGAGCGGTCCTCGCGGTCGCGCCGCCGCCACCGACCGCGCCACCCGTCATCATCACGCGCTCGTGGCCGTGTCCGCGCTGTGGCGCGCCCATGCGCCTCGTCCAACGGCTCACGGCGCGTCAAATCGTGCTGGCGGCGCTCCTCGCCGAGATCCTGGATGACAGCTCGTAAGCCGCGCCTGCGTGTCGCCCGCCGCCCTCGGCCACGCTCGCACGCGTGCATACCGAAGGTCTATCCGCACCGCGGTCACCAGGTGCATCGACGTCCCGACACCCCGCGTGGTTTGCCTCCTGACTGCCTCGTCCACACAGCGGTCACGACGACGCACACCCGAACGGCTCGGGCTCGTACGATTCCACGCCCATAGCCGCTCCCCGCGTCCGCCGCAAACGCCAGCGGCTTGGTCCAAACGGCTCTATCGAAAGTGACCCGGCGGTCCACATTAGTGCTCGTTCTGCGCGTCCGCGCGCCGGGTCACCCCCGATAGAGTCCTACCGTTACCCATGACCTATCCGCGACAGCGAGCGGCCGTTTCGCGAGTTGGAACCAGACAACGTCGCGGCTGCGAGCTGTTGACGCCCTGGAGATGCGCCGGACGATTATCGGTCGGCCGCCGATTTCACCTGAGCCGTTCGGGCGGCGGTTGCCCTCGCAGCTTTCCCACATCGCCGGCCCGACACTCGTCTTATCATTCCGAATCTTCGACCTCGTCGAAAGGGCGCGCCATGAAGATGATGAGTGGGCGGCTCGCGGCGATCCTCGGCGGCACCGTGTCGATCATCTTATCGGCACAGACTCCTGCCCCCCATCGCGAATGCGCCGGGCTAACGGGCCTCACGTTGCCCGACATCACGATCGGCGAGGCGGTCGCCGTGCCCGCCGAAGCCAGCGGCGAGATTCGCGCGCCACACTGCCGCGTCACCGGCGTCATCGGCACGGAGATCCGCTTCTCGCTGCTTCTACCAGACGCCTGGAACGGCAAGTTCATGATGGGTGGCGGCGGCGGGTTCGTCGGCATGATCAGCAATCAGGCGAAAACAACCGTGAACGACGGCTATGCGACCGTCGGCACCGACACCGGCCACCCGGGAGAGATGTTCGACGCAGGCTGGGCGCTCGACCATCTGGAGCGGCAAGTGAATTGGGGATTCGTCGCGGTGCACCGCACAGCCGAAACCGCCAAGGCGATTCTGCGGCACTACTACGGCGCGACTGAGAAGCATTCGTACTTTTCGGGCTGCTCGAATGGCGGCCGGCAGGGCTTGATGGAAGCGCAGCGCTTCCCCGGCGACTTCGACGGCATCGTCGTCGGGGCGCCTGCACACGACTTCGTGGGCCTTGCCGCACAGTTCGTCAGGGACGCACAGGCGGTGTTCCCCAATTCACGCAACCTGTCGGCGCCCATGTTCACGCCCGAGACATTGCAGTCGGTCGAGGCGCAGATCGTCGAGAAGTGCGATGCCGTCGATGGCGTCACGGACGGCCTCCTGGAGGACCCGCGGCGGTGCAACGTCGACGTCGCTGGATTGGCCGGACTGTCTAATCGGCAGCGAGCGGCGCTAAGGAAGATTTATGCCGAGACGAGTGGTAAAGAGGGCGCAATCTATCCCGCACGACCGGTGGGCGGCGAAGGCGAGGTCGACGGCTGGCCAAAATGGATCACGGGCGGTAGCCGCTTTGCCACAGGTCAGTCCCCAAGTCTGGGCTTCGCGCTGGCCACGCACCTCTTCAAGTTCCTCGTGTTCAACGATCCCTCCTGGGACTACAGCCGCTACGACGTGACGAACGCGCGCAAGGACGCGAGGCTCGCTGCGACGTTCATGAACGCGAGCAATCCGGATCTCGACACGTTCAAGGCGAAAGGTGGCAAGCTGATAGTGTGGCACGGATGGTCGGACCCGCTTAACCCACTCGCGACCATTAAGTACTACGAGCAGGTACAGGAGCGCGACGCTGGCGTGCGCGACTACTTGCGCATGTTCTTGATGCCGGGTGTGCTGCACTGCGGTGGGGGACCTGGTCCCGATACGGTGGACTGGCCGACTACGCTCGCAGACTGGGTCGAGAACGGCAAGGCCCCGGACCGAGTGATCGCGCGAAAGGCCGCGGCCAGCAACGCCGTGTCGCGAACCCGTCCTCTCTGCCCGTATCCACAGCGTGCGGAGTACACCCGTGCCGGCAGCACGGACGACGCCGCGAACTTCGTCTGTCGTTAGCGAAGCGACGATGGTGCGGGGTGACACTCGGGTCGAGGCGATGATCAGACGGGGCAACGGATATGAGCCGTGCGGCGGTTCGCTTCCTGTCCGCCGCCTGACCGCGGACGACGGCCCGAGCGTCACGACAGACCGAACCCTCCGACATCAGCAGAACCTCACTTATCGTACGATGGCAATCGTCGTGCTGAGCGATGAAAGGAAGCGATGCGGTTGAATGTAATAGGCTGTTGAAGTAGTCAGCGCGTTGAAAAAGTCCGATGGGTTCCCAAGCAGTTGCGGCCTTTATAGGCTTCTGGACGTTCTGGGTCTTGTTGCCTTACGGATACGCCGTCGGCGAGCTTTCCCCAAAGCAGGTTGCAGTGTTCCTGCTTCTCTGGATCGGCGGCCGCGTTGGACTGGCTTACCTGCCGTGGATGCCAGCAGCAGGCGTCTTCTCTCCCTACGTCGCCGTTCTCGACATCGGCCTCGTTTTCGCGCTCTTCAAAGGCGATGTTCGCTTGTTCTGACAGTGCGGCCCTTCGACAACTTATCCAAAAACGGACAGGAGCTACGATTCGAGAAGAGCGTCTGACCTGCCGGGAGTTCTTCGGACCAGTTGTTACTGGAGAATAGCGCCACATCAGCGGGCGAACTTCGGGCCGTCGGAAGCGGCTGAGTCGGGCCCTCCCACCCCACTAACGGATCCGCCAGCGGCCTCAGCGCAAGGCTCGAAGTAGTGCGGCGCTTGAGGATCCGCGGTGCTCACGACGCGGAGCGTCACATTCCCCGCCTTGGCAACGGCCACAACCGCCGCCACGTCGTCGCTTAGGTCCGGCGGCGCTGCCTCCCCATCGCGGGCAAAGCCGGCTGTGAACGGGCCGTGGACGGACGACCGGGAGGTCAGCAGAAGCAACTGCTTATCGCGGTTCTGGAGCCGCGCCAGATTTCCCACAATGTCAGACGCGGTGACCAGCGCCAGCCGGGTCGCGGCCCACGATTGGTCGGGTCGCACGGCCTGTTCTGTTGAAGCGGCGACCCCGAGCCGTTCCATCGCATCCTTGAGGCTGCGGTTGCCGGCGGATTGTAGATCGGCAGTGACGGCAGAGCCGGTCGCGGCGAAAGCGACCAAATCCGACTCCTTTATCACCTCATCGCGAAGGATAGCCAAGAGCTTCGCGGCGTATTTCTGATCCGACGCCCCAAAGCCCTAATCGTCAACAACGACAGAAATGACTCGGCGTTCCTGCGCGTGCCCGTCCGAGCCCAAAGCGGTCAGCAACAGTGCCATCGAGACAAAGACGGCTGGTCGGCCCAGACATCACCTCCGTTGAAACCTATTAGACGTTGGTCTCCAGATACTAGTCGGTTTGCAGAAGGGCTGATGCGGATGGACCGGCTGGAAGGCGCTTGCACAACCCTCGCGTCGTACAGGAAGTCCTCGGGCATTCGGCGATCACGCTGACGGTCGGCACCTACAGCGACGTGCTGCCGGCCTTGGCGGAGGCGGTCGCCGCGAAGCTGAATGCGGCGCCAACGCGTTAGGGCTCAGTTCGGGCTTCACCGGACTCGGCGGCGTATTTGTCGGCGCTGGGCGTCGTCTGGTCAGCGAGGCGGAAATGGATTCTGTGCTCGTCGCGCGCGACGATCGGGTAGACCGGCGGGTCATTCCACGTGCCGAGACAGTCGAAGCCGAGTTTGTCCTTGTAGTAGGCCAGCGTCGCGGTCATTTCCATGGTGAAGAATTGAGGCGCGATCTGCCGGATCATTGGACGCTCAACATAACACGGCTCTTACGGTACTTGGTCGCGAGAACCATGCGGACCTCCCCAGAAGACGCCTGGGCGTGACCGGAGATGTCGAATACTCGGTCGTCCGGATGGGCGATGCGGTCTGATGGTGCTCAGACGATGAGGACGCTGCTCGGGGATGGGATGCCACTGGCCCGGCGCGACCAGCTGCGGCCGGTGTCGGCGGACAGATAGAGGTTGCCCTTTCGATCGGCGAGCGCGACTGTCGAGCCGCCCGTGGCGATGCAACCGGTGTCGACGATGCCATCGGTCCACGCGGGCAGGCCGCCGCCGCCGGCGACCAGCGCATCGCGTCCATCCACCCGTCGTCGGTAGACTGCGCCCTGCGCTGCGAAGTGGTCTGCCGACGCGGACACGAAGACGTCGTCGCCCGCAAATGCGACCGCGGAGCAATACGAGGCATGCAGGCCCTCCTGTTCGACGTCCCACGTCACCCCACCGTCGCGGCTGCTAAAGAGCCCCGTCGCGGCGGCGGCCATTACGACGCCGGGACGGTTCGGGTGCGCGCGAACCTCGTGGACGTCGCTCTCGACGTGGATGGTCGGCTGCCAGGTTGCGCCGCCGTCGGTCGAGCGAGGGACGCCGCCGACGTGGACGTTGGCGAAGAGGACCACACCGTCCGGCGTTGCGGCGATCGAGCGGATCCCGAGCGGCGGTCCCAAGCGCCGACCGTTGATGACTGCCGAGCCCGCATACCATGTCTCACGCCCGGCGACCGCGTCGAAGCCGCGGAGTTGCTCGAGTGCTCCGTCCTTGCCGACGCGCAGAACGCGGGCATCGTCGGTCCCGACGTACATGACGTCGCCAACCGCCATGCAGCACGCGAGGTCCAACTGCGTGGTCGCGATTGCGCTCCACACGCCGTCCGGAGCGCGCCGCTGCAGTGAGCGGCCGTTGGCAATCGCGAGAGTGCTGCCGCCCGCACCGGGTGCGAGGGCTCTGACCGACTGATTGCGGAGCTCCTGGACGAGGGTCGCGCCGTCGAGGACGAACAGGCCGTCGTGCCAGGTGGCCACAAGCACCATTGGAGTCGTCACGAGGGCATCCTCTCAGCGACCGTTTGCGACGGCAGTAAATTACTCGTCATTGGTGGCGATGTGTGGAGGGGTCTCGGTCCCGCTGCTCGGCGCAGACGGCCGTTGAGACGGGCTTAGAATTGTGATTCTGGGGCCGGCCGATCTCGGCATCGTAAAGGATACTCGTGCTCCACCGACGCTAGCACGTTGTCGGCGGACGCTTGCGGATCTTCTTCAAGGTCCGCCAGCCGCCGGCACGATTGTTCGCGACAATCTGTCTGATCAGGGCGACGAGGGCTGGCGCGTTGATCGCTTCACCCCGGCGAATGGCGATGGTGCGCGCCGTCTGGTTGTCGTGGCCGTCCGTGATGATCCCGTCTGGATCCGCCACGATGCCGCCGTCGTAGACGAAGACGTTGACGTGGTTTCTGGCGGCCTGAAGGGCGCAGACGTTACCCTGAAGCAGGAAGAACGGGAGCTTCGTCCGCTTGATCGTCTCCGTCATCTCGGGGTCGGCGGCGTGAACGAGGTCGCGAATCCGCTGACAGACGGCTTGCTGCCAGTCCGGGAGCGTATCGAGATACGCGTCCACTCGCGGGTCGACGGCATAGCTCGCCGTTCGCCCGCCACGGCGCGTTCCAGCCCGCGAGTTGACGGACGGCCGCTCTGCGGGGCTCGTCTTCCCGGTCGCCGCCTGTGCGGCCCGGTGCGTCTTCGCTCGGCGCTTGGTGTCGGGCGACTTCACCTTGGGAGGCAGTTGCGCGACGGCCGCGAACGCCCGCCCGATCCAGCGGCGAAGCTCCGCGGGGTTCGCCATCATGCGCTCGGGCAACATGACCTTTTGGCTTGTGGCGCGACCGTCACCCATGGGATCGAACGGTGCGGCTCCCGGAAGCGCCAGGGCATCCGCTCGGTCCGGCTCAGGCAGCCAGATCATCGCGGAACGTCCAAACAGGCCGGCGAAGACGTGGCCGTTCACCTTCGCCGCGATGCCGCCAAACAGCGGCTTCGCCTCCACACGCGGGTCATTCGGCAGCGCCGCATGGAAGACCGGATAGTGTTCGGGCGGAACCTTGACCCACGCCATGACCCGATCATAACTGGCACGTCGCTCTTAACAATCGGATCAGCCCTGTGAAGTCCCGAAGGGTATTTCGACCCGACGCACCGGCAACCTTCGGCCCGGCGGAGGTCCTGCCAATGTTCACTCCCGAGTAAGGGTGTTCCGACCGGCTCAACCGGGGACTAACAGCCACTGCGGCGTTACCCAGGAGTCTCGCTTAACGAGCGCAGGCATCTCCCTCCACAACAATTAGCTGCAGACGTCTCACTGCCGTCGATTGTCGCCGAGCGCCAGCGGCTCGCGCCAACAAAGCCATAGGGGTAGGCCACCCTCACAGCCTCATCACCGAATCGGGCCTCAGACTCCAGGTGTTCGAGTTCCGCGTCCACAGCGTTTGTGCCTGCGGCGTCCGCCCCGGAAGTTGTGCTGACTTTCGCGGTAGTCGCGGGACACGGGGATCGGGCGGCCGATGCTGCCGACGACGATGACCGTGTGGAGGCGATCGACTTGCACGCGCGACAGTAGCCTTCGACGGTTTCGCCGGCGCGGAAGCCGCGAGTCACCGAGCGGCACTGTGGATCGATGTGGCGCGAGCCTAACAGGACCCGCACCACGGTCACGTCGCGCTTACTTCTCCTCGAACAGCGACAGGTCGATGGCATCGGCCATCGCGCGATACCCGGCATCGTTGGGGTGCACGTGATCGCCGCTGTCGTAGGCAGGCAGCAGCCGCGCCGGGTGGCTCGGATCGCGGAGCACGGCGTCGAAGTCGATCACCGCATCGAATGCTCCGCTGGTACGGATCCAGTGATTGACCGCCTGTCGCCGCTCCTCGCGCGCCGCCGTCCAGAAGCCGGGAAACGGGTAGCCTTCGAGCGGATTCAGCGGGCTTCCGTAGACTCTCAACCCCAGCGCACGCGCGCGATCGATGATCTGTCCATAACCCTGGATGATTTGCGCGACGCTCACTTCTTCCGCAGGGAGACCGAAAGCTCCGGGGATGAGGATGTCGGCATTGCCCTGCAGGACGATGAGATAAGCCGCTCCGGTCTGCACGAGGACGTCGCGATCGAGTCGCGCGAGGGCATTGGTGCCAACCAAGTCGTGCAAAATGCGATTGCCGACGACGCCGGCATTGACGACGGCGACGCGCGCGGTCTGGGCGTTCGATTGCAGCCGCTCTGCCAGCAGGTCCGGCCAGCGTTGGTTGAGGTCCGGGGTCGAGCCGAAGCCAACGGTCAACGAGTCGCCGATCGCCACAACCGCACGCGCGTTCCCGCGGACCTGCACGTCAACGCCGCTCAGGAAATAGAAGTTGTGCGTCGTGGTCTGTGACGCGAGTGTGCCGGCCCCAGTGAAGTTGCCCTGACCGGAGATATAGGTGGTCTGTAGTCCTTCCGTGTGCTCTGTCACAGCGGCGACAGCATCAGGCAGGTAAAAGCTGACCGACAGGTCACCGAGAGCGGGCACCTCCAACGGCACCACGTCGCTGACCGCCAGGGCGCCGGCCGGGATCGTGATGGTGGGTAACCCGCCGAAGGTCAGCGTCCGATCGCTGCCGCCGACGATGGATGCGCCGCCGGCGCTCAGGGCCACATGTGCGGCGCCGATGACCAGCCCGGTTGTGCCGTACGCATTCGAGATCCGGACGCGGACGGCTGAGCCACCGAGTGAAGTGTGGACGATCTGACGCAGGGTCTGCGCCTGGAGCTGAATCGGCGCGCCCGCCCGCTGGGGGCTGGCGCTCCATGTGGCCACCCAGTGGTTGGCGGGCACTTCCCTGGCAGTCGCGGGCTGCCACGCGAACGCCAGAAGGATCAAAGGTAAGAGCGATTTCATTGCACGCATCGGTGTCTCCTCTGTTTGGTAATGGCTCTACCTCCAGAGGCGGAAACGACTCGCGAAACGATCAACAGCGTGTAAAATAGGCGCATTTTCAGTCACCTCAGCGATCCAACGGCGTTGCTGCAGGCGTGGGGCCGGGGTGACGAAGCGGCCCTGAATCAGCTCCTCCCGCTCGTCCATCAGGAGCTCCGTCGCCTCGCCGCCCGTCACATGCGCCGTGAGCGGCCCGATCACACGCTTCAGGCATCCGCGCTGGTCAACGAGGCCTATCTGCGGCTGGTCGAAGTCAGGCGCGTCGAGTGGCAGAACCGTGGACACTTCTTCGCGATGGCCTCCCGCGTGATGCGACGGATCCTGGTGGATGCGGCGCGCGCGAAAGACGCGCGCAAACGTCAGGCCGGCGACGAGCAGGTTCCTTTTGACGATGCGGTGGCGCTGGCGACGGCTCCGGACGTCAACTATGCGGCCCTCGATGATGCGCTGACGGCGCTCGAAGCCAACGACGAGCGAAAGTGCCGGGTCGTCGAGATGCGGTTCTTCGGCGGCATGAGCGAAGAGGAGACGGCGCTGGCGTTGCGGTGTTCGTTGGGCACCATCAAACGCGACTGGAGACTGGCGAAAGCCTGGCTGGCCCGTGAGCTTGGACCATCCTGACGCGCCTCGCTCGGCGCGTTGGGCGACGCTCGAGCGGCTGTATCACGAGGCGCTGACGCTGGACGTCGGGTCGCGGAAGGCGTTTCTGATCGCCGGCTGCGCCGGCGATGCTGCGCTGCTCGCCGAGGTGGAATCGCTGCTCGCGCACGATGGGGGGGCGGCATTCCTCGAGACTCCCGCGCCGATGGTCGACGTGCCGTCGGGTCTGTCGCCGGGGACAATCATCGGGTCCTATGAGGTGGTGGGATCGATCGGTGAGGGTGGGATGGGCGAGGTCTACCGCGCCCGGGACCACAAACTCGAGCGGGACGTGGCGATCAAGATTATCCCGCTGGCATTCAGCGCCGAGCCCGATCGCCTCGCGCGCTTCGAGCGCGAAGCCCGGATGCTCGCCGCGCTCAATCACCCGCACATCGGCGCTATTTACGGTGTCGAGGAATTTGCCGGCGGCCAGGCGCTTGTGCTGGAGTTCGTCGAAGGCGAAACGCTGGCACACATGCTCGGCAAGGCGCGCCGACGCGGCGGCGGACTGCCGCTCCATGACGTCATCCTGATCGCCAAGCAGATCGCCACGGCCCTCGAGGCCGCTCACGACCGCGGGATCGTGCACCGCGACCTGAAACCCGCGAACATCAAGATTGCCCCCGGCGGACAGGTGAAGGTGCTCGACTTCGGCCTCGCCAAGGCAGCTGACGCGGTGCGCGTCGACGGCGCCACCGATGTCTCGCTCGCCGGTGATGGCCTGAGCGCCGGCTTGATTCTGGGAACCGCCGCGTACATGAGCCCGGAGCAGGCTCGCGGGCAGGCCACGGACACGCGGACAGACATCTGGGCGTTCGGTTGCGTCGTCTACGAGCTGCTCACGGGCCGCCGCGCATTCGCCGGTGAGACGACGTCCGACACCATTGCGAGCGTCCTGACCGGCGAGCCGGACTGGACGGCGCTGCCCGCGGCGACCCCGCCGGGGGTGATGCAACTGCTCCAACGGTGCCTGACGAAAGATCCCTTCCACCGCCTGCGCGACATCGGCGACGCGAGAATCGCCCTCGAGACGAGCGAGCATGCCGCACGCGCGACGCCGCCTGGCGGGCACTCACGGTGGTGGCCAGGGCGCCGCGTGACCGCAGCCGTTCTGACGGCTGTCGTCGTCGGCGTAATGGGGCTCTGGGGCGTGCTTCGTTCGCCATCGACGACCCCGGCGCCACCGCAGGTCGTCCGTTTCTCAGTGATGCCGCCGCCGGGTACTCGATTCCTCCACACGGTCGGCACCACATTTCCCGCGCTCTCTCCCGACGGAACACAACTGGCGTTGATTGCGCTCACGCCTCCGCGCTCGACGGCCATCTGGCTGCGGCCAATCGCGGGCCTCGACGCCAGGCTCCTGCCGGGTACCGAAGGCGCGTCGTCGATGTTCTGGTCGCCGGACGGGCGCGAGATCGCGTTCTTCAGCGGGGATCAATTGAAACGGATCAGCGTCGCCGGCGGGGCCGCGATCATGATCTGCCGCGTCCCGGCAGCAGCGTCCAATGGTACGTGGAGCAGTGACGGCACGATCCTGTTCGCGTCGCTCGTCGGTGACGGAATTTTCCGCGTGTCCAGCGCCGGCGGAACTCCCGCATCGATCGTGACGCCCGACGCCAGCCTGGATGAACAAGTCGTGTGGCCGTCGTTCCTCCCCGATGGAAAGCGGTTCCTCTATCTCAGTCAGCGCGCCAATTCGACCGGCTACATCATGCTGAGCGAACCGGGCGGCCGCGCCCCGCGCCCCGTCACCGCGGCGATTTCGAATGTGCAGTGGATTGAGCCTGGCTATCTGGTGTTTGCACAGGAGGGTGTGCTGGTCGCACAGCGATTCGACGATGCGAGCGGGCAGATCAGCGGTCCGCCGATTCCGATCGCCGAGCGCGTCGATCTGTTTCTCTCCACCGGGCGTGCGCTGTTCACGGCGTCACGGACCGGGACCATAGCCTACGATTCATTCGCGAATGTTGCCCGGCTGGAGTGGATCGATCGTAAGGGACGCGAACTCGGCACCGTTGCCGGGGCGGGTAACTATTTGACCGTCCGTCTGTCGCGCGACGACCGCACGGCATTGTTTCAGCGCACCAAGGCAAGCACCGGAACCTGGGATGTGTACACCGCCGATCTCACCCGCGGCGTGGAAACCCAAGTCACACTGGATCCTGGCAGTGAAGCGTATCCGGTGTGGATGCCCGACGAACGCGGCATCCTTTTCGGCGATGGACGAAACGGCGGGACGCTCAATCTCGCGCTGAAGCACTTCGACAGTGGAATCGAAGATCGATTGCTGCCGGCCGGCCCGCAGCGCCGACCGATGGATGTCCGTGGCGATACCGTGCTCTACACCGAGCGATCGCTCGAAGGAACGCTCGATGTCTGGCGGTTCGAGCTGTCGAATCCGGAAGGTCGGACGCGGCTGTTCGGGTCTCCTGCGCATGAGGCCGATCCTCGCTTCTCGCCTGATGGTCGGGCGATGACCTTTACGTCGGATGTGGCAGGACGATTCGAGGTCTGGATCGCGCCGTTTCCACCGACCGGCGGAAGGGTGCAGGTCTCATCAGCGGGGATCTATCCCGGCGTCGATCTGCAGCAGGGTGCGCGCTGGCGTCGCGACGGCCGTGAGATTCTCTACGTGGCGGCGGACCGGCGGCTGATGTCCGTGCCTGTGCGCACGACGCCTCGCATCGAGGTGGGCACTCCGGTGCCGCTCTTCGAGACGGGAGCGCGCGCCTGGGAAGATTTCGCCGTCTCCGGCGACGGCCAGCGGTTCCTCGCCGTGGTTCCCCAGGCATTGGCGGGTGAGCAACCGCTGACGGTCATCGTCAACTGGACGGCCGACAGCAAACCGTAACCTCCAACCGGCAATTTCGCGGGCCTGACGGGGCCGCGCTGCATCGCGGAGGCCCGGCTGAAGCCGGGCACTACAACTACTCACTCTGAACGCCGATGCGAGCAATCGCCAGCTTTGACTTAGACGCGCCCCCGGAGAATGGCACGGTTGATCGCTCATTTCAATGCAGCTCAGGACGACCAGACGAAAGCCGGCTGGCCCGATCCTGGAGTCCTAAACGAGCGAGTAGGGAGTGCGGTGCGGCGGCGCCACGTCCACAGAATTGTCCCCGTGACGCCACAAACCAGCGTCTCTCGAGCCAACGCCAGCCAACTCGCCTGATCTGTGAAGTGGAAGAACGTGAAGGATTTACGAGGAAAACTGAAGATGGTCGAGAGGCGGATTTCCGTTTAGGAAACCGCCGCCTTCGTCGACTCGGCCGTCTCACCGCGGCAAACCCATAAGTATACGGGGACTCGGCATTTCGCGGTTCGCGATTTGACAGCCGCCGAGCCGACGGCGCTCCAGTCGGGCAGGAACTTCCGCTAGCGCTTCCGCGCCGCTCGCCGCTCGGCCCAATACGCGCGCATCCGCTCCGAGACGCGCTGCCGTTTCTCCAACGGCAGCCCCGGTCTCTTGCCCGTGCTCACGGGCTTCTTCGGCGTCGCCCGACGCCTGCGCTCGGTGGGAGCGGCAACGCTAGACGACGTCGGGATCGCTGGTAGTGGTGCGTCCGTTGACGCCATGTCGATGCCGAACATCTCCGAGAGATCGTCGACAAGGAGGACCCTCGAGCCGGCTGGCAGTTTCGGCGCCTTCGACAAATGCGTTCCGGCGCTCGCGACCAGGTCGTCCTTGTTGATCGCGCGAAGCGCGAAGAGCAGCTCCGGCTGCTGGTCCAGGCGCGCGCCGATCCCGTACAGCACCGCCGCGACGTGCTTGCACATGGACGCCCAGTCGGGACAACTACAGGTGAACCGGATGTCCTTGGGAGATGGGAACAGCCCCGTCTTCTCCTCGCAGATGCGCGTCATCACGCCTGTTGAGAAGCGGCCCTGTAGAAGCTCCACGAGCGAGTCGATCGCCCCTGAGCAATCGGCGCAGATCGCATTCCAACGGGCACGGGGCAGCGCCCCGACGACGACGGTCACCTCATACATCGTCGAGCCGCTGACGAGCGCCGTGACGCGGCCCGGCGCGACCTGAAGGTCGAGCACCGATCCGTTGCGCACGTAGCTCCGCCCGCGCGGCAACCGGTTCGCGTAGTCGCTGTAGCGCTCGAGGTTGTTGCACCACGCTTCGCCCCAGAAAGTCCTGGCGATTTTGCGCCCCTCGATCGCGATCGGTGAGAGCGTGCGGCCCTTCTTCTGGAGCTTCGCCAGCGCGCGCGCGGCCTGAGCCCGTCGGGCCGCAACCGAGACGTAGGATCCGAAGCCGTAGTCGTAGTAATCCACCCTCACTCCCCGGACGCGGTGTGGAGGTCCAGCGCGACGAGCTTCAACAGCTCGTCGTCTGGCATCTCGGTCAACAGCACCTCGCCACCCCCTTCGAGGAGATCCTGAGAGAGTTGACGCTTGGAGTCAATGAGCTGATCGATCCGTTCTTCGACCGTACCGCGGCACACGAACTTGTGGACCAGGACGTTCTTCGTCTGGCCGATGCGAAACGCGCGATCGGTCGCCTGATTCTCGACCGCCGGGTTCCACCAGCGATCGAAATGCACTACGTGTGCGGCGGCGGTGAGGTTGAGCCCGGCGCCGCCAGCTTTGAGCGAGATCACGAAGAAGGGGACGCGCTCGTCCTCCTGGAACTGCTGCACCAGCGGCCGCCGCTTCGCGACCGCCGTGCCGCCGTGCAGCACGAGACCCGGACGGCCGAAGACCAATTCTAGAAACGCCGCCAAAGGTCCGGTCATCTCGCGGAATTGCGTGAAGACGAGCACCTTTTCCTGCTTCGCCGCGATCACCTCGGCAATCTCCCGCAGCCTCGCCAGCTTGCCGCTGTCAGCCTCACGCCACGAGCCATCACCCAGCCACTGCGAGGGGTGATTGCAGATCTGCTTGAGGCGCATCAACGACGCGAGCACGACGCCTCGACGCTTCATCCCTGCGGCCGGCGCGAGCTCGGCCTCGAGGTCCGCCACGGCTTGCTGATAGAGCGCCGCCTGCGCTCGCGTCAAATGACAGAAGGCCCTCACCTCGGTCTTGTCCGGCAGGTCGGCGATGACGGACGGATCGGTCTTCAGACGCCGCAGGATGTACGGCTGGACGAGTGCCCGGAGCGGAGCGTAGGCATTGTGCGGCTGAGAGGACAACCGCTTGGTGAGCCGCGAGAACGCCTGTCCCGATCCGAGCAGGCCGGGGTTGAGAAAGTCGAAGATGGACCAGAGATCCCCGAGACGATTCTCCACCGGCGTGCCGCTGAGAGCGATGCGCGCGCGGGCGTCGATTTGCTTGGCGGCTCGCGTCTGCTTGGCGCCCGGGGTCTTGATCGCTTGGGCCTCATCCAGGATGGCAAGCCGCCAGCGGATGGCCAGGAGGCGCGGCGAGCGGAGCAGCGATCCGTAACTCGTGATGACGAGATCGGCGTCGGCAATCCGATCCTCATCGAGCGCCTTGAGATCTGCGCTGCTCATCGCAGAAGGATGGGCGACGATGGTGGTCAGCGTGGGCGCGAACCGCTCGATTTCAGCGGCCCAGTTGGCGAGCAGCGAGGCGGGCGCAACGAGCAGGCTGGTGCGCCGCGGAGGGACAGTCCCCCCTTCGCTCGCTTCGAGCGCGTCGGGCATTCTCTTGAGCATCAGCAACAGCGCCAGCACCTGCATCGTCTTGCCCAAGCCCATGTCGTCGGCGAGGCAAGCGCCAAGGCCGAGGCTGGACAGCAGATGGAGCCATCGCACGCCAACCTGTTGGTAGGGTCGCAACGTGGCCTTCAGCGAGTCAGCGGGATCCAATCGACCGAGGCGGGCCGGATCACGGAGGCTCGCGAGCATCTCGGCGAGCCACGGTCCCGCGACCACGCGTGACCATTCGGGCGCCACGGCGACGACTGAGTCCTCGGTCGCGTGCGCACCCGCAAGCAGGCGCATGGCTTCGCCGAAGGAGAGGCCATGCTGGGCCGCCGCAGTCTCCACGGCGCGGAACTCATCGAGCATCCGGCCGAGTCGTTCGGGATCGACCTCCACCCAGCGGCCGCGCACCAGGTGCAAGCCGTTCGCCCCGGCGAGCAGCCGGTCGATCTCCTCGCTGGTGAGCGGTTCGCCGTCGAGGCTCACACCCATGTTGAAGTCGAGCAGGGCGTCAGTGCCGAGACCTGACGGCGGTTTGGCCCCAACCGTGGCCGACACTTGCGGACGGACCGGACGTTGTCCCCGCCACGCATTCGGGACGCGCACGATGACGCCCGCGGCCTCGAGTCGGGGCGTATCGGTCAGCAGCTGAAATGCTTCCGCCGGCGTCCACCGGACCGGGTGGTAGATCTCTCCGCTGTCGACCATCGCCTTCAACCACGCACACTCGGTGCTCGCGCGCTGAACCGGCAGGAGCAAGGACAGCAGGCGCGACTTGTTGGCGGCGCCGGCGTATTCGCTCAGGGCGCGGCCGAGCGGCAGATGCTGCGCCTTGGTCCCGGCCGACAATTGCGTGGTGTAGGTCGCCAAAAACGCGAACGGCGCATCGTCATCGCGGCGATTCTCGGCAAGGTTGAAGTGGACGCGGCCGACGACATGCCACGCCGGGTTCTTCCTCTGCAGAAAGGCCTGGACGGAGAGCTTCGATGCGGCGAGCTCGGATCCAAACGCCGTCGTGATCTCAGTCCAGAGCTGCTGCAAGACAGCGGCCGTGACGTACTCAGCGCCCGTCATTGGCGGGACCGCGGCGGCGAACGCCTCGAGTTCGGCTAGCGGCGGGGCCGCTATCGACGCGGCGGGCTCGTCGTCGTACGGATGCGCGCACAGAGCCGTGACAAACCGGGCGGCGAAATCGCGCCAGTAGCCGAGATCCGCGGGGAGCGCGCTTCCAACGGCAGCGGCCCCGAGCTCGAGCAACCCGTGGCCCGAGCCACGGCCGAAGGCGCGCTCGAGAGCGGAGTCGAGCACGTTTGATAATCCGGCAGTCTCACCGGTGGCACTGAAGAGCAGGTGGTGGCGAGGGGTCAACGCGAGCGACGGCATGATGCAGCGTGGTCCAGACCTTCAGTTCTGAAGGGGATTGTGGGTACTCAAACCGAATGCTCGGCACTCTGTCTTCACCGCGAAGATGACTGCGCTGCCGCGAGAAGCTCCTGCCACGACGTCAGGTTTCTGGGTGACCGGGCCAAGCTCGTGCCCGGCCGCGACTTCCAGCGCACCGATGTGTCGCCGTCCCCGAACGCGACGACCTGAATCGCTTTTCGAGCAAGAAACGCGCCCGGCACCGCGGCAGCGTCTGCGGTAAGCGTTTGGAGCACGGGGTCAGCGGCGGCGTTCCCGAGCATCGCGCGCACGCTGGCCACCGCATCCGCCCGTTCGTCCCGATCACCCGTATCGGTCCGCGCTTGATCCACCCCGCCACGTACACCCGTGGCATCGTCGTCTCCGTGCGTGGATCGATGACGCGGCCCTCTGCGTGGCTGCGGGCACGCACACGACGGGGACGAAGAAGATCAAGATGCTGCGTGGAGGCCGCAGCCAATTGCCGACCCTCGCCATACCGCCGGCCATTTACAGCTATATGAGCATCCCTCGACAGCGGTTTCGTCGAGACTCGGTCAAGATTGTATCAAGGCGTACGGCGACATTCCTTGAGACGCCGACGGCTGCAGACCGGACGTACCGTCGTGAGAGGTAGTTCGAGCGGCACGACGCGCCATGGGCGGCGAGCCGTCTGATGGCGCATCGAGTTTGTTCCGAACAAAGCCGACGGTCCGCTGCACCGCATCGTAGGCGTGGGCGAGGCGCGGATCGTCTGAACGGCGATGATCGATGCGAATATGGGCGGCTTGGATGTAGTATTTGCGGCACACGGGTTGCGGCACGATCCGCCGGCGTGGAACGGTTCGGCAACCTGGCTCCAACCCTCTGCGGCTTGTTCCCCGCGCCGCCGCGGCGCATTGTCAGCGACATGCACCGGGAGGCGCCATGCAGGCATTCACACGTGACGCAGTTGTTCTGTCGCTCGCGTTGGCGGCGATGTGGAGCTACGATCCCGGAAGCCGGCCCGACCCTTTGCCTCAATCGGCACCGCCGGTCACCTATCAAGTGGTCGGCGTCGTCACTGACGACGCCGGCAGCCCTCTACCCGGCGCGAGAATCTACTTTGATTTCATAACATCCCGCTCGCCGGGCACCCAATTGTCCGAAATCTCAGTCACGGCCGGCGCAGGTGGCGCTTACAGTGCGACCTTCGAAGCAGTGCCCGGTGCGATGAAAGGACCGGCCGGCACCGACGACGCCTTCGCCTTTGCCCGAGCTTGGGTCGAGTGTCCGTCGCGGGAGTCAGCCTGCTCGTACGAGCTGGATGCCCAGTACGTCCTCGCGAATACTCAAGCCGCGGTGCAGAACTTCCGCCTGAGCCGCGTAATGCGGATCACGGCCGGGGAATCGGCACAGCTGATGCTCACACCTGACGCCCCGATTTGCGTGAACAACGTCCAGGACATGTATCCGTGGCCCGAGGAGTTTGTTTGCCGAACGCTGCGGGTGCTCGCCTCGATGGACGGCATCCTGACGATTGAAGCTGTTTCGCCGGATGGCGAGCATCCAGCAGTGGAAGTCGAGACTGTCGACGGCTCTGGCTGGTGGTTCGAGAATCCCACGTCCATTCCGGTGACGGCGGGAACGGAAGTCCGCGTGAACGTCGAAATGCCCTGGGGTTCCGCTCAAAGCGGGCCCGTCCTCGTCAACACCACACTGGGGCCCCAGCTCACGATCGATACGACGGCGCTGCACTTTGGCGCCGTGACCAGCGGAGGCACGTTCGTGTCGCAGACGTCTGCGCAAACCGTCCAGCTGCGCCAAAGCGGCAACGCCGCAAGCGCGGCGTGGACAGTTCGGTCGAACAGCCCCTGGCTCCGTGTCACTCCGTCATCCGGATCTGGATCGGCGGAGCTGAGTATCGAAGTGATGGCGCCGGTCGATCCCTCAGCAACCCTTCCAGTCTCCGGAAGCCTGTTCGGAGCCATCGACGTGATGCGTGCGGGCTCCGCCGTCACCATTGAAACGCTAGATGTGACGCTCACGCTCAAGGCGAAGGGCAGATCGGCAAGTCCGTTCGGAGCGGTGGAGACGCCCGTCGACAACGCAACCGGAGTGACAGGGGCGATTCCGATCTCGGGCTGGCTGTTGGACGATATCGAAACGACGGGCGTGACGATTTGTCGCGAGGCTGTGACAGGCGAGTCGGTCGGAAGCGATCCGCGCTGTGGAGGGGTCGCGCAAATCTTTGTCGGGAATGGAGTGTTCATTGACGGCGCGCGGCCGGATGTGCAGACGGCGTATCCGGCATATCCGCACAACAACGCCGCAGGGTGGGGGTTCATGGTTCTCACGAACACCCTTCCCAACCAGGGAAATGGCGTGTCCGTGTTCTGGATCTATGCAGCGGACCTGGAGGGACACGTGGTTCCGCTGGGGAGGCGGACAATGACGTGCAGTAACGCGAGCGCGACGCTGCCGTTCGGGACGATCGACACGCCGGGGCAGGGTGATGTCGTTTCGGGGTCGTCGTACGTGAACTTTGGCTGGGCGTTGACGCAGGCGCCCAAGTTCATTCCCCTCGACGGGTCGACGCTGCAGGTATACGTAGATGGCGTGGCGGTGGGAAGTCCCTCGTACAACCACTATCGGCCGGACATCGCAACCGCATTTCCGGGTTTGGCCAATAGCGCCGGCGCGGCGGGCTTCAAGATCATCGATACCACCAGCTTGTCCAACGGGCTGCACACAATCGTGTGGACGGCGACTGATAGTGCCGAGCAGACGGCGGGACTGGGGAGCCGGTTCTTCCGGGTGTCGCACGGTGCGACTCCAACAGTGACAGCGCCGGTGCCGAGTGAGGCATCGGCCGCGATGACCGTACGGTCTGCGGCGGCGATCGCCGATATCCCGCTCGATGAGTCAGCGATCCTCGCGCATCGAAAGTGGGATTCGGCGGCACCATGGCGCACGCTCCCGGCCGGCGGCATTGGGGGTGCCGTGCTGCACGGCGAGGAAGTCGATCGGTTCGAGCTGAAGCTGGCTGCCCACGCCGGTGAGACGCATACGGGTTACCTGCGGGTCGGAGATGCGCTGAATCCGCTCCCGATCGGGTCCCGTCTGGATGGGAACGTGTTCACGTGGTCGCCGGCTCCCGGGTTCGTCGGCAGCTATGACTTCGTCTTCGTGCGGTGGGCCAGAGGTCACAGGGTTGCGCGACAGGAGGTGCGCATCATTCTGCAGCCCAAGGGCAGCGGTCATGTCGGCGCTCAGGTGGTGATCGACACCCCACGGCCGCAACAGGATCTCGCGCAGCCGTTCGTGCTGGCGGGGTGGGCGGCAGACCTGGATGCGGCTGGCGGCACAGGAATCGACACGCTGCACCTATGGGCGTATCCGCTGGCGGCGGGCCAGCCGGTATTTCTCGGTACTGCGGTCTATGGTGGTCCACGTCCAGACATCGCCGCGGTCAGTGGCGAGCAGTTCCGTGATTCAGGGTATCAGTTCGTCGTTCGCGGGCTCGTCCCTGGCAACTACGACTTGGCAGTGTTCGCCTGGAGCAACGTGAGCGGCGGGTTCGTGCCCGCGAAAGTCGTCCGCGTGACCGTTCGATAACCCGTGAAGGGTAGCAGCCCGTGGTGCAAGTCCCGCGGCATTCGCCGAGTGCTGCATCCCGTCCGGCGGCGTTGCGGCTCGTTCAAATACAACCGGTATTCTCGCTCGCCGCGCCTTGCCGGCC
>Ga0207701_10001699_pt1 | contig 22979 bp, 15 predicted proteins | sample KBSSwiSSwithPhiX_FD_184294 | JGI IMG/M metagenome (GOLD analysis project Ga0207701, IMG submission 184294) | Switchgrass rhizosphere bulk soil microbial communities from Kellogg Biological Station, Michigan, USA, with PhiX - S5 (SPAdes) (version 2) | ecosystem: Environmental > Terrestrial >... | reverse complement strand
AGTACAACTGCGCGAGTGGAGAAGGCCCATAGGTATGATTAAGTACCATATCCATAATAACAGCGATGCCATTTTTATGACACGAATCAATAAATTCTTTCAGGCTGTTCTTTGGCCCGTAATATTTATCGGAAGCAAAAAACTGATATGGCTCATAACCCCAGCTCAGGTTGCCCCTGAACTCAGTAAAAGGCATTACTTCAATAGCGCTTACACCGAGCGATTTTAAGTAATTGAGTGTGTCTTTTAATGTTTTCCAGTCATGCGATGCGATGAAGTCTCTTACGAGGAGCTCATAAATAAAAAGGTTTCTCTTATCAGGCCTTGAAAAACTATTGACGGCCCAGCTGTACGACGGAGGATTCGATTGCAATACACTTACAATTCCCGAAGTCTGGCCCACCGGGTAAGCTTTTAAAGCGGGGTAAGTAGCCGCTGGGATAAGTGCGTCATTTCCTTCATCAAGAATTTTCTCAGCATATGGATCAGCGATTCTCAAGTTGCCATCTACTAAATATTGATAAGCGTATTCCGTTCCGGGAGTAAGTCCTGTAATCGTCAACCACCAATAATTTCCGTCAGGTGTATTTTTCATTAAATATTGCGATTGTTCCGACCAATTATTTCCGGCAAATTCTCCAATTACTGAAACCCTCGTTTTTCCCGGCGCATACAACACAAGTGTTGCCTCCGTATTATTGGCCGCATAGTTTATACCATCCTTTACTCCCGGCGGAAGCGGAGCCACCGTCACGGCAGGCGCTATAAAAAAGTTTAAGGTGTCTCTTTTTGTAACTATTCCCGCTTTTGCTTCCAAAACAATCTCTGTATTCCCCGCTGTTGCAATGGTCGGGCTCGACGAAATAGTAGTAACGCCGATAAGTGAATTAATTGCAGATCCGTTCAGGTAAAGTTTCATATCCGAAACCTGGCTGGCCAGGCCCGTTATATTAATATTATCGCCCGGCTGTTTGATAATGGGTTCGGGTATTGGCACATACCTTGGCTCAAAGGGCGGCTCCGAGAAACGGACAGCGAGATTATTATCATATACCGGAATATACATATCACTGCCGTCGCTGTTTCTCTGCACAATATTGCCACCCCCGTCACGAAAAAGGATAGCAATATTCTTTATTGTTTCACCTGCCGGTACATTAAAAAAGCTGCGGATATTATTAATGGTGTATTTCCATTTATTTATCCCATCAGGAATCGTTTGAGCTGCAGCGGTCGTTGAGGCCCATGCAAACGGCACATGAAGCCAGTTTGTTCCGCTCGTGCTAAGATTTGTTATTACACCAATGTGCACGTAGACGTTGCCTGAAAATCCCATTAATCCATGATTACCTTTAGTAGCATCTACCGTCATGGTAATATTATCATTGTCTTTTGGAAATGCAGGTGACCATGTCAATAATTGAGAAAAGACAGAAACAGAAAAAAACAAACACCCAAAAGCAGCCAGCAATCGTTTCATATTATTTAATTTGACACGTCAGCCAAATGTAAGATAACAATTATGTACTTACAACACATTCTTTTTTGTTCGAAATTCCACCCGCATAAAATTTTATAAACGGGTAGCTAACTTTACGTAGAAACCACTAGCTATGTATTCAAAAGAAGAGACACAGCAACTTCAGAAAAAAGCCATTGCACTGATGAAGCAAATAGATAGCGCTGCTTTTAAAGTCAGTGAAATTGAAACCTTAAGGGACGTGCTACGGTTTCACGAGTATCGTTATTATATACTCAATGATCCCCTCGTTTCCGATTTTGAGTATGATAAGCTGTTTAAGACTTTGGAAAAAGCGGAAGAGGATAATCCGAAACTTATAACCTCCGATTCGCCGACCCAAAGAGTTGCCAAAGGACTGACTAAGGATTTCCCAACCGTGCAACACCTGGTGCCTATGCTTTCTTTGGATAATTCATACGACGCCGACGACCTTGTTGATTTCGACAGGAAAGCACGGGAACTAACGGGAATAAAAGAAATTGAATATTGCGTCGAACCAAAATTTGATGGCGGCAGTATATCGCTTATTTACGAAGACGATATAATGGTGCGGGGCGCTACGCGGGGCGATGGCGTTGAAGGAGATAATATTACCACCAATATAAAACAAATACGAAGTATACCATTGTCCGCGAGGTTTTCTGCATTCGGAATTCAGCAGATTGAGATCAGGGGCGAAGTGCTGATCAGCAAAAAGAATTTTGCAAAATATAATGAACAAATAGTGGAACAGGGCCTGGCGCCGCTGGCGAACCCCAGAAACGCCGCATCAGGAACCCTGCGTATCAAGGATCCAAAAGAAGTAAGCAAACGGAATCTTGAAGCGTTTGTTTATAACATCAGCGATTTTACTTTGTCGCCGAAAAAATCTTTGCCCCGCCAATTAAAAACACACGCAGGATCTCTTGAAATGTTGTGGGACCTTGGTTTCAGAAGTCCTCAAAAAGAAAAAAAGGTATTGCATGGTATTGATAATGTTATAAAATACTGTACTGATTTTGAAGTAACGCGGGATGACCTTCCGTACGAGATCGACGGTATGGTAATTAAGGTTAACGAGGTAGAATTACAGGAAAAAATGGGAATGACTACCCATCATCCCCGGTGGGCCATTGCTTATAAATTCAAGGCAAGGCAGGCAACCAGTAAACTTTTGAACGTCGAGTTCCAGGTGGGTCGTACAGGGTCAATCACTCCGGTTGCTAAAATAAAACCAGTTCCTATTGGAGGGGTTACGGTTTCTTCCATTTCTCTTTTTAATGAAGACGTCATAAAGGAAAAAGATCTCATGATCGGGGATTCGGTCCTCGTAGAAAGGGCAGGCGATGTAATACCATACATCGTAAAGTCGCTGGCAGAGCTGAGAACCGGTAGTGAAACAAAAATAAAGTTTCCAAAAAAATGTCCCGTATGCAACAGCCCCCTGGCAAAGGAAGAAGGAGAAGCGGTCTGGCGATGTATCAATATTGAATGCCCGGCGCAGGTCGTCGAACGCATCATTCATTTCGCCAGCAAGGATGCCATGGACATTCGGGGATTTGGTGAAGCCAACGTGAGGAAATTCTATAACCTTGGATTTTTAAAGGATATCCCGGGCATATACGAATTAGATTTCGAAAAAATTGGAAGCTTAGATGGCTTTGGCCAGAAGTCGATTGACAATCTTGGGCAGGCTATTGAGCATTCAAAAAAACAACCTTTACATCGTTTGATCTTTGGTTTAGGTATTCGTTTCGTAGGAGAGACGACCGCCAAAACTCTTGCACACGCTGTAAACCACCTGCTCGATTTTAAGAAGATGACCCTTGAAGATTTCCAAAATCTCGAGGATGTGGGTCCCAAGGTCGGCGGAAGCATATTTCACTTTTTCAGCAATGAGGAAAACATCAAAATATTATTAAAACTCGAGAAGCTCGGACTGCAACTTAAAAATCCGAAGAAAGAATTTGCAAGCGGGGGTAATCTTGAAGGTCTGAGTTTTCTTTTTACCGGAACGCTGCCCACGCTGAAACGCAGCGATGCAGAAGAGATGGTGGAAAAAAATGGCGGTAAAATTGTAGGCAGTGTAAGCAGCAAGCTCAACTATCTTGTTGTGGGTGAAGATGCCGGAAGCAAACTCGACAAAGCTAAAAAACTCAATTCAGTGAGGATAATAACAGAAGCAGAATTTCTTAAAATGGTAAAATGATTATTCATGCTGCAAACGTCAACACTTAAGTTCTTAAAAGACCTGAAGAAAAATAACAACAAGTCATGGTTTGACGCCAACCGCAAGCGATATGATGAGGCAAAAAAGGATTTTGAGCTTTTCATTCAACAGGTGATCGACCTGCACGGCAAAAAAGACAAGACCATTTCATCTCTGAAAGCAAAAGAATGCCTGTTTCGCATTAACAGGGATATACGCTTCAGCAAAGACAAAACCCCGTATAAAACAAACTTTGGAGCAAGTATCAATAAGGGAGGCAAAAAAGCTTTTTCTACAGCAGGTTATTATTTCCATTTGGAGCCTGGAGAAGCCTTTGTGGGTGGGGGCATATATCAGCCCATGCCTGAAGAGTTAAGAAAAGTGCGACAGGAGATAGATTATAACTTCAAAGAGTTTAAAAACATTATTGGCTCAAAGAAGTTCAAATCGGTTTATGGTGATCTCGACAAAAGCAATGAGTTTTTGCTTAGCCGTGTACCAAAAGGTTATGAAGCCGACAATCCTGCGGCAGATTATTTAAGGCTGAAAAGCTATATCGCATTCGAGCATATTACAGATTCAGATCTTACTTCAAAAACGCTGGTAAAAAAAGCAGCCGATGCGTTTCAAACATTACAACCATTCATTGATTTCGTTAACGGTTCACTTAGCTAAAAATAAAAGCAATGAACAAATTTGTTTGTCGATTTTATTTCCTCTCTGTCCTCATGGGGTTTTTCATGGAAACGGCTTCCAAGAAATGGGTTGTCTTGAAGAAATGGGCATTATCCTTACCGATTTGTCAAATCCCGACCCCGTTCTCTATATGGCTGCTTTGCCTGCCTGTTTTGATACTTGCCTGCAATGAACAAAAAGCCGATGCCTTGCCAGATCACCTTACGCTAGTTGATGTTGGCGCCAACATGCAACTACCGGAAGGGTTTAGTGTGGAAGTTGTCGCCGACTCCACTTTAATTGATTATCCTATGTTTTGCAGTTTGGATGAAAGCGGTCGCCTGTTTGTGTTTGAAGCCAGCGGGAATGTGTATGACAGTGCGAAAGAGGTAGTGTCCGATCCGCAGTTTAGAATTCGAATGCTTCAGGATATAGACCATGACGGCAAGTACGACAGCAGTACTATTTTCGCCGACCGCGTAGGCTTTCCTCAAGGGGGCGTATTTTATAAGGGAAGCTTGTACGCCACGTCCGCCCCGGATGTATTAAAGCTTACCGATACGGATAACGACGGAATGGCTGACAAACGAGAAGTATTGGTATCCGGATGGAATCTCTGGGTGGGTGCTAATAGTATCGTTGGGCCGGAGTTGGCGCCTGACGGCTACCTATACATGACCAGTGCCATTCATGGCTTCGATGTGACCACAAGGGAAGGTAAGCGATTGATAGGAAAAACATCTCGCATCTGGCGTATGCATCCCGATGGGTCGGGCCTGGAATGGGTATCGGCAGGTGGAATGAACAATCCAGTTGAGCTAACTTTTACCGAAGCCGGAGAACCCATTGGCACGGAGACGTACTTTACCGATCCGCAGGCCGGCCTTCGCGATGCGCTGGTTTATTGGACCGAGGGCGGCGTTTATCCAAAACCTAACGAAAACATTGCTCAGGACAGTCTAGTGAGAACCGGCGAACTTCTGCCGGTTATTGCAAAGTTCTCCCGGGTGGCGCCATCTGGCATCACGCGGTACAGAAGCCGTGGTTTCGGGGAGGGCTTTGCCAATAATCTTTTTACCGCTCAATACAACACGCACAGAATACTCAGGCATAAGTTTTCGCGAGAGGGAGCATCTTTTAAGACGCAGGATGAAGTGTTCTTTGCCGTTAAAAACGAGGATTTTCATCCAACCGATGTTTTGGAAGACGCTGACGGCAGTTTGTTGGTCATTGAAACCGGCAGTTGGTATATGGAAGGTTTGTATTGTCCATTGTCTCTGGTCACCAACACCGTGAGTAAAGGAAAAATATACCGAATCAAAAAAAAATCAGGGAACCCTGTTGCGGATCCGTATGGCAATGATATTAAATGGGCAAGTTTAACACCGCAGGAAGCGGTGAATTATTTGAAGAACGATCGCCCTTTCGTAGTCGCCAGGGCTAAACAGCACTTAATTGACATTGGAGAAAAGTCCATACCGGCATTAGAAGGCGCATTCAATAATTCATTCCCCGCACCGGCACATACACAGGCAGTCTTCGCTCTAAACGGCATAAAGAGTGCAGGGGCCCTGCAGGTCATCACGCAAAAAGGATTGCAGGATAACGACATTGAGGTGCAAATTGCCGCGGCCCGATGCTTGGGCATAGCACAAACGACATCCGCTGTGCCGTCGTTGCGAAACCTTTTATCCCGCACAACCTCCGCCCCGGTAAGGCGTCAGGTGGCGACGGCACTGGGGCAGATTGGAGACGCGGCTGCGATCCCTGAATTGTTGGCAGCCGCAGACACAGCCAGCGATCGTTTTGTTCGCCATGCTATTATTTATGCGTTAGTCACCATCAATCAACCCGGCCTTGTTAAGCAGGCATTGAACCATCCTTCGAAACATGTGCGGGAAGCGGCCCTGATTGCGCTTGATCAAATGGAGGCATCTACATTGTCAGCAAATGATTTGATCGGTTTCTTAAACCAGTCTGACTATCAATTGCAGCAAACAACATTGTGGATTGCCTCGCTTCACCCGGAATGGTCATCGCAAATTATCGCGTTTGTTGACAAGAAGCTTAGCATCGGTTTGCAAACAGAAAATGAAGGCATCCTTTTTAAGGAATTGCTTATTTCATTTTCCTCAAAAGAAGATGTTCAAACGTTTATAGCGCAAAAAATCAGAGTATGCTCCGGAGAAAAGCAGCTTTTCTTTTTGGATGTAATCGCCAAAAGCAAAACAACTCAATTTCCACCAACCTGGGTGGACGTAATTGGTGAACAATTGGAGCCTCGATCGGAACCTACGATAAAAGCAAAGGCATTGCGTATTGCCGAACTCCGAAACCTTTTTTCCCTGGCGCCGAAAATAAGGAAGCTTGTATTGGATACCAGCTATGCTCCCAATCTGCGCCTTGATGCGATGGCAATATTGGTAAAACACCAGCCGGCCCTCAATGCGGCAGATTTCAGCTATCTCTTCAGCCTGCTTACATCTTCGAAAGATGCTTCGATTCAGCAAAAGGTGGCGTATGTTTTAGACCAGGCTGCGTTATCCGAAGCACAACTTGGTAAAGTTGCCTATCAATTTCTTCCCTTAGCCGACGCAATGATTCTTCCCCGGATCGTTTCACTGTTTTCTGGCAAGCATTCTGTTGCAATAGGACAACAATTAGCTGCGGCCCTCATGCGGTCATCAAGCCTTGATGGATTTACGGAAGACACACTCAAAAGTCTTTTTAGCAACTATCCTGATGCCTTGAAGCCAAGCATTGATAGCGTAATGATCCAACTAAACAAAGTGCGCAGCGAGCGAACGAAACGACTGGATGCCTATGAAAAAGTGATAAGCAAGGGAGTGCTTGACAGAGGCAGGGACTTATTTTTAGGGAAAGCTACCTGCTACGTATGCCATACAATCGGAAAAGAGGGAGGCAAATTTGGACCCGATCTCACGTCCATACAGCGCGACCGGTCAGCTCGCGACCTGCTTGAAGCCATTGTTTATCCCGGGGCAACTTATGTTAGAGAATTTGAAACGTACAAGATAACGACGGCTACTAACACCTACACCGGTATCATCAAGAGTAGAACACCCGACGCAATCATTATCGATATATCGCCGACCAACACAGTGCGAATTGCTACGGCTGATATCAAGTCGTCGCACATGGTCAACACGTCAATGATGCCACAGGGTCTTGATAAGCTCTTGACGGAACAGGAAATGGCTGATATAATGACCTACTTACTCAATCAGGATCAGGATCCCGAAAGGGACAAACTTCGAATAAATTGGGATTAACAAAAAAGTTTGAAACATACCATGCGGCGAAGAAATTTTTTAAAGAATAGCGTTCGGTTAGCCGGAGCAGCAGCTTACGGGAAAGGCGTTATGGCAAGCAATAATCAGTTGCAAGAAACTGATGCTTCTTTGGCAACGCCATCGAACAGCGTGAAGCCGTTCAACAGCAAGTTCTCTCCGGATTTTGGTGTTTTTGCCTTGACGCCCCGAAAGAACTTTGCCGATCAAATCAAGTGGGGATACGATAATGGGTTTCGCGCCTGGGAATGCACTATGTTAAGGAATATTTCTGTGAGCGATCAGGAGACGATCAGCAACACGATTCAAAAACTAGGAATGGAGTTCGGACAATTTGTAGGGACGATGGATTTTGAGCGGGTAACATTTGCCGGTAACGACAGGAGTCTGCGCGAAAAGTCATTGAAAGAGATGAAGGAGTCCGTAGAAATTGCCAGGCGGATGAACACTCGTTTTATTCATAATGTTTTGGGCAAATCTCATCCCGAATTACCGTACGAATTTCAGATGGTCAACGCTATTGAACTATTGAAACGGGCTGCGGATATTTATGAACCGCATGGGATGGTTATGGTAATGGAGACAATGAATACCAAAATAAACCACGCCGGAATGTTTCTCCATCTTATACCGCAAGCGTATGCCTTATCAATAGCCGTCGGCAGGAAGAGCATAAAAATGCTTTTTGATTTTTACCACGTTCAGATTGAAGAAGGCAATCTTCTGCCCATGCTGGATTATGTATGGGACGAAGTCGGATACATTCAGATCGGAGACACTCCCGGTCGAAATGAACCTACCTCGGGTGAAATTAACTATACGAATGTTTTGCAGCATGTCCACGACAAAGGATACCGTAGTTTTTTGGGATTGGAACACGGCATGAGCCGTCCTGGTAACGAAGGCGTAGAGGCTGCATTGAAAGCTTATAGGTCCATTGATCCCAAATAATACAACCTCCGTTACTTGCAGACAAGAAAACATACTCTGGACAACAAGACCAACAATTCCTAAAGAATCCGAATTTTCAAATTTCAAATTTCGAAATTCGAAATTCGAAATTTGCCCATTCGTTAGCATGAGCCCAGTGGCAATACGCAATTATCAATTACAATAATCCTTTCTGAACAAGGTATTCCGCAATCTGCACTGCATTGGTAGCAGCTCCCTTACGTAGATTATCCGACACCACCCACATATTTAATGTCCGGGGCTGCGTTTCATCCCTTCTTAACCTTCCGACGAAGACTTCATCTCTCTCATGCGCATCCATTGGCATAGGATACTGCTGAGCCGACGGCTCATCGATCACTACGACACCCGGTGCAGATTGAAGCAAAGATTTTACGTCCGGCAGTTCGAACTCTTTTTGAAATTCGACATTTACTGCTTCGCTGTGACCGCCCATCACCGGGATGCGAACAGTAGTCGATGTTACCTGTATCGAATCATCCCGCATAATCTTCTTTGTTTCATTCACCATTTTCATTTCTTCCTTAGTATACCCGTTGTCGAGGAACACATCAATTTGCGGGATTGCATTCATGTCGATCTGGTATTTGTAGGCCATCTCACCCTGGATGCCCTTGCGTTCATTCATCAGTTGCGTGACCGCTTTTACGCCCGTACCTGTGACACTCTGGTAGGTACTGACGACGATTCTTTTGATGCCATACTTTTTATACAGCGGGTTCAGCGCGACCACCATTTGAATGGTTGAGCAATTGGGATTGGCAATGATCTTGTCCGTTTTCGTCAACGCGTCAGCATTTATTTCCGGCACCACCAGTTTCTTTGTAGCATCCATTCTCCAGGCCGAGGAATTATCAATAACTGTGATACCTGCTTCGGCGAACTTTGGCGCCCATTCCAGTGAAGTGCTTCCGCCTGCGGAAAAAAGTGCCACAGCAGGTTTTGCAGCAATAGCATCCGTCATACTTACTACTTTATACTTCTGTCCCTTAAATTCAACTTCTTTGCCAACCGATTTTTCAGAAGCAACGGGTACTAAGTCCGTAACGGGAAAATTTCTTTCTGCCAATACCTGTAACATTTTGGTACCAACTAATCCCGTGGCGCCAACTACTGCAACTTTCATGATTTAATCCTCCAGCTTCTCACGCAGAGAAGGTTTTAAGTTATAAAATACGACAACAAAAAGGCCTTCCGCTTGGAAGGCCTGCTAAGTCTTTTATATGGTGACATACATAACGCCGCAAACCTCCCGTCAGGAATGTTTCTTTGTGCGCTTTGTATGCTTGGTTGTCATCATGCTTCGCAAAAATAACTCAGCGAACTGTTCGCGCCAAATAAACATGCAACATTTTCATAAAATGATTTGTAAATTAGGGACTATGAAAATTCTGCTGCTGTGCGTATCGATTTTACTTACAACTGTTCTATTGGCTCAAAACCGCTATGATGTCGTAATCGATGAGGTCATGGCTGATCCCACACCGCAGATCGGCCTTCCTAATAATGAATGGATCGAACTGAGAAATACAACCTCAACACCGGTTAATCTTCAGGGATGGAGAATTGGTGACGGCGGAGGGCAAAGCGGTGCCATGCCTGATTTTATTCTCGATTCTGACAGCGTTGTTATCATCTGCACCGGCAGCGCGGTGGCTGCATTATCGCCATTTGGAGATGCTGTCCCGGTCACAAATTTTCCATCTTTGAGTAATGACGGTGAGCAATTGTTCCTGCTCGCGCCAAATGGGCAAATCATCCATGGCATCAGCTTTTCATCATCATGGTATAAAAATGAGTTGAAACAGGAAGGTGGCTGGACTTTGGAAATGATCGACACGCATAGTCCATGTGGTGGAAGTGATAACTGGATTGCCAGTAATAACAGTGCCGGTGGCACACCGGGTACCATTAATTCTGTTGACGCTGTCAACGCAGACAATGCTTCTCCGAAGTTGCAAAATGCTTACGTAAAAGATAATACTACTGTCGTCCTTGTGTTTGACGAACCGGTCGACAGCCTTTCTTCTTCAAATGTCGCCAATTACAGTATTGACGGCGCCATATCTTTTACAAATGCGGAACCGCTACCGGTCTTATTCAGTGAAGTACAATTAAAAACAAATAATGTACTCGCTGATAATGTCGTTTACAACATCACCGCAAATAATATCACCGACTGCAAAGGCAACACAATAGGCGCTGATAATAAAGCGAAAGTTGGATTGCCAACAGAAGCGCTGGCTGGCGATGCCATTGTTAATGAGATCCTGTTTAACCCACGCTCCGGTGGTTACGATTACGTGGAGTTTTACAATAAAAGCAATAAGATCTTTGACGCCTCACATTTGTATATGGCCAATCGAAATACCGTTGGCGTTATTAGTTCCATAACACAGGTCAGCACGACCCCGTTTACTATTTTGCCGGGTGACTATTTTGTGATCACCGAAAATCCGGACAATTTGGCAATGAACTACCTTGTACAGAATCCAAAGGCAATATTGGCCGTTAACGCTTTACCGTCACTGCCCGACGATGAAGGGTATGTGTTACTCATCAACCAACAAGGCACATTAATCGATGAAGTGAATTATTCAGACAAATGGCATTTTAAACTGATTGATAATGCCGAAGGCGTTGCATTGGAAAGGGTTGATCAAGACGGTCCAACACAAAGCGCAGGTAACTGGCATTCGGCGGCATCGACTGCGGGATATGGCACGCCTGGATATAAGAACTCTCAATTCAAAAATCTTCAATCGATCAATGCTGAAATTGTAGTAACACCAAAAGTTTTTTCTCCCGACAATGATGGATTTGACGACCTGGCCACCATTCAATATAAAATGGACCAACCCGGTTATGTAGCGAATATCACCATCTTTGATGCCGCGGGCAGGCCAATTAGGAATTTGGTTCGTAATGGTACATTAAGCACGAGCGGCTACTGGAACTGGGATGGTCTTGATGACAAAGGATTGAAACTGGCGATAGGAACTTATATCGTCTTCACTGAAATCTTCAACGAACAGGGTAAAAAAGACAGTTTTAAAAACGTTGTGGTATTGGCGAGGAAGTTGAAATAAAACAAATTAATTTGATCCCGCAGATTTCCAGGATTAAAAAAGGAAAGAAATGCAAATAATTAAATCGATTCAAAACCGCATTTATGAAATAAGGGGCCAAAGAGTGATGTTCGACAGAGATTTGGCTACCCTTTATGAGATTCCTGTAAAGTCATTGAATCTGGCCGTAAAAAGAAACATGAAAAGGTTTCCAGGAGATTTCATGTTCCAACTTACAAAGGATGAGTGGGAGTCTATAAGGTTTCAAATTGAAACCTTAGAAAACTCCGGCCTTTTAAGGTCACAAAATGAAACCTTAAAAAAAGGCCGTGGGCAGCATAGTAAATACCTGCCTTCTGTCTTTACCGAACAGGGCGTAGCCATGCTCAGTGGCATCCTTAATAGCGACCGTGCCATAAAAATGAATATTGCCATAATGAGGGCATTTGTGGAAGTAAGAAGGATTTTAGTAAAAGAAAATGACATAAAAGAACAACTGAAGCAAATAAAAGAACGGTTAGGTGATCACGATGCCCAATTAAACCAGATATATGACGCCATGGAAAACCTGCTGGATGAAAAAGCTGCTCAGAAAAAATGGGAGGACAGGGAAAGAATAGGGTTTAAACGAAACAAATAGGCACCGCTACCCTTTTAAGTTTAATGCCCTCACACCAATTCAATTTCAAAACTCACCAACTCTTTAAACTGCTGTATTCTTATATCAATATCTTCCCTTGTGATTTCTTTTAATCGTGTGGGGCCGAATTTTTCGACGCAAAAACTTGCCATTGCAGAACCCACTATTATCGCAGTTTTCATGTTTTCAAAACTGATATCCCTCGTTTTTGCGAGGTAACCCATAAATCCTCCGGCAAATGTGTCGCCCGCCCCGGTAGGATCAAAAACTTCCTCCAACGGTAATGCCGGGGCGTAGAATACTTCATCACCGTAAAACAGCAACGCGCCATGCTCACCTTTTTTTATAATGAGATACTTGGGTCCCATGGCCATAATGCTTTTTGCCGCCTTTACCAATGAATATTGACCCGTTAACTCACGGGCCTCGGCATCGTTCACCATCAGCATATCAACATATTTCAGAACAATGTTGAGGTCCGACATTGCGGATTTCATCCAGAAGTTCATAGTGTCCATCACAATAAGCTTAGGCCTTTGCTTCAATTCCTGGATAACATTCAATTGAATATTCGGCGAGAGATTTCCCAACATCAGGAATTCCGCACCCTGGTAACTGTCCGGAACTTTCGGATCAAAGTCGGCCAAAACATTAAGATCGGTAACCAATGTATCCCGGCTGTTCATGTCTTCGTGATAGCGACCACTCCAAAAAAAAGATTTTTTATCCGAAACAATTTCCACCCCATCGAGGTGCACTCCCCTTCTTCTTAGCTCTTCCATTTCTTCTTTCGGAAAATCGGATCCCACAATGGAAATCTGCTGTACCGGTTTTATAAAATTGGCCGCGGCATAAGCCACGTATATTGCCGAACCCCCAACAATCTTGTCAATTTTCCCAAAGGGAGTTTCAATTGCATCAAAGGCCATAGTGCCAACACTGATCAGGGACATGAGAGCTTATAATTAAATAATGAAATATTGATTTCAGCGGGCAATATTACAGTAATTAGGGGAATTTAGAAACGGATCCCGGGCTTCACATGGCATTTATGCCCAATATCAATACGATTTTTATCCGGCTTAAATTCTCAATTACCGTCAACTACTTATCTTTGAGTAATGGGCAAAGTACAGCGTAGAAAGGCTTCAAAAAAAGAACTAATACTTCAAAAGGCGGCAACCATGTTCCGCCAAAAAGGCTTTGCTGCTACTTCCATGCGTGACCTTGCCGAAACCGTAGGCATTGAAGCAGCCAGCCTTTACAATCATATCCAGTCCAAATCGGAGATATTGCAGGAGATCACCAACAGGATCACCATTGATTGCAACGAGCATTTATTTAGCCTGGACAACAGCGGTATGACAAGCATTCAAAAAATCGAGTCATTGATACGTTTTCACGTGCGGATGATGCTGGACCGTTTTGAAGACTACTATGTCATGATCAACGAATGGATGCATTTAACAGAGCCATACCTGACCAACTTTTCGTTGCAGCGACGCAGCTACGTGCAAAAAATGGAAGCCATTATAGCAGACGGTATAAAGAATAACGAAATGAAACCGGTTATTCCCTATGTGGCTGTTCTTACCATACTTTCGTCGGTTCGGGGGCTGGAATTCTGGCACCGCAGCCGCAAGCGCATTACACCTTCCGAAATGGAAGACAATATGGTGACGCATCTCATCTATGGTTTGAAGAAGGACTGAGCTTAAACCATTCTAATGTCTATTCATTTTCACAAGCTCAAAATAAAGGAGATAAGAAGAGAAACGGCAGATTGTGTTTCCATCAGCTTTGAAATACCTCCCGGGCTAAAACATTCCTTTTTATTCCAGCAGGGTCAGAATATAACCGTCAAAAAAAATCTTGATGGTGAAGAGGCGCGTCGTTCTTATTCCATTTGCTCCGCTCCTTTTGAAAATGAATTACGTGTTGCTGTAAAAAAAGTTGATGGCGGGGCATTTTCCAGCTTTGCCAATGTTTTATTAAAGGTTGGTGACGAACTCGATGTACTGCCCCCAACAGGGAAGTTCAACAGTCCACTCCATACTGACAACAGAAAAATGTACCTCGCATTTGCGGCCGGCAGTGGTATTACACCCGTGATCTCAATCATAAAGACGACATTAAGAACTGAGCCTGCCAGTTCGTTTACGCTTGTTTATGGTAACCGCAGCCGCTCATCCATAATTTTTTTTGAAGAGCTCGAAGGATTAAAAAACAAGTACATGAGCCGGTTCAACCTCATTCATGTATTGAGCCGTGAGAAAACTGATATCCCGGTTAATCACGGCAGGATCGACATTGAAAAGCTGGCTGAACTGTCCCGCATTCTCAATTATTCATCGTTCGACGAAATATTTATTTGTGGTCCCGAAATGATGATCTTCTCCATCAGAGAATACCTGGAACAAAAAGGCATCGACAAAAAGAATATTCATTATGAATTATTCACCACACCCGGTCAGAAGAGGCCAATGGCAACTACCAGGCAATATGCTTCGAATGAACCGGGAGAAACCAAAAGCAAAATCGTTGTAAAACTGGATGGAAGGACCTTCGATTTTGACCTTGGCTTTAATGATGTCGGCATTCTTGACGGAGCATTGCAACAAGGCGCGGACCTGCCGTATGCCTGTAAGGGTGGCGTGTGTTGTACCTGCAAGGCAAGATTAGTTGAGGGCAAAGTTGAGATGGATGTGCACTGGGGATTAGAAGATGAAGAAATTGCGCAAGGCTATATATTAACATGTCAAAGCCATCCGAAAAGTGAAAAAGTCGTTGTGGATTTTGATATAAAATGAATGTTCACGCGGTCATGGTTTTTGGTCTTTGCTGCGGGTATAGTTATAGGTTATTGGTTTGGGTCACCTCCCTACTACGACCAAAGACTAAACTCGCTGCTCCGACCAACAACAAGAACCTGATCACAATACCAGCGTAGCTATCGAATGCGGCAAACCCGTGATCTCGGCGGCTTTACCTCCAATCCATAAACGATAGGGGATTTTTTTATCACCTTTGTTCATCACAACTACTATTACTTTTCCATCTTCATTTTTAAAAGCCGTTGTAAGCAAATCGGTCCTGTTAGATGAACTGACAATTCGTTTTGCGCCAGGATGGATGAATTTTGAAAAATGGCCGATGTAATAATAAGAATTGGTATAGGTCAATTGACCGGTATGCGTATCACCGTGAATGGGGGCAAAACAAAAGTTTTTGACATGATTGGGGCCACCCATTTCATCCAGTAAAATATTCCAATCTGTCCAGCCTACAGCTCCCGCATTGAAATCATTGATCATTGAATATCCATATCGTTCTCCCAATGTCCATAACTTTAATCTTTCGGCATTGAAATTTTCAGGACATCCTTCGGTGAAAATCAAATTTTTGTCAGGAAAAGTTTCAGCTACCCTCTTCAGGTTTTCAAATTGCATGTCGCCTCCCGTCCATGTCTCATACCAATGGTAGCCAATACCCCAAACATATTTGGCAACCTCGGGGTCACTTAGCGTAGTGCTTACCCGTTGAAAGATCAGGTCGCGGTTATGATCCCAAATGATAATCTTTTTTGCGCCCAATCCTTCTTTTTCCAAGGTAGGACCCAGGCTTTTTTTCAAAAAGTTACCTTCATCTTCTGCGGAATAGATGCATGATTCCCACCGCTGCGTTGCCATGGGTTCGTTTTGAATGCTGACACCCCATACTGGGATGCCCTCCTTTTCATACTCCTTAATAAACTTTGCAAAGTACAACGCCCATGCATCATAGAATTCAGGTTTTAACTTGCCGCCCCTTAGCATATGGGTACTATCCTTCATAAAACCGGGGGGACTCCATGGACTGGCATATAAAGTAAGTTTACCGCCGGCCGCTGCTATAGCCTGCTTTATAAACGGAATCCGAAATTGCTTGTCGTGATCAATACTAAACGTCTTCAATTCTTTATCACCTTCCTTTACGTATGTATAGCTCCCGCTGGAGAAATCGCAACTATGAATGTTGGTGCGGGCAAGCGTATAGCCGATCCCATTTTTCGGATCATAGTACGCCTTCATAACCTCATCCTGCTTCTCTTTTGGTAATTTGGCAAATGTCTCCGCAGATGCATCCGTTATCGCACCACCAATGCCTAAAAAAGTCTGGAACGTCCTGGTTGGGTCAACAAAAACACAAACCTGGGTTTCCAGCGGTTGGCCAAATTCTGAAAATCCTACAGTGTCGGTTAAGGTCATCCGGAGATTAGCCGTATCCGCGGTTGTATAAACTTTTACTTTTTTATCTCCCACGGAATAGGTGGACACTGCTTCCGTTTTTTCCTTTTTCTCATTTGCCTCTTTATTTCTAAGACAGGATGAGAGCAAAAAGAGGATAGTGAAAGCAAACAATATTTTTTTCATAACGAAAAATTAGGCATTAGTTAATAGGTATTTTGGTAACGATTGTCAAATCTTAAACCCTGTGCCTTTTTCAAGGGGATCTGCAGGCCACCTGTCTGCCCTAACCAATTAAACAGCTCGGTTCGCAGTTTCATTCCTGTTTGTTGATAAGCCGGATCACGTATCAGGTTGTTCATTTCATAAGGATCAGCTTGTAAGTCGTACAGCTCATTTATATCCCAGATCCCATTATAATAAATGTATTTATACCTCTCGGTTCTTATAGCAAAAGTTGTAGGGGTTTGGGGAAATGCCGCTTCCCAATAATATTCGTAGAACACTTTATCCCGCTGCCATGTAACGCTTTTACCTCCTAATATTTCCGCGAAGGAGAAACCCTGCATTTGTTTTGGTTTGGCAATGCCTGCCAAATCAAGGAAAGTGGGAGCGAGGTCAACATTCATAATTATTTGTTCCATTACCGAATTCGGTTTCACCATCCCGGGCGCCCAAACAAGTAAAGGCACTCTCATTGATTCCTCATAGGCGTGGCGTTTGTCAATCAAACCGTGCTCGCCAAAAGAGAAACCATTGTCACCCATATAAACAATCATGGTATTATCCTTCAGCCCGTGTGACACCACCCAATTATTGATTCGTTCAATACTTTCATCTACCGCTTGCAATGTTTCCAGGTAGCGCCGATAAAAGTCATCAAATTTAATAGTGCCGTGATACATATAGTCAACCCCATGCCAGCTGTAGCGCTGCGCACGAACCCAATTCGGGATATCGCGGGTGTTTACTTTTGACCCGGGAGGCGTAGGTATCCCATAAGTCTTGCTGCTGTCTGTTGCTGTCAGGTACATAGAGGGAGGACAAACAACCGGCACGTCAGTATATTTGCCTTCATGTCTTTTAGCGGGGTAGAATTCGGCATGCACCCCTTTGTGAGAAAGATATAGAAAGAATGGTTTGCTTTTATTTGTTTTATTCAGCCATTCAAGAGCATAGTCTGTGAGCAAATCAGTAATATAACTGCCTTCAGCTTGTTTTATTCTTTTACCATCGACATTAAAGGTTGGATTATAATAAACGCCCTGTCCCTGGAAACTGATCCAATGATCAAAACCAGGTTGTGGCTGATCATCGGTATTACCCATGTGCCATTTACCTACGAAGGCTGTTTGGTAACCGCTCTTCTGCAAATAAGATGGAAAGAAAACAAGATTGGAAGGTAATGCCGCTTCGTTGTCTACTACCGTATGGGTATGTGCATATTGGCCCGTCAGAATAGAAGCACGGCTTGGTGAACAAAGAGCCGTCGAAACAAATGCGTTTTTTATATGAACGCCTTCCTTTGCCAGCCGATCCATTCCGGGGGTTTGCAGCCCTTTGATCTTATTCATGAATCCCATGGCGTCATAGCGGTGATCATCGGCCAGGATGAAAATAATGTTCATGGGTTTACGGTTACCAGCTTGCGAAAAAGCAACTGATCCATGCAACATCAAAAAACAAATAAGCAAAACGTTTTTCACCAACTGCAGTCTATTTTACATTCTTAGTTCGAATATCAACGGATGGTAATGAAGGAAGCGTCGACGATGGTTTATCCAGGTAGAAATAACTGACAGCTGAATAGTCATCTATCCTGTAAAAGTTAACCCAACCCTCGGGAAATTTTTCGTCTGTTATTTCGACAGGACTGGGCATATCCAGTAGTCGCGTAAAGCCGGCAGGTCCATCCACTGTTATGGGTTTGAGGTTGACACCCTTTTTGAGCAGGTCTTTTACATCATCTTTCATCCAGCCACCGATCTGCTGGAGCACCACTTTTATCCCCTTGTTGAAAAAAATCGGGTCCGGTATATGCCAGCGGTAGAAATTGAATTGTCGTGTTGAATCACTTGCAACGGTGCATCCCTGGTAGGTATTTGTAAAAGTTCCTAATCCCCAGGCACTGCCAATATAATCTTCGGTGCCAGTGCCAACTATTGTGGGATATTGTGAGTCGCCATCCAGGAACATTTTTACTTCTCCTTCGCCCCACCAGCTCTTACTATAAGAAGAATCTGTGTTAACACCAACCGTCATCCCCAGGAACCTGCCTTTGCCTGTCGTCTTTGGAAGGATCAAAAAATCATCTCCCAATTTAGATGTCATTTGGCGCGTCCAATACGCATGAAAATATAATGCACCGGCAGATATCTTTTGCAAGCTAAAGTCCACATCATAGAACAGCTTGACAGGTTCTTTTCCGTCATTGATCAGCAAAACTTTTGCGCCTTTTCTAAATGGCATGGGTATATAACAATTAAAGGAACGTCCTTCGCCGCTTGAAAAAAGTGCTGACTGAAATGCAACCCGCTTGCCAAGGTTAAAGCCAAAAAAATCTCCCATAGGGACGTCCACAGCGGGCTTAATATTGCCATCCCAAAAAAACTGAAACCTGAGGCTTCGCAACTTTAAAGGGTTTTGATCAATCGTTAACCAGATACGCTGAATAATGCCTTCACCATTTACATTCAGCAACGTTTTTATTTCACCGGGATTGACAACTTCGAAGGCACTCCCCTTTGCAGTTTTGTTTGTCTTGCCACCCTGCCCTTTTTGGCCATTGGGGTTCTCAAAACTGCTGAGACGGCTATCAACCCGTGCAGGCATTTCGAATAATTGTTGTGCGGCGCTCCCAAGCGATAACACAAGCAAAACTGAGACAATAACCGATTTGATCATACGATATTTAGAATAGTTTGAAATTGGCTTCTTTCACATCCCGGCTATTGCCCCCGATAAAAATTTTGAAATCCCCCGGCTCGGCAACATATTTCAGCTCGTAGTTGTAATACTTAAGATCATTGACGGTTATATCAAATGACACCGTTTTTGATGCGCCTGCCTTCAATTCAATCTTTTGAAATCCCTTTAATTCTTTTACTGGCCGGGTACTGGTTCCCACAATATCGCGAATATATAATTGTACGACTTCCTTTCCATCTCTTGAACCATTATTCGTTACCGTCACCGAAGCCGAAATTTTTTGACCCGGCTTCATGGATGAGCTGCTTAAGGTGATATCGCTATACGAAAAATTAGTGTAACTCAATCCATATCCGAAGGGATAAAGCGGATCGTTTGAAACGTCCAGGTAGTTGGATCGGAATTTTTGAAACCACTTCCCTTCCGGTAATGGACGGCCGGTATTTTTATGATTGTAAAAAATTGGAACCTGTCCGATATTTTGGGGAAAAGTAGTGCTTAGTTTACCAGATGGGTTCACGTCACCATATAATACGTCCGCAATAGCATGCCCCGCTTCCGAACCACCAAACCACACGTTTATAATTGCTGGCACATGTTGCTGCTCCCAGGTAAGTGCCAGTGGTCGTCCGGTAAATAACACCAGGACCACAGGTTTTCCCGTGTTCAATAATGCTTTTAAAAGCTCTCTCTGAATGCCCGGAATTTCGATACTGGTTCTACTGCTTGCTTCACCGCTCATTTCCGCAGCTTCGCCCAACGCCGCCACTATTACATCTGCCTGGTTAGCCACGCTAATTGCTTCCTGTAATATTTCAGATGGCTGACGATTGTCTCTCCTGAGTGATTTACCAAACATGGTGGCCCTTTGTTCGATCAAACTATCTTCATCAAGATTGGAACCTTTGGCGTATAAAATTTTTGCATTGCTGCCGGCAACTTCCTGCATTCCTTTCAAAACTGAGATTGATTTTGAAAATACGGCAGCTACGCTCCAGGTGCCGGTCATATTTTCGGTCGCATCAGCCAGTGGACCTATTACTGCAATCGTACCACTTTTCTTCAACGGCAATACGTTGCCGTTGTTTTTCAATAAAACAAAGCTTTCAGCAGCAATGGCCCTTGCTTCCTTGCGGTTGCCGTCAGTAAAAATTTCAGTCTTTGCCCGGTTCTCGTCGCAATAGCGGAAAGGATCATCAAATAATCCCAGTTTATACTTTGCTTCCAGGATTCTTCTGCAGGCTGCATCAATTTGCGCCACTGTTGCTTTTCCTTCCTTCAATGATTTTTGAATTGTAGTTAAAATACCCTCTCCCACCATATCCATATCAATGCCTGCCATCAGTGCTCTTGCCGAAACTGTCTGCAGGTCGCCAATACCATGATCAACCATCTCATTGATGCCCGTGTAATCCGTGACAACAAATCCCTTGAATCCCCATTGCTTTCTCAGCACATCTGTCAGCAGCCATTTATTCGCTGTAGCAGGTACACCGTCTATTTCGTTAAACGATGCCATCACACTGCCGACTCCTGCATCCACTGCGGCTTTGTAAGGTGGGAGGTATTCATTGAACATGCGCGGACGGCTCATATCAGTCGTATTGTAATCGCGGCCTGCCTCGGCTGCACCATACAATGCGTAGTGCTTAACACAAGACATGATGGTGTTATTCTTTGACAGGTCAGTTCCCTGGTATCCTTTGACCATGGCTTTGGCAATTTGCGAGCCCAAATAAGCGTCTTCGCCGCTGCCTTCCGAAATCCTCCCCCACCTTGGGTCGCGTGAAATATCCACCATGGGTGAAAATGTCCAATTGATTCCATCCGCACTCGCTTCCTGTGCAGCTATCCGGGCGCTTCGTTCAACAAGTTTCATGTCCCAAATACAACTCATGCCCAGGGGAATAGGAAAAACAGTTTCATACCCGTGTATCACATCCATGCCAAAAAGCAAAGGAATTTTCAACCGGCTTTTATTAACCGCGAGTTGTTGTACCTCTTTTATTTTAGCTACTGATTTAATGTTGAATAAACCACCCACTTTTCCCTGTTCAATTTTTTGGGCTATTCCCGAGCTGCTTGCCTGCCCTGTTGTTATATCTCCCGCACCGGGTAAATTCAGCTGCCCGATCTTTTCTTCCAAAGTCATTTTCTTCATCAGCGCGTCAATAAACGCTTTCATCCGATAGCTATCGGATTTTGAATCCTGTGAAGTTTGTGCAGATGCATTAATCGAGATGATGATCAATAAACCAATCGTTAGCCGTCGTACAAGTTTCATATCCTGTGGATTTATTTATTTTACCAAATATGGTTCAATTGCCTTTTTCCAAATGGCATAACCTGCTTTATTCATATGCAGGTTGTCTTCCAAAAAAATATCCGTTCTTGGTTTTCCTTCATCATCAATCATCTCTTTATAAACATCAATAAAAGCTGTTCGCTTTTTTGTTGAAAGATATTTTTTGATCTGATCGTTCCCACTTCTCATTTTTTTCAGCAACAATTCCCGGCTGGGACTTGGCTTCATGGATATATAACTTACCTGGGTCTTTGGAAACTTGTTTCGGATAAGTGTGAATAATCTTTGAAAACGGCGCGCCACATCCTTACCATCAACGGTGTCAGAGGAAGCAAGGTCATTTTCCCCGCAATAAATTATTACCTGTTTCGGTTTGTAGGGGACAACTATGTCATTAATATACCTTACCTGGTCCAGCAAAGTCGAACCACCAAAACCCCTGTTGATAATCTTGTACTGCGGGAAATATTCCTGCACGTCCTTCCACATGGTAAAAGAAGAACTACCGATAAAAAGTATGGCATTTTTTGGCGGCGGCGCGGCAGAATCTGCTTTCTTAAAATCACGGATGTCTTCCCAGAATGCGGGCTTTTGCTCCTGGGCCATTAAAACGCCGGCCCACAATAAAACCGTTAAGACGAATTTGATCTTTCGCATTGACTTAATAGCTTAATATTTTTCACTGAGCATTATGATGATTTGAACCACAAAGGCGCAAAGTCGCAAAGTTCCACTAAGCTTTGTGTTTCCTTGGTGCCTTAGTGTCTTAGTGGTTCAATATTGCTCTATCAATTTTCTTTGTTTGAACCACGAAGGCACAAAGTCGCAAAGTTCCACTAAGCTTTGCGTTTCCTTGGTGCCTTAGTGTCTTAGTGGTTCAATGCTGCCCTATCAATTTCTTTCTTTGAACCACGAAGGCACAAAGTCGCAAAGTTCCACTAAGCTTCGTGTTTCTTCGTGGCTTAGTGTCTTAGTGGTTCAGTATTGCTCTATCAATTTTCTTTGTTTGAACCACGAAGACACAAAGTCGCAAAGTTCCACCAAGCTTTGTGTTTCCTGGTCGCTTAGTGTCTTAGTGGTTCAATGTTACTCTATCAATTTTCTTTGTTTGAAACACGAAGGCACAAAGTCGCAAAGTTCCACT
>Ga0207701_10001698_pt1 | contig 22981 bp, 21 predicted proteins | sample KBSSwiSSwithPhiX_FD_184294 | JGI IMG/M metagenome (GOLD analysis project Ga0207701, IMG submission 184294) | Switchgrass rhizosphere bulk soil microbial communities from Kellogg Biological Station, Michigan, USA, with PhiX - S5 (SPAdes) (version 2) | ecosystem: Environmental > Terrestrial >... | reverse complement strand
CGAGCCGGCCGAACACCTGCACGGCCGGCCCTTCCCGCGGCGCCGCGTCCTGGATGGGCAATGGCACCCATAGTTGTTGATTGCGGGGGAAGCCGAAATCTGGCGGCATCACGCCAACCACGGTGCGAGCCGTGCGGCCTACGGTCACGACGCGGCCGATGATCGCCGGGTCGTGCAGGAACTGTCTGTGCCAGACGTCGTAACCCAGGACCACGACGGGTTCCGCACTCGGCACTTCATCCGCCGGCTGTAACGGCCTGCCGAGCAATGGCGGCACCCGGGTGAGCGGAAACGCCGACGCCGTGATCTCCGCCACCCGCAGCGATTCGACATGGCCCTCGCCGGTGAGCACGTTGCGCTCGCTGAGGCGGGCGGCGCCGAGATCCACGACCGTCTTCAGCGACCGCCGCCAGATCGAGAAATCGTGGAGCACCCTGGGCTCCACGCGTGACGCTGCCGTGTCCTGCGTCTCGAGCCGCACGATTCGGGCGCCGCCATCGAACGGCAGCCTTTTGTACAGCAGTTCATCGGCGACTTCGATGCCAAGCGCCCCAATGGCGATGGCCCCCGCCAGCGACAGGCCGCCGATGATCGTGAGCGCGGGATATTTCAGCAGCAGCCGCGCGCCCAGCTTCCAGTCGAGCCACGAGATCGCGGTCAGTTGACCATGGCCCGAGGTCTTCGATGGCTTACTCACGCCCGTCATCGGCTTCACCCCGCCGCCGCCGTACCGGGCGCTGCCCGCAAATCAGTTTCGTATTCATACGAATGAGAAAATGCTGAGTGTTGAATGCTGATTGCTGAATGAAATTTGTTTGAAGCGCGGCCGGTAGGCCGCGCGATTCAGCATTCAGTAGTTCCGTAGAGTTAAACTTTACATTGCAAAGTATTTTGCGTCAATCCGTATGGTTCCTTTCACGGTTCGGGGATGCGCCCGAACGCATTGACAGCACCGACGGCGTGGAACTTGCTCGCGTTCGGCCACGCTTCGGGGCCGTCGCTTCGAGGATCGCTCACTTTCGCTCAAACTACCAATGTTCATGCGTGGATCAAGCGAGTCCACGCGATTGTCGATTCACGAGTGGGGTCCGAAATACCGGAGTCGAGACCCCGGAGGGCAAATGATGCGGCCAATTCGAATCGTCTTCCTTGCGGTGTGCCTGCTGGTCGTAAGTCACCTGGCCGAGGCGCAGACGAGCGCGACTGGAACGAGCGCTGAGCAGGATTGGCACGTCACGGTTTACCCGGTACTCGCCTGGGTCCCGCTGAACATCGGGATCGACGTCAACGTCCCGCCTATCAACACCGGAGGTGGAGATGGAGGTGCGTCGGGTGAGATCCTGAACAGCCGATTCGATGGGGCGTTTTTTGCCGGGGTGGCCGCATCAAACGGGGTCTGGCGGATCGACGGCTACGGGCTATGGGCCAAGTTCGGCGGCGACAGGCCGGAGCGGCCATTCATGGATGTTGACCTCGACCTCATTTACGCCTCTGGCAGGCTGGGTCGCCGGATTGCTCCCGACCTGTTTGTCACCGGAGGCGTACGGCGGCTCGCGATCGACTATGGCATCACGCTGGGTGACCTCCCGCGGCTCTCACGCAAGCCCGGTGTCTGGGACCCCATCGTGGGAATCGGCTGGCATCGTGTGCGCCCGAAGGTGGAGTGGCACGCCACGTTCGACGGCGGCGGATTTGGCGCCGGTGCCGACGTCGATCTCGGCAGCTCAATCAGCGTGGACTGGAAGCCGATCCCGCACTTCGGTCTCACCGGGGGCTACAACTTCCTGTACTTGAAGCTCTCGGACGACAAAGCCAACAGACCCTTGACCGTGAAGCTGACCGCGTATGGTCCGATCGTCGGCTTTGGGTTGTACTTTTGAAAGGGCCGCTTCAAGCCTCACCACATTGCAGACAAGAGAAACGGGAGAAACGAGAGAGTCTTGCTCCCGTTTCGCTAGTTTCTCTTGAAGGTGACGGGTGGCCTGCGTGTCTCGGTCTTGATCGGCTTCTTCGGGTTTGCGACCGTTTTCACTTGGGAACGCCGGAGAGCACGTCCCGCGCGTGAGCGATGCGGTCGAGCGTCCGTCGTCGGCCCAGAACCGAGAGAGACTCGAACAGCGGGGGCGTGACCTTCCGACCGGTTGCGGCAAGGCGGATCGTCATCATCACGTGCTTCTTGTTGAAGCCAAGTGCGTCAATCACCGTCTTCAACCCCGCTTCGAGCGTCGCGGCGTCGAACGCGGCAGCTGATTCCCAGACTGTGCGAGTCTCGTCCAGTATGCGCAGGAGAGCTTCGCTCGACACGGGGATGGCGCTGAAGAGGTCCTGCGTAATGAGAGGTTCCTTGAACAGGAACTCGACGAGCGGCGGAGCGTCGAGCAGTGACGTCTGCAGCCGTTCACGGATATGCGGGAGGATCGCGACCAGTGTCGGCATGTCGACCGCGAACCCGGCCTGCGTCAGAAACGGCTCGATTAGACGGGCAAGCTCGCCGTCGGGCGTCCTTCGCAGGTACATGCCGTTCATCCACGCCAGTTTGTCGTAGGAAAACACCGCCGGTGACGCGTGAACGCGATCGAGCGTGAAGCGCTCGATCATTTCGCGTCTTGAAAAGAACTCCGTGTCGTCGCCGGGCGACCACCCGTTCAGCAACAGGAAATTGACCAGGGCGTCTGCCAGATAGCCGGTCTCCCGGAACGTTCGACAGAACGTCGCACCGTGTCGCTTCGACAGCTTTTTGTTGTCCGAGCCCAGCACGATCGGCAAGTGACCGATGACTGGCACGTCCCATCCGAGAGCCTGATGGATCAGGAGATGGATTGGAGTCGTGGAGATCCATTCTTCACCGCGAAGCACGTGCGAAATACGAGCATCGTGGTCGTCAATCACGACGGCGAGATGATAGGTTGGAAAACCGTCCGTTTTCAGAATGACCGTGTCGCGAAGGATCACCGGCTGCCAGGCGATGGTGCCCCGGATGACATCGTCGAACGACAGTGAAATCGAATCAGGTATCCGAAAGCGAATCACATGGGGCACGTTCGCCGGAACGTTGCGGGTTCTGCAGCGGCCGCTGTATCCCGTCGGCAGGCCCTGCGACGCCTGTGCGGCTCGCTCGGCCTCGAGGCGTTCGGCATCGCAGTCACAACGATAGGCGAAGCCTTGTTCGACAAGCTGCTCGGCGATCTCGCGGTAACGCGCCGTGCGCAGTGACTGGATGAGCGGCACCGGTCCGGCCGCAAGGGGCCGAGACGGCGCCGGGTAGCCAGCCGCGACGAGCTCTTCCGGCGACGGTCCTTCATCGATGTCGATCCCCAGCCATTCGAGATCTTCGAGCATGCTGTTGACGGACTCCGGCACCAACCGTGCCCGATCCGTGTCTTCGATGCGGAGAAGGAATTGTCCGCCAAAGTGCCTGGCCAGCAGCCATGAATACAGGAGCGTCCGCACTCCGCCAACATGCAGAAAGCCAGTGGGACTCGGGGCGAATCGTGTTCGAACGTTCGTGGAAGCAGCCATGAATGATGCCGATCGCGAAAAATCGTACCACAGACGCGCTGGAGTCCCGGTTCCTGCCAGACGGTCACTTGTGTCGCGTGTACATGACCGCCACTCCACCCGGAATAATCGTCAGCGCGACGGGGTATGGCCGCTCTGATTCGTGGCTCGTCACCGTGCGTCCGGCAATGATGCCGACGGCGGAGCCGAAGACAGCGTCACTCAGCCAGTGCCGGTTCGCCGGCAGTCGAGAGATCGCGACGTAGGACGCGAACGTGTATCCAATGATCGAATAGCGCCAGTTCAGATGGCGCTCGAGCGCGGTGGCGAAGGCAAAGGTGTCGGCGGCATGGCCTGACGGAAACGAGTTCTTGCTGCTGCCATCCGGCCTCTCGCGTCTGACCGTGTACTTCAACGTCTGGGTCAGCGCCTCAGACATCGCGAGCGCTTCAATCAGGTCCATACCGAGATGTGACACCTTCGGCTTGTCCCCGATACGTCCCGTCGCGTAGACGACAGTCGCGCTTCCCAGCAGCGTTGGCAGCTCGCCGAGGATCTCGCCAGCCTTGAAGATGTTTTCAGCCGTGTTGTTGCCGACCAGTGCGTGATTCACGTTGTCGTCGAACGGGTGCGCGATGAGCGCCAGTCCGCCGCCCGCACCGGCCCAGTACAGGTTCTCCATCGTCGGGAGGTACTTGAAGTTTGTGACCAAATGCTTGGCCATGGTCTTGATCCCCGTGTGCCGTGGCGTCGGGGCAGGACCGGCCGGCTGCTGCTCGAACAGCGGCTCGTTCGTGAGCGATCTCAACGAGGGCGGTTCGAACAACGACGGAGCGGGTGCCGTCTCTGTCGGGGCGGGCGCTTCGCTCGTTTGAGCTTGCGACAACCCACTCGTCACGATCACTACTGCTATTGCGAAGAATGTCCGTATGAATGCCGCGCGCATGAATTCCCTCCTTGGATTCGACGACAAGTCGCAGACTGTCCTCGAAAAGGTTCGTTCGCCGTCGACTTCTGAGTCATGTGGCCATCGGGCACACGTCGACCGGCAAAGAGCGAAAAGCGGAGGAGATTAGATGCGCAGGACGTCGGGAGGGCTGACGGTCGGAATCGGTGCGAGGACCGATGCTATTTCATGGATGACTGCGCGCGTCGCGATGACACGCCCGGCGGATGTGGCGGCGAGCGCCCTGAGGCGACTCGCGACGACGATCGTCCCTATCGCGAACGCGACGCCGATGCAGAGCGCCGCAACGACGACGTTGACTTCCGTGTCGTTGCCATCTTTGAGGGTTTGATCCCAGCAATCGAACATCTCGGCGATTGGTCCGCCGAGCAGGATGGCGATGATCGCTGCGATGAAGAGCCGCCGACCCACTGAACGCGAGTGTAACACGCGCGTAACGTCGCGTCGGTTGAGCTTCGCTCACGCGCCTGGCGGCAGCAGCCCCCGCTCCCGGAGGACGCTCACCACATCCTGCTCATTCATGTAGAGCACGATGCACGGTGAGTCGCCACCGCAGTCCACGACGTATGTCGAAGGCAGCGTCACCGTGGTCGGCTCGCCGTTCGCGGCCCCGAAGTGCCATCGGAATTCTGCTCGAACAAGAGCGTAGCGGTCGGTCAGTTTCGTTTCCTCGAACCCGACAAGCGTCGTCTCCTGGTAGCCAACCGACTCCAACAGTTGCCGGCGCTTCGGGATCGCGCGCTGCAGGTCTGCCGAACTCACGACCTGCGGTCCCCGGGGCCCCGCGATCATCACGCTTGCGGCATACATCGTCGCGAGCCGTTCGACGTCGGAGGCTGCGCTCAGTGACTGAAAGCGCTCAAAGAACGCACGAAGCCCCTCTGTCGCGATTTTCTCGTGCGTCATATGAATCTCCGTTTATTAATAGGTGCCGCAAGGCGCATATTTATGCAACTGTGAATCTAGAAGGGCGGTCGCGATCATTCCTGGTGGTGAACCTCGGGCGCCGATTCGTTTGTGGTGCGCGTAGATCGGGCGGAAGGGGAGGTCGTTACCGTTGTGATCCTGTACGCCATCGCCCGGTGCCCTGTATTTTTTGACAAGCGCGCAACCGCCTTGTCCGAATTTTAGACGCGCGAACATGAAATTGGACTGCAACAATTCACAGTGGCTTGACCGGCGTTGAGCGAGATTGACGAGCCTACCGAGAAACAACATCGCGTACGCCGCGTTCAGGCGTATCCTCATTTGAGATGGAGGAATTTGTCACACCGGTCTCGCAGACGGCTACTGACGCCGGCCGACCGAGAGTTATTCTGGCCGACGACGACCCCGGGATTTTGAAGGCCATCTCGAGAACGCTTGCGGACGACTTCCAGGTTGTCGCGGCAGTGACCGATGGGCAACAGGCTGTCGAGGCAGTGCTTCGTCTGGATCCCGATGTCGCGGTTCTGGACGTCTCGATGCCGGGTCTGAACGGGTTTCAAACCGCGGCGGCATTGAAACGATCCGGAGCTCGTGCCAGAACCGTGTTCTTGACGATGCATCATGACGACGATTTTGTCGCCAAGGCCATCGGCTGTGGAGCGATGGGCTTTGTCCCCAAGACACTCGCCTGGTCAGATCTCATCCCCGCACTTCGTCACGCGCTGGACGGACGCCAGTGCTTGCCGTCGCTCGCACCGGTGGTGATGGCGGACGCGGATACACACGCCGTTCAGTTCCATGGAGACGACAACTCCTGGCTCGATCGCGTTTCAGACGTGCTGAGCAGAGCCCTCCACCGGCGCGACATCATTGCCACTGCTCTGATCGAATCGAATCGTGATGCCCTCGCCATTCGAATGCACGAACGAGGCTGGAACCTGGCCGATCTCCATGCACGAAGCGGCTATCTGATTTTCGATGCCGAGGACGCCGCGACACAGGTCGTGCGAGACGGTCGGGCCGATTTCGACTCGATTGCACAGATAGTCGCGTTGCTTGAACACGTCCGAACAGCGTCGGTCGCCGGGCCACGCGCACACCTCACCATCGTCGGCGAGATTGCTGCCGTTCTTTTTCGTCGTGGAAATCCTGAAGCGGCACTGGAACTGGAGCGAACCTGGGATCGACTGACTCGTTCGCTCCCGATCTTCACGATCTGCGCGTATCCGACAGGCTGCTTCCATGGCGACGCCGCGCCGGGGCTGATGGCAACCGTTTCAGCTCATCACTCCGTCATCAGTCACACCGTCAGCGCGTAACGCTCGGGTCGTCAGGACCGGGCAATACTTACGAACGCTTCGATACCCGCGAGGATATGCCGAACACTGTCGGGACGCCGGACTGGTCGACGATTCCCGCGCCGCATGACGATGGCGCCACGGACCACCTGCCCACCTTCGAGGTCAGCGGCATGACGCTGCTGAAGCGTTTTACCCTGGTCATCTCCGGCGGCACCGTGGAGCAGGTGTTTTATCCAGTGTTTCCACCGGATCGAAGCGCAGGAGACGTGATCGACTGTCTCGCTCACCGGACGTGACCACGGGCGCGAACTCCCGGGCGTCGGCTCGTGTTATGATTAGGTATCGGATTTTCCCACGCGCTCTGCCACCTGTAGGCGTAATGAACCGTTCCTGGTTCGGTCGTCCTCACATCCAGCTTAGCTAAGAGACGAATCCGCTCCGGAGCTTCGGCTCCGACGCACTGTTCGCGCCACGGTGGCGCGAGCGTGCGACATGCTCGCCCTACTGCGCCGCTGGGAATCGCATTGGGTCTGAAGGATCATTCTCAATGTCATTCTCGGAACTCGGCTTGACGCCCTCGCTCTGCCTTCCTCTGGCGGGCCTCGGCTATCAGCAACCTACCCCCATCCAAACTCGGGCCATTCCCGCGGTCCTGACGGGAACCGATCTGTTCGCGCGTGCCCAGACAGGAACGGGCAAGACGGCCGCCTTCGGCCTGCCGATGATCGAGCGTATCGTCGCGCGACGTGATGGCCGCAGGCCTCGGCTTCCGCAGGGGCTCGTCCTCGTGCCGACACGCGAGCTGGCGGCCCAGGTCCACCGGTCGCTCTCGACCTACGGCGCGCCGGCGCAGCTCCGCGTCACCGCCATCTTCGGCGGTGTCGGTATGGGGCCGCAGATCCAGTCGCTGAAGCGCGGCACCGACATCGTCGTGGCGACGCCGGGCCGGCTGATCGATCACATGCAGCGCCGCACGGTCGATCTGACCGCGATCGAAATCCTGACGTTGGATGAGGCCGACCGGATGCTGGACCTGGGCTTTCTGCCGGCGTTGCGACGCGTGATTGCGTCGCTCCCGCGGTCACGGCAGACGTTGCTCTTCTCGGCGACGCTGTCGGACGCTGTCATCAGCCTCGCGGCCGAATTCACACGCAATCCCGAGCGTGTGGATGTGTCGGACGGGCAGGCGGTCGCCCCGACCGTAACGCATCACCTGCACACCGTCGCCGTCGATCAGAAGCGCGCGGTGCTGACACATCTCCTGACGCGGGAGTCGGGGAGTCAGGCGCTCGTCTTCTGTAAGACCAAGCGGGGTTCGAATCGCGTCGGCGAACATCTCGAGCGCGCCGGCATCAAGACGGCGGTCATTCACGGCAACAAGAGCCAGGGTGCACGAACGCGGGCGCTTGGTGATTTCAAGTCCGGCCGCGTCGACGTGCTGGTCGCGACCGATCTTGCAGCGCGCGGCCTCGATATCGTGCAGCTGCCGCTGGTCATCAACTTCGACTTGCCGCTGGTGGCGGAAGACTACATTCATCGGATCGGTCGTACGGGTCGAGCAGGACGCAGCGGGCGTGCTGTGTCGCTCGTCTCGCCATCTGATTCGAGACTGCTGCGAGACATTCAGCGGCTGCTGCCGGCGCCGCTCGAGCACGTCGTCGTCCCGGCATTCGAGAAGACATCCGTCGAGCCGTCCGTGCACGAGCCGAATCGAACGCGCGACCGGTCGCGCCGCAACGGATTCATCCGCGCCAAACGCATGTCCGAACGAGAATCCGGACAGGGCCGTGTTCAGAAGGCTCGGGCCGTCTCCTGGCGCTGACCGACTCGGGGTCCGGAAGCGGACGGGATCAGTCTCGGCTTTCGGAACCAAACCACTTCCGATAGAGCTGGTCGTACACCCCGTTCTCTTTGATCTGCAGGAGAGCCTCGTTGACTCGCTTTCGAAGCTTGCTGTCCGACGGAAACAGGATGCCGTAGTTCTCCCGGCGGAAGATTGAGCCGGCCGGCTGTACTGTGCCGCGGCCCTCATGCGACGCGTAATACATCATGACCGGCGCATCGTAGACGACGGCTTCCGCTTCGCCGCCGCGTAGCTGCTCGAACAGGGAATCCGGATCGGGAACTTCAACTGGAACAATGCCGCGCTGACGCAGGTATGCGGCCGACGTGCTGCCCTGCACGGTGACGACGCGCTTGCCAGGAAGGTCCTGGGGACCATTGATGTCGCCGTGCAATTGACGGAGCGTCAGGCTGGAGGTCACCGCGGCGGTGAAATACGCGATGAAGACCACGCTGGTGAACATCCAGAACACCGACACCACGCGTGCCATCGCGGTGCGAGGCATCTGATCCGCCTGGGTGGCTAACGTCGCCGCTGCCCACCAGCATGCCTCGAAGATGCCGGGATAGTACGCACGGCTGACCACTCCCGGATGGCCGCGTTCGAACAGCCACACCACGTGCGCCATTGCGACGATCGCCAGGATCACGAAGCCGACAATCGGCAGCACGGCGGACGAGACGAGGCTGCCGAGGATCGTCTTCGCGATCGTGGTTCGGCTCTCCTTGGCCGGGACCAGGATCTGCAGTCCGGCGTCGAACATCGGCTGGGAGAAGTCGAATTCCGCTTCGCGATCGGCCGTGATCGAGATCGCTGAGATCGCCAGCGCGGCCTCGCCTGATCGAACGGATTGCAGCAGTTCCGGGAGCGAGGGTTTCACCACGAACTCCGACTTCGTGTGGAGCTGAGTGCTGATTTCCTGCCACAACTCGATGCTGAATCCGGTCAGCTGACCGCGTTCTTCGAGCGCGAACGGGGCGACGAGCCGGGTCGCGACGCGGAGTGTTTCCTGGGGTGGTTGTTCACCGGCCGGGCGCGAGGCCGCGACCAGCAGGAGCATCGCCGTCACGGCAGCTCCGGCGCGTGATCGACAGGCTCGCATCCGATACAACAACATGGTTGCCTCCTGCTTTCACTATTGTCGCCCCGTTGCCCGAGGGAATCGTTATCGCGGGATCCGAGCCGCGCGGTTGTGTTTGCCGGACGCCGGCGGAACCGCCTCGATGAATCGCCGGACCAGCGGAATGCGATCCGAATCGCTGTGCCACGCGAGCGCGATATTCCAGGCGGCTTCGGGAATGTCCAGCTCGTGAAAGCGGACGCCAGGCAGGCGCATCAGAGCCGTCGAGCGCGGGACGAGCGCGACGCCGAGGCCGGCGCGCACGAGCGAGACCACGGTGAACAGCTCCGAGGCTTCCTGCACAATCCGCGGGGCAAAGCCAGCAGCGGCACACACGCCCAGCACGTGATCGTAGAAACTGGCCGAGCGATCGCGCGAAATGATGATGAAGGGCTCTGCAGCCACCGAGCGCAGGCCGGCGCGCGCGCTCCAGCGCGTGTGCGGGCCGAGCGCCGCGACCAGCCCCTCGTCGAGCAGCGGCCGCATCTGCAGCCGCGAGTCGGCGCCACGGTGACGGATGAAGCCGATGTCGATCTCGCCGCTGATCAGCGCATCGATCTGATCCGGCGTGGACATGTCGCGCAGGTGGAAGTGGACGTCGGGGTGCGCCCGGCGAAACCGCAACACGACCTCCGGCAGCAGACCGAAGATGCTGGCGATGCCGAAGCCGATGCGCAAGAGTCCTGCTTCGCCCCTGGCCGCCCGCTCCGTCAAGGCCACGGTTGCCGACGCTTCGCCGATCAGGTGGCGGCTGCGGCTCGCCAGCAAGCGTCCCGCTTCCGTCAGCCGCACGTCGCGGTAGCCGCGAACCAGCAGCGGCCCGCCAATGCTGTGCTCCATCCGCCGGATCCGCTTGCTGAGCGCCGGCTGCGACACGTGGAGACGGTCTGCCGCGCGGCCGAAATGCAGCGTTTCCGACAGCACCACCAGCGCCCGCAGATCCGCGAGCTCAATATCCATAACCAAAGGTTATCAGAACACGCCGAACGTTTCATTGGACAGAATCGCAGCAGTCACCGATCCTAGAAGCGGAAGCGATCACCATGATTCACATCAACTGGAGTGCAGTGATTGGAACGGCGGGCGCCATCTGCAGCGCGATGTCGTTCTTGCCGCAGATGCTGAAAGTCCGCCGGCAGGGTGGACGCGATCTGTCGATGGCGATGCTGGCGTTGCTGCTGGCGGGTGCCGTTCTGTGGCTCACCTACGGCGTGATTAACCGGGCGACGGCGGTCATGGTGGCGAACATCGCGATCATCGGCCTCGTCGCGACCACGGCGATCATGAAGATCGTGATGGACCGGAGAGGCGCGGCGGATCGGCGTCAGCGGATCGCGATCGACATGGACGAGGTGATGGCCGATGCGTTGACGGAGCAGCTGCTCCGCTACAACACGATCTTCGGCACCGGCATCACCGCCGCCGAGCTGTCGGGTCGTCACCTCGAGCAGTGCATTCCAGCAGCGCATCTCGACGCTGCCGAGGCGATGTTCGACGCATCCTTCTTCGAGGACCTCGCGGTGCTGCCCGATTGCCAGGAAGTCGTGCGTGAGCTCGCCGAGCGGTACGACGTCTTCATCGCGTCCGCCGCGATGGACGTCCCGCGCTCGTTCGACGCGAAGTACCGGTGGCTGCAGCGCCACTTTCCCTTCATTCCGCCGTCGAACATTGTGTTCTGCGGCGACAAGACGATCGTCGACGCCGACTATCTGATCGACGACCGACCGCGCCACTTCGCGAAGTTCAAGGGGCAGGCGCTGCTGTTCTCGGCGCCGCACAACGCCGGAGAAACCGGTTACACGCGCGTCGCCTCATGGAAAGAAGTGCGCGAGCACTTCGCCCGTCTCGATTCACGCCCTGACGATCGTCAGTCGCCCGCTAACGCTGGGGATGTGATCGACGCCCGCGCGTGAGAGCGGCGTCATCGCTTCGCTGACGAACCGCTCCGACCCATAACTGACCTCAGCCTTAAGTGATCGATAGGTACGTCGTCGATCAGTTATCAATCCTTCCAACGAACAGGCCAGGGTGGAACGGGTCTGGGGCTGTACATCAGCAAAGGCATCGTGCAGCACCATGGCGGCCAGCTCACCGTCCGAAGTACCGTCGGAACAGGATCGGCATTTACGATCACGCTTCCGCGGGTTAACGACTGAGCGCCGCGAAATCTGTTCACGCCGCGCCGGGTTTCCGTCAGTGCGGGGTCCTTCCACACGAGTTCACCCGGTTTGCGAGGGTATTCCCGTGGCATGCGCCCTGCACGGCATTCGACGCGGCGGGGAGCGCGTGAAGTTGACATCGCCCCATGCGTTCAGCATTCTAGGTGCATCGTGATCGTAGGTCGACGTTTAGCGGCGCTCGCGGCGGTTCTGTCCCTCTCGGTCGGGAACGTCGCCGTATGCGCAGGCTGGCAGCCAACGGCGGAAGCCCGGATGGCCTGCTGCCTGAGCGACGCGAACTGTCCCATGCACGAAGCCGAGGGGCACGATCACCTGGCCAAGAGCACCGTCAGCCAGACGCGGGCTGACAGCTGTTGCGCAGCTTCTGCTCAGCCACGGTCGTCGTCATCCGCGCCCTCGCCATTCGCATCATCCGGTGTGATCGCCCTCGTGCCGGCGGCGGTGTTTTTGATTCCCGCGACGATACATGCGGCCCGCGAATGGCGCGTGCTCGCGCCGCTCCCGGCGTCCTCCATTCCAAGGCATCTCCTCCTTTCCGTACTCCTCGTCTAGCCAGGACGGTCGTGTCTGCCCGGAATTGATCCGGATCGGTGCGCGTACGCGTGCGCGCGCCCAATCACGAGTGCCCTGGAATGATCAATCGACTCATCGAACTCTCGCTCCGCAACCGATTCATCGTTATCGCGCTCTACGCCTGTCTTGCTGCGTGGGGCTGGTGGGCGCTTGGCGCCACGCCAATCGACGCGATTCCGGACCTGTCGGACAACCAGGTGATCGTGTTCACCGATTGGTCCGGCCACAGTCCACAAGAAGTGGAGGATCAGGTCACCTATCCGTTGACCGTCAACCTTCAGGGACTCGCGGGCGTTCGCGTGGTCCGATCGCAGTCGGCGTTCGGCTTCTCGATGATTTACGTCATCTTCGAGGACAACGTGGACCTCTACTTTGCCCGTTCACGCGTCCTGGAGCGAATGAGTTTGATCACCAAGACGCTCCCGTCCGGCGTGACACCCACGCTCGGGCCGGACGCGACCGGCGTCGGGCACGTGTTCTGGTACACGGTCGAGAGTCCGACGCTATCGCTTCGCGACCTCCGCACGCTGCAGGACTGGTTCATTCGCTACCAGCTCAATGCGGTGCCAGGCGTTGCGGAAGTTGCATCAGTCGGAGGGCACGTTCAACAGTATCAGGTCGACGTCGACCCCCATCGGCTCAGAGCCTACAGCCTGCCGCTGAGCGCTGTCGTTGCGGCCGTACGAGACAGCAATCTGAACGTGGGCGGCAATGTGCTCGAGTCGAATGGCGCCTGGCTGATGGTTCGGGGCGTCGGCCTGATCGCCTCAGTCGACGACGTGAAGCGCATCGTCGTTGGCGCGTCAAACGGCGTTCCCATTTACGTCGAGCAGATCGCGGATGTGCATGTGGGCGACGCGTTTCGAGTGGCGTCGCTCGTGAAGGGGGCCCAGGAAGCCGTCGGCGGAGTGGTCGTCGCCCGCTCGGGCGTGAACACCGCGGCCGTCATCGATGCGGTCAAGGCGCGCATCGCGCAGATTCAGCCCGGCCTTCCGCCGGGCGTGACGATCGTACCGTTCTACGACCGTTCAACCCTGATCGCTCAATCGGTCGACACTCTTCGATACGCACTCCTCGAAGAAATCGCCCTGGTCACGCTCGCGCACGTGATCTTCCTGATGCACCTCCGCTCGATTCTGATTGTCACGATTCCGCTGCCGCTCGCGGTGTTGCTGTCATTTCTCGGGATGCACTACGCCGGCATGTCCTCGAACATCATGAGCCTCGCCGGCATCGCGATCGCCATCGGCGTGCTCGTGGATGCGGGCATCGTCGTCACCGAGAACGCGCTCCGACATGTTGAGCAGCATGGCGTCGATCCTCGCGATCGACCGCGTGTCTGGCAAAGCGTTCTCGATTCCACCCGTCTCGTCGGACGGCCCGTCTTCTTTTCGATGGCGATCATCCTGCTCGCCTTCGTGCCGGTGTTCGCGCTTACCGGTCAGGAAGGCAAGCTGTTCCACCCCCTTGCGTTCACCAAGACGTTCGCCGTCCTCGCGGCAACCATCATCTCCGTCACTCTCGTTCCCGTGCTCTGTTCGATGCTGCTCGGCGGCAGGTTCCATGCCGAGGACGCAAATCCCGTCATGCGACTGCTGCGACGCATCTATCAGCCGGTGCTCGAGACCGCGCTCGCGCATCGTCTGTTGACCATCGCCGCCGCCGCCATCCTGTTCGCCGGCGCGCTCTTCGTCGCCCACGGCATCGGCAGCGAGTTCATGCCACCGCTGAACGAAGGCGACTTGATGTTCATGCCGATCGCCGACCCGAGCATCTCGCTCGAGGAGAACACGAAGCTCGCGGCGAAGCAGAACGCGGTGCTGTTGACGTTTCCCGAGGTGGCGTCCGTGGTCGCGAAAGTCGCCCGAGCGGATACGTCGACCGATCCTGCGCCCTTGAACATGACCGAGACGGTGATTCACCTGAAGCCTCGCGACGGCTGGCGCCGCGGTATGACGCTCGACAAATTGCGGGCGGAAATGGGGCGCGCGGTGCAGATGCCCGGCGTGTCGAACATCTGGACGATGCCGATCATCAACCGGATCGACATGCTCACGACGGGCGTGCGGTCAGAGGTCGGGGTCAAGATCTTCGGCACCGATCTGACGACGCTCGAGGGCGCGGCGAGACGCGTGTCCGACGTGCTTCGTCAGGTGCCCGGCGCGAGCAACGTCTATCCCGAGCAGGTGACGAGCGGCCAATACCTGAATATCGAGATCGATCGCGCCGCCGCCGCTCGCTACGGCATCCGCGTCGCCGACATCCAGCAGGTGATCGAGACCGCCATCGGCGAGACGACGCTGACCACCACGATCGAGGGACGACGCCGATTCCCGGTTCGAGTCCGCTATGCGGCCGAATATCGCGCAGACCCGCGGCTGCTGGGCCAGGTGCTCGTCTCGTCCCCGCGCGGTTCGCAAATCCCGCTGAGCGAGCTCGCGCGGATCGAGCACGTGCGCGGGCCGGCCATGATTTCCTCCGAGAACGGGCTGCTGCTGGCGACCGTGCTCCTCAACGTTCAGGGGCGTGACGTCGGCGGTTTCGTGCAAGAAGCGCGCGCGCGTGTCGCGAGCAATGTATCGCTCCCGCCGGGTTACTACATCGGCTGGAGCGGCCGGTGGGAGAACCAGCAGCATGCGCGTCAGCGGCTGCGGCTCGTGCTGCCGATCGTGCTGCTGGTGATCTTCGTTCTCCTGTATTTCACCTACCGCTCGCTTGCGGAAGCGGCACACGTGCTGCTGGCCGTCCCCTTCGCACTCACCGGTGGTGTCTACCTGCTCTGGTTGCTCGGCTACAACTTCTCGGTGGCGGTGTGGGTCGGGTTCATCGCGCTGTTCGGGACGGCGGTCCAGACCGGCGTCGTGATGGTCATCTATCTCGAGGAGGCGGTCGCGCGGAGACGACAGCAATTCGGCGGTGCGCTGACCCGCGAGGCGTTGCGCGACGCGGTGATCGAAGGCGCCCTGCTGCGGCTCCGTCCGAAGGTCATGACCGTCAGCACGGTCGTCGCGGGTCTGCTCCCGATCATGTGGAGCACCCGTGTCGGCTCGGAAGTCATGAAGCCACTGGCCACGCCGGTGCTGGGCGGTATGGTGTCGTCCCTGCTGCACGTGCTCGTCGTTACGCCGGTGATCTTTTTCTGGCTCCAGGAGCGCCGTCTCGGGCTGGGGGATGAGGCGCGACCGCGCGCACCAGCCCGAGCCTGGAATTGGCGACCGATCGCCGGGGCGCTGGTCGTCATGTTCGTCGCGATCACGACCATCTACGTCCGGAATGCTGAGAAGCCGAGTGGCGGCGCCGACGTGTCGGTCGGACAGCTGGTCCAACGACTGAACGCCGGAACGTTGCAGATAGCCCTGCTTTCGCCCACCGGCGCCCTTCATCAAGGCCGTAATGCGTTCACCATCGAGTTTCGATCGCCCGACGGGCGGTTGGTTGATGTGGGCGCCGTCCATGCGAGTGGAAACATGGCGATGCCAGGAATGGTCATGTCCAGCGGGCTCGAAGTTCAGCGCGCATCGACGCTCGGCCGCTACGAGGCGAGTGCGGAATTCGGCATGGCTGGTGCGTGGCACATGAGGATCGACTGGAATGGGCCGGCCGGCAACGGATCGGTCAACTTCGAGGGAGCCGTGCAATGACGCGCGTCGCAGCAATCGGTCTTGTGATCCTGTCACTGTCCACCGTCGGCTACGCGCAGCAACCCGGACAGCAGGAGTCGGCAGGTCGTGCATCGCCGTACATCGATCCCGTCGCCGGGCTGACACTGGACGATGCCATCGCACGCGCGCTTTCGCAGGAGCCGTCGCTTCGCGCCTCGCGGTTGCAGATCGACGTGACGCGTGGCCTGCGCGAACAAGCCGGCCTTCGGCCCAATCCCGCGGTTTCGTTCTCTCAACAGCAGGAGCCATCCGGCGCCGACAATCAGACACGAATCGAGTTGCAGTGGCCGCTGGACCTGTACCGAAAGACGGGACGAGTCGGTGTTGCCGACCGCGAAATCGAAGTCGCCCGGCAGTCAGCGGCCAACCGCGAGCGAATGGTAGCCAGCGACGTGCGCGTGAAGTACGGCAACGTCGTGACGGCGGTACGGACGCTCAGTGTGACCGAGCAGCTCGTCGCCGCGACCACGCGTCAGCGTACCCTCGCCGCCTCCCGCGTGGAGCAAGGGGCCGCGCCGCCGCTCGATCGCGACATGCTGCGAGTGGAAGTGCAGCGGCTGGAGGCTGACCGACTGATTCAAGCCGGTACGGTGGATCGTCAACTGATTGAATTGAAACGGCTCCTGGGGATGCCGCCCGATGCGCCGATCATGCTGCGCGATTCGCTCGAGGTGCTCGTCCGGCGCGATTCGACGGTGATCCCGGCCGGCGGCGAAGCCAGCGCGACGACACGGCCCGATGTCCAGGAGGCGGAAGCACGCGTACGTGCGGGGGACGCGCAGATCGATCGCGCACATCGCGAGGGCAGACTGGACGTCAGCCTGTTCGGCACCTATATGCGGATGAACGCAGGTTTCCCGCAGCAGGGATTTTCTCCGTCGGGCGCGCTCGAGCCGATTCGAAGCGTCTTTCACTATGTCTCGCTTGGAGCGATGGTGACGCTGCCTCTGCAAAACCGCAATCAGGGTACGGTGGCGGCCGCGGAAGCCGAACGCGCCGGCGCTGCGGCGCGACTCGACGCGGCCCGTCTCGCCGCACAAAGTGAGATCGCGGCCACACGATCGCGTGACACACTCGCACGCCAGGCGCTCGACGCCTATACCGGCGACACGATGTCGCTTGCACGACAGAATCTCGACGTGGTTCGACAGACCTACGAGCTCGGACGAGGCACGTTGGTTGACGTGTTGAACGAGCAACGACGTTACCTGGATGTGGAACGTGCCTACACCGAGGTGCTACGGGAGGCCTATGACGCGCGCCAGGCGCTGAGAGCGGCCGTGGGAGAAGTTCGATGAACGACACGTCGCGCGTGAGTCTGGGCTGGCCAACACTGATCGTCGGCGCCTCGCTGCTCCTTGGCGTCGGCGCGGCCCTCGCGTACTTCACAATGCGGCCGTGGTCTCAGAACGCAAGTATCCAGCCCCCATCGGGCAATGCCGCTCCGGTTGCCCCCGGCGGCCCGCTTCCACCGCCGACGCGACCGCCAGGCGGTTCCGCGCAGGAGGTTGTCGTGACGTTGACGCCGGAAGCGACCGAGCGCGCGGGAATCGCGCTCGCGAGGGTGACCGAGGGGCAGGCGGCCTCCGTCCTGCGTTTGCCCGGCGTGGTCGAGGCGAATGCGTACAAGCAGGTGGCCGTCACGCCTCTCGTCGGCGGACGCGTGACGCGTGTGTTCGCCGAGCTGGGGCAGAGCGTTCGCCTTGGTCAGCCGCTTGCCGAGATCTTCAGTCCCGAGGTTGCCGAGGCGGAGACCCGGTTCGTGTCTGCGCGCGCGGAGCTCGATGCACATGAACGGGAACTGCAGCGTACCGAGAAACTCGTGGACATCGGTTCGGCGAGTCGTCAGGAACTGGAGCGCCTGCACGCCGAGCACACGGCGAAGCTGACTGCCGTGGAGAGCGCCCGATCGCGCCTCCAGCTGCTCGGGTTTTCCGAAGCGGTCATTTCGAGTCTCGGTCCGGGGAAGAATGCCGCCTCTGTTGCCACGGTGTCCGCACCGATCGCGGGTGTCGTCACCGAGCGGTCGGCCAATGCCGGGCTCAATGTCGACACGACCACCAGGCTCTTCACCGTGGTGGACCTGTCCACCGTGTGGGTCGTCGCTGATGCGTATGAAAAGGACTTCGCCCGAGTCCGTGTCGGCCTTCCCGCAAGCATTGCGACGAAGGCGTTTCCCGACGCCCCCCTCAGGGGCCGTCTCAGCTACATCGACCCGCAAGTGCATGCAGAAACTCGAACCGCAAAGATCCGCGTGGAGGTCGCCAACCCGCGGCAGGAGCTCAAGCTCGGCATGTTTGCCGAGGTCAGCCTCGAGGCAGGGAGCCAGGCTGCGGTTGCACTCATACCGCAAACGGCCACACAGAACGTCGGGAATCGAACAGTCGTGTACCTCGCCGACACGAACCAGCCAGGCAGGTTCGTCGAACGCGAGGTCGTTCTCGGCGATCGCGCCGAAACCGACGTCGCCGTGCTCAGCGGCGTACACCCCGGCGATACGATCGTGGCGGAGGGAAGCTTCGCGATTCGAGCGGAGCGCGATCGCCTCGGCCTGCGGGTGAGCGGAGCATCGGCGTCGGATACACCGAGCGCGGCACGGCCGTCGACCGCGACTGCTGCCGCAGCCGGCGCGCAGGAGGCGAGGGTCGTCGTGACGGAAAAAGGTTACAACCCGGCGACGCTGATGGTCCGAGCCGGGCAGCTGACGCGCATTACCTTCGTTCGAACGACCCAGAAGACCTGCGTGGCCGAGGTCGTCTTTCCATCGCTCGGGATTCGACGTCCCCTGCCCGTGAACAAGCCGGTCGTGATTGAATTCACGCCGAGCGCTGCCGGCGAGATCGATTTCGCGTGCGGCATGGACATGTTCCACGGAACTGTCGTCGTCCAGTGAACAGTCGGACCGCTCTCACCGAACGGCAACTTCTGAATGCTCGATTGCGAAACGGAAATCGTGCCCCCAGTCGGCAGCCCGCGACGCGTCGGCTAACTGCCATTAGCACACACACTTACGATCGCGCCCAGGCTGGTCCGGGAGTTGTTAGCGTACCGGACGTATCGTAGTCGCGAATCTCACAACCCCAATGCGCCGACCTGCCAAGCCAGAGGAGTCAGTCCCGCCTGTCGAACCGTCAAACGCGCCAACGCGGTGGCTGTCGTGGAAGCGTGTGGCCGGCGGCGCGTCGTTGTCGCGAGTTCAGGCGATCGTCGGAACCGTGGCAGGCGTCATCTCGATCGTGGGCGCCATCTTTTCGATCTCGCCGTTCGCGCAAGCGTCGACCTCCGGCGAACTTGTCGCAACGGTGCAGGACGCCGGATCGCGTGGTATCAGCGACGCGACGGTGCAGGTCCTCACAGCGCAGAACGACATCGTCGCCACTCTTACGCCCGACGTTAACGGGCGCGTGACGCAGGATCTGAGAGAAGGCGTCTACGTCGTCCGCATCAGCCATCCGCGGTACGCCGCGGAGGTTCGGCGGGTTCAGGTATTCTCGCGTCAGACCGTAGAAATCCGGGCGACCCTGCATGCGGGCTCGTCATCGCCGCTCGATCGCGCGGTGAACAACGGCGTCCGCGCCGTGCGCAAAGCGCTTCGCTTCTGACGCTGGCCGCATGTGGTCACCGTCCCGCCGGCCACGAGCTGCGGCACGCCACTGAGGTCCACTCCAGGACTCATTCCGCGATCCACACGGCCAGGACACGAGCTTTCCGCATCTAAATCCTGCCACCCACGAGGTGTCGCCACCGCCACCGCTCGGCGGCACGCAGGCTGCTCGCGATCATCGGCGACGTGACCAAGAGCGCTGATTTCCTAAGAGACTCGCCGTCGGGTAGTGGTCAACCCGCCGTCGAAGACGGTTCGCGACCACGGAATATCGTGATACCCAAATGACCACACGCGCCAGGAGCAGAGCGAGACCGTCGGGGTGGCTGGTGCTGGTGTCTCTGCTCGTGGCAGCGGCCGCGGTCTTCTGGTTTGTGCGCCGGCCGACGCCGGTCATGGTGACTCATCCGAAGAGTGTTTCGCTGACGGAGACGATCGCGAGCAGCGCAAGGGTAGGGGGCGTCCAGGAGAGCGCGATTGGCGCGCATTTCTCCGGCACCGTGGCGCAGCTCTTCGTCAGGGCCGGGGACGGGGTGAAGGCAGGCCAGAGACTGGCGGTGCTGAGGAACGATGTGACGCGGCAGCAGAAAGCGCAGGCGCAGACAGCGGTGCAGACGGCGCGGGCGCGTGTGGCGCAGGTAGCAAGGCCGCCCACTCGGTCAGAGATGGACGAAGCGCAGCATCAAGTGACAGAGGCGCGGGCCCAGGCTGCGCAGGTCGCTGCCGATCTGCAGCTCGCCACAAAGCAGTTCGAGCGCAGCACGCAACTGTATAAGCAGGGACTGATTCCAAGAAACGAGTTCGATACGGCGCAGACGAATCAACAGAGTCTGCAGGCCCGAATCAGATCGGCAACAGCCACGGCGAAGGCGCGCGAAGCCAGGCTGCAGACGCTGAAGGATACGCCGCGCGCGGAAGATGTGATGGTGGCGAAGGCGCAGCTGGCGGAGGCAGAGCAGGCGCTCCGGGTTGCGGAGCAACAGGCGAAGGAGGCCGTTGTGACGGCTCCGTTTGCCGGCGTGGTCACGGCGGTGAATGCCGAGCAAGGGCAGACGGTTGGCGCCAAGGGCGTGGTCGATCTGGTCAGCGAGGCCTCGCGAGCGATCAGGTGGTGATCGACTATGAGCTCGCCAAAGATCTCTCGGTGTCAGTGGGAGACCGGATTCGTGTCACGTCGAGCGCAGGGAACACCGACTCGTTGATGGTGGCAGGAATCTACAGCCGTGGACAGGGACGCGGGGGCGCCTACGTGACGCTTCGGACGGGGCAGAGCCTGTTCGGGATGGGGAACTCGGTGAACGTGATCCTGGTGAAGGTCTACGAGCTGTTCGGTTCCGACGAGGTCGCCGATCGGATCCAGAGTCTGATCCCACATGAGGCGCGGTCGTGGTCACGTGAGTTCGGACAGTTTGTCTCCTCGTTGACGGCGCAGTCGGCGTCGGCCTACCTGATTTCGACCTTCAGCCTGATTGCGTCGTCGTTCGCGATTGCGTCAGTGCTGATCGTGTCCGTTCTGCAGAAGTCCAAGCAGATCGGGATTCTGAAGAGCATGGGCGCCACGCGCTCGCAGATTCTTCGGGTGTTCACGCTGGAGGGGCTTGCGATCGCCATAGCGGGAAGCCTGACCGGAGCGGTGCTGGGAATCCTCCTCGTCTATCTGGTGAGCCTGCCCCGACAGGCAACGGCGCGGCCCGGGCACGTGCCGGACCAGTTGTTTCCAGTTGAAATCCTGCCCGTCTATATCGTCGGGGCCGTGGTTGCACCGAGATCGTCCGCGAGCAGGCGGCACCAGCGGGCGACTTCGACCCTGCCGAGTTGACGCACGGCAAGCGGGCCGCCGAGGGGCATCGGCGTCTGGGGCCTGCATCGCGCCTTCGCCACTCGTGTCCACACACATCCGCACGCGCACGGCCCGCACGTCCACTCGCATCCGCACACGCATTCGCACGCCGTCAGCCTCGATGCCACGCACGCTGCTGCGCGCCACACGCACACCCACGCCGCGTTTGCCGTCGGCGTGCTGCACGGCCTCGCCGGCAGCTCGCATGTCCTCGGCGTGATCCCGGCGCTGGCGCTGCCGGGGCTTTCAGCCTCGCTCGACTATCTCGGCGGCTTCGGCGTTGGAACCGTCGCCGCGATGTGTGGATTTGCGACGGTGATTGGTCTGATCTCGGTGCGCGCTCAGCACCGCGGGCCGGTGATGATGCGTTGGCTGTTGTCGGCCTGGTCCGCGGTGGCGCTGATCGTCGGCATTGTCTGGCTGGTGATGTGAAGGCCACACGTTCGCGGCGCGTTACTTGGACACCGGTCTCGGCGTGACCTCAGCGTCGACCAGCTTGAGCACCCACTTGATCGCTTCGACGATCATCGTCCGCATCTCGGGTTTGTCCCAGTTCGCTTCGACGTGGCCGAGCGTGGAATAGAAGACGCGACCCTGGCCGTACATCTTGGCCCACGTGACCGCGAAGTCGCCGTCCTTGCGATGAACGCGCGGGTTGTTGAGGTCCAGCTTCGACGGATCGAGCCGCATCAACACGCGCGTCGTCGTTCTCGAGAAATCCTTGATCTGATAGATCTCGTCTTCAATCGTGAACGCTGACGGCCACTGCTTCATGCCGGGAAAGGCCGGATCTTCGACGATGACGGGCGCGTTGAACGTGCCCCAGGGGTGTTCGTCGAAATAGCCGCCGATCATCTCGCCGTACGCGGGCCATTTTGTGAACGTGATCGTTGCGCTGTGGATGCCGATGAACCCTTTGCCGTCGTCATGGACGAAAGAAAGGAAGTCGGCCTGCTGGCTGGCGTCCATCTCGAGCGTCCCGCCGGTGTAGAAAACGACCGCATCGAAGTCGTTCAGGTTCTTGGCGTTGTATTCAAGCTTCTTCTTTGTCAGCGCCTCTGTGTCGGTGCGGATCACCGTGTCCCAGAGGCCCGTCTCTTTCCCGAGGCGCTCGATCGTTACCATCGCGTGCGTCACCGCCTCGTGTCGATAGCCCTTTTCTTCGCCGATCACCAGGAGGCGCTTGCGCGGCGGCTGCACTTGCGCGCCGAGCTGTGCACCGGCCACAAGGCATCCCGTCACGCAGATGGTTGAAGCGATTCGCAGAAATAAAGGCATAGGTAACCCTCAAAAGGAGGCAGCCTCCTAAAAAAGGAGGCTGGCACTTTCCGGCAAAGGTGCCAGCCTCCTTTTCGACTATCGCTGCACGGACGTGTTCGTGCGTCCGTCGATCACGGTGACCTTGTCGCTCAACCGGTTGGCGACGTAAATCATATTGGTGACAGGGTTTACCGCCACCGCCCATG
>Ga0207701_10001697_pt1 | contig 23013 bp, 32 predicted proteins | sample KBSSwiSSwithPhiX_FD_184294 | JGI IMG/M metagenome (GOLD analysis project Ga0207701, IMG submission 184294) | Switchgrass rhizosphere bulk soil microbial communities from Kellogg Biological Station, Michigan, USA, with PhiX - S5 (SPAdes) (version 2) | ecosystem: Environmental > Terrestrial >... | reverse complement strand
ACGCGGGTCTATGTTCACAATAGCCCTCCGCCGATCATCAGCCGGGCGATACCGACCAGGATCACGAAGACATTGAGGTTACGGCCGGAATTACCCTGGCTCATCGCGCCGATGCCGGCGCCGATGACGGCCAGCGGGATGATCAGCCAATTGGCCCAGCCGAGCAATGGCAGGAACGCGATCGCGGTACAAACGAGGGAGACGCCGCCGATGATGAGGGAAACGAGGTTCAGCATCGGATTTCCTTATCACTCCGGTCAGGGTTCGGACAATTCGGTCACGGCCGACGTGCGGCGCTGGGCCCGCAGGTCGCGAAGCAGGGAGGTCACGTAAAGCGCCAGTGCCGACCAGATGGAGGCGAAGGCGATGGCGTGAGCGTTGGTGAACTCCTCATTGTATAGGGCGACGGCGATCAGGAACTGCAGCGTCGGGGCGACGAACTGCAGCATGCCGAGCGTCGAATAGCGAAGCCGCCGTGCGGCCGAGGTGAAGAGCAGCAAGGGCGTCGTCGAGGCGATGCCGGAGAGCACCAGCAGCCAGCCTTCCACTAGCGTCCTTCCCAGCACCGGATGGCCGGACGAGCCGCTGAAGGCCAGCCAGGCGACCGCCACGGGGAAGAGGATTGCGGTCTCGATCGACAAGCCTGCGACGGCGTCGACCGCAACGATCTTTCGGAGCAAGCCGTAGGTCGCGAAGGTGACGCAGAGCGTCAGGCTAATCCACAAGGTCGTGCCCGCGCCAATCGCGAGCACCGAAACGCCGATGCCGGCGATCCCGACCGCGGTCCATTGCATCCGCGTCAGCTTTTCCTTGAGGATGAAGCGGCCGAGCAGGATGTTCATCAAAGGGTTGAGGTAATAACCGAGGCTGCCGGCGAGGATATGGCCGCTCGTCACCGCGTAAACGTAGAGTAGCCAGTTGGCGGCGATCAGCAACGAGGTAACCAGCAACAGGAATAGTGTTTTTCGATGACCGATTCCGGCGCGGACTTGGCTCCAGCCACGCGTGATCAGCAACAGTGCGCCCAGGAACAGCAACGACCAGACGACCCGATGGGCGACGATGTCGATAGGCGAAATGCCCGCCAATTGCTTGAAGTAGATCGGCAGGACGCCCCACAAAGCATAGGCGAATAGGCCAAAGACCAGGCCGACCTTGGCGCGGGCGTCATCTGTATGCGGCGAGGCTGGGGCACGGTTCATCGCTGGCTGGCCTAAAGCCCATTGTTCCCAAGTCAACGAACATGCTGAACTCAAAGTTGGTTGAAAGCGTTCGCGGTGAGGGCCATGGTTGTTATGCGTCCGGAACCGTAATTTCTTTGGGGGCTGTACCGCTTGGGCCTGGCTCGTTTCATCCTTGCTGCATCTGCGCTGGCGCTGCTGGCCGGTTGTCAGATTCCGCCGGCGAACAAGCCCCAGCCGGTCGTCAGCGTTGCTCCGCCCACCAAAGGGGAGGTCTGGCAGGGCGTTGCCAGCACCGCCGACGCTGCGCGCCTTGCCAATATCACTGGCGCTTGGGCGGCGGGCCTGGCTGATGCGCGCAAGGCGAATTTCGTCAGCGCTATCCGCGACGAAGGCGTACTTCTGAAGACCGATGCGGCATTGCCTCGGCCAGCACCAACCCCCGGCAGCTACAATTGCCGCCTGATCAGGCTCGGCAGTACCGGCAAGAGCAAGCCGGCGTTCGAGAAGTTCAAGCCCTTCTTCTGCTATGTCGAAGTGGAAGGGGACCTCCTGACCATCGTCAAGCAGACCGGTAATACCCGGCCGGCGGGCCGGCTATGGGAAGACGATAACCCGCAGCGCCTCGTCTTCCTTGGCAGCCTGGCGCTGGGCGATGAGGACGCGCCTTTGGCCTATGGCGAGGATCCCAAGCGTGACATGGCCGGCATCTTCGAACGCATCGCGCCTTTCAAATGGCGGCTTGTCATTCCCTGGCCGCAGGACGGCGCCAAGCTCCAGGTTTTCGAACTGACACCGGTCGCCGACCAGCCAAAGTGAGCGAAGCCGGGCTTCTTGCCGATCCGAAAGAGGTGCGGGCAATCCTGATCGCCGCCGCCAAGGCGGGTGAATCGATCACTTATTCTGAAGTGCTAGGTTTCCTCGGCCATCATTTCAGCCGGCCCAAGATGCGGCAATTATGCAAGGTCCTCGACTATGTGGACGATGAGGCGGCCGAGAACGGCGAGCCCGGACTGGCCGTGCTGGTCGTCCGCCAATCCGACGGCCTTCCCGGTCAGGGCTGGTGGATCGAGGGGGCGAGTAGCAATTCCTATACCGGGCTATGGGAAGGCCCCAGGGCTCAAAAGCTGATCCGCAAGCTGCACAAGGCCGCGTTCGACTATTGGCGGGAGAGAAGCTAAGCGCGCCGGCATGGCCGACACGCGCACCTTCACCGTTTCCGACGACGACGACGGCATCCGCCTCGACCGCTGGTTCAAGCGCAACATGCCGGACGTCAGCTTCAACCTCGTCTCCCGCTGGACGCGCACCGGCCAGCTGCGGGTGAACGACAAGAAGGCGAATCCCGGCGATCGTATCGAAGCAGGGCAGGTCATCCGTATGCCACCGGCCGATGCCGTTCCCAACCAGGCCGGGCGTCCGGTGCGCGAGCGGGTGCCGCTCAGCGAAGATGAGGCAGAGTTCGTCCGGGAGATGGTCATCCACCGCGACGCACATGCTTTGGTTTTGAACAAGCCGCCCGGCCTTGCAACTCAGGGGGGCACGGGCACCCATCAGCATCTTGACCGGCTACTTGATGGTCTGGCCGATGAAGCCGGTAACCGGCCCAAACTCGTCCATCGCCTCGACAAGGATACGAGCGGCGTATTGCTGGTCGCCCGATCGGCGCGGGCGGCGAGTCATTTTTCCAAGGCTTTTTCCGGCCGGACAGCGCGCAAGGTTTATTGGGCGTTGATCGTCGGCGTACCCTCCGCAGAAGAGGGCTTCATCGACCTGCCGCTCGCCAAGCAGCCGGGCACGGGCGGCGAGAAGATGCATGTCAATCACGAGAACGGCCTTCCGTCAAAGACCCGCTGGCGGATGGTTGACCGCGCCGGCAACCGGGCCGCTTGGGTCGAGCTACAACCGCTGACCGGCCGCACCCACCAGTTGCGTGCCCATATGGCGGCGATCGGCCACCCGATTGTGGGCGACGCGAAATATGGCGGGCCGGAAGCTTTCCTGACCGGCGGGATCAGCCGCAAGCTGCACCTCCATGCCCGACGCCTGCGGATTGAGGGACCCGACGGACGCGTCATCGACCACCAGGCCGAGCTTCCAGCTCATTTCGAGGAATCGATCGGCACCTTGGGCTTCGATCGGCTTATCGGTGACATGCTGCCGCTGGATGAGCCCGATCCGGCCAAGACGCCGGTCGTAAAGGCCCGTCGCGCTGCGGCGGCTGCCAAGACGGCCCGGCGGGCACGGAAAGGTGAGCGCCGCGCACGGGGCCAGAAATCACCGCCGCCGCGCAAGGGCGGAAAGAGATGAATCGGCTGGCGATCTTCGATTGTGACGGCACGCTCGTCGACAGTGGGGCAACAATCCACCGCGCGCTTGAGGCGGCGTTCAAAGTTCACGGCCTCGAATGTCCGGCGCCAAACATCAGCCGCAAGGTCATCGGCCTCAGCCTTAATGAAGCGATGTCGACATTGGCGCCCGAATATGACCCTGAGGCGCTCTGCAGGACCTACAAGGAAGCCTTCTTGACCATGCGGGCCGGAGGGCAGGTCGAGGAGCCGCTTTTCGACGGCATCCTGTCATTGCTCGACGCTCTGGAAGCCGAAGGCTGGCAGCTCGCCGTTGCCACGGGAAAGTCGGACCGCGGCCTCAAGCATTGCCTTGAGTGCCATGGCATCCATGCCCGTTTCGTTTCCTTGCAAACGGCCGATCGTCACCCCAGCAAGCCGCATCCGGGCATGGCACTGGCCGCCATCGCGGAAGCCGCCTCCACGCCTGAGCTTAGCGTCGTGATCGGCGACACAAGCTTTGACATGGGAATGGCGCTCGCCGCCGGCGCGGGCGCGATTGGGGCCGCTTGGGGTTACCATGACGTAGAGGAGCTTCGGGCTGCCGGTGCGCATGGTGTTGCCGAGGCGCCCGGACAGGTGCTTGGCATCGTCCGGCAATGGGTGGAAAAAGCGGCGTGACCCAGGCCAATGACGACATCTGGCGCAAGCGCTTCCAGTTGTTCATGCTGGTGCGCCTCCTGGGTGTCGCTACCTTCCTGCTCGGCATCTCCATCGCCTACACTGGCCTCGTCCGCCCCGGCGGCTGGCCAGTGGTCGGCAGTTTGATCGCGATTCTCGGCGCCATCGATGCGGTGTTCGCTCCCCGCCTGCTCCGGAAGCATTGGCAGCAGCGCGACCAATGAAGAGGTTCTGGAAGGAAGGGCGTGCCGTCGCGGCCGATGGCGGCTGGACGGTCGAGCTGGACGGCAGGCAGCTGCGCACACCGGCGAAACAGCCGCTAGTGGTCCCGACCGAAGCCCTTGCCGATGCCATCGCGCAAGAGTGGAACGGCTCGGGGGCGAGCGTCGACCCCCGCGCAATGCCGCTGACGGGCCTCGCCAATGCCGCCATCGACCGCATCGTGGCAGATCCCAACATGTTTGTGGCGGGCCTGGCGAAGTACGGCGAGGGCGACCTCCTCTGCTATCGCGCCGAGTCGCAGGAGGCACTGGCCGAGCGGCAGGAAGAGGAATGGGGCCCCCTGCTTGCCTGGGCACGGCGGCGCTACGACATCGACTTCGAAGTCACCACCGGCGTTACCCACGTCTCCCAACCGGAATCCACCGTGCAGCAGCTCCGTCATGGCGTTGCGTCGCTCGATCCGTTCCGGCTTGCCGGGCTGGCGCCGCTGGTGACGATTGGCGGTTCGTTGGTGGCGGCGCTGATGATCGCGGAGCAGGCGATTGCCGGCGAGGACGCCTGGTCGGCTGTTTCGCTCGACGAGAGCTGGCAGTTGGAGCAGTGGGGTGCCGACGAAGAGGCGGTAACGATGCTGGCGAACCGCCGCGCCGATTTCCTGGCCGCCGCGCGCTTCCTCCAGTTGTCGGCCTAAACGCCGCTCACCAATTCGCGGACGAAAGTGACCAGGCCGATTTGCCGGGTCCGCTTCAGCCTTTCCGCGGCGACGATCGAGTGCACTTCGCTGAGGCATTCCGCCGTGTCGCGGTTGACCAGCACATATTGATACTCCGGCCAGTGGCTGATCTCGCTTGAGGCTCGATCCATGCGGCTGGCGATCACCTCGTCACTGTCGGTTCCGCGGGTGTGCAGTCGGCGCTCGAGCTCGGCCATGGATGGCGGCAAGATAAAGATGGTGACGAGATCCTCGCCCATTGCCGCCTGCAGCTGCTGGGTTCCCTGCCAGTCGATGTCGAAAAGGATGTCGCGCCCCGCTTTCAAAGCGGCTTTCACCGGCGCCTTGGGTGTGCCGTAATGATGTCCGAAGACGGGAGCCCATTCCACGAACTCGCCGTCCGCAACCATCTGGTCAAACTGCGAATCGTCGACGAAATGATAGTCCACATCGTCGCGCTCGCCCGGCCGTTTGGAACGCGTCGTGGCGCTCACCGACATGGTCACTTCCGGATCCGCTGCCAGCAGCATTCGCGAGATGGTCGACTTGCCGGCACCGGACGGGGAAGAGAGGACAATCAGGAGGCCCCTGCGCCGGCGTGCGTTCAGCTCGTCGATGATTTCCATGGGCGCACTTGCCCGCATGGCGGCGCACGCGTCAAGCCAGCTATGGTGCAGTGCACAAAAAATGCTTGAAACTTTCCGCGGCGCACTATATTGTGCACTGCAACATAAGAGATTTGGAGAATAAAAATGGCTACCGAAACCAAGATCGATGCCCCGGCCGCTGCCGAAGCTCCGGCCAAGGTCGTCGAAGCCGCTGCCGAAGCGGTGAAGAAGACCGTCGAGGCCAGTGCCCCCGTCGTGAAGGCTGCGCCGAAAGCCAAGCGCGCCCGCAAGGCCGCTCCGAAGGCCGCCGCGGTGGCGAAGAAGGTTGCTCCGCGCCGTGTGAAGAAGGTTCGCGCCAAGACCGCCCGCAAGGCGGCTGCGCCCAAGATTGAAAGGATCAAGACCATGACCAACGAATTCAACAAGCTGTTCGCTTTCGACGCCCTCCCGGGTGCCGACAAGTTCCAGACCCTGTTCACCGATGCCGGTGCGCGCGGCCAGGAAATCGTCCGCAAGTCGCAGAAGGCCGCTGAAGAGCTGGCCGAGATCACCAAGGCGAATGTCGAGGCGATTGCCGAGGCCGGCCGTATCGCCGCCAGCGGCGCCCGCACGATTGGTCAGGACGTCCTGGCCACCGGCCGTGAGAGCGTCGAGCAGGCTTCGGCCGCTGTGAAGACCCTCGCCGACGTCAAGTCGCCGACCGAGTTCTTCCAGCTGCAGGGCGAACTGGCCCGCGCTTCGTTCGACCGCGCGGTTGCCCAGAGCTCGAAGCTCACCGAGCAACTCGTCAAGCTTGCCGGCGAGGCGGTTCAGCCGCTCTCGAACCGCGCCAGCCTGACCGCTGAGCGTCTCAACGACATCGCTGCCTGAACTCCCTCCTCTCCTCAGGCAGAGTTGTGCGGCCGTCCCTGATTGGGGCGGCCGCATTTTTATGTGCACCGAAAGGAGCGCGGAGGCTTGGCAAGCGTTCGTCGCATGCCATATTTTAGGAAGACTTGAGCAAACGGATTCTGATGATGGGCGAAACGCCCGGCCGCGATGACGACGGCCTCGACGACGGGCTTGATACCGGCGTCGTTACCCGCACGCGCCCGCGCACCAAGAAGCCCAGCAACTACAAGGTGCTGATGCTCAACGACGATTACACTCCGATGGAGTTCGTCGTTCTCGTCCTGCAGCGCTATTTCACCATGGACATCGAGGACGCCACACGCGTCATGCTCCAGGTCCACCAGCAGGGTGTCGCCGTCTGCGGCGTCTTTACCTACGAAGTCGCCGAGACCAAGGTCGCCCAGGTCATCGACTTCGCCCGCGAGAATCAGCACCCGCTGCAGTGCACGCTCGAAAAGGCCTAGCTGCCGGCGATTCTTGCCAGCCGCTTGCGATGCGCTAAGGCGCGGCGATGGACTCCATTTACATCACCGGCGGCAAGCCGCTGAAGGGCAAGATCCCGATCTCGGGCGCGAAGAATGCGGCGCTGACCCTCATGCCGTGCGCGTTGCTCACCGACGAGAAGGTGACGCTGGAGAACCTGCCACGGCTCGCGGACTGCGATAATTTCTCGCACCTGCTGAACCAACTCGGCGTCTCGACATCGGTCGCGGGTGTCAAGAAGGGCGAATACGGCCGCAAGATGACGCTCCAGGCGAGTGAAATCGCCTCGACCGTCGCGCCGTATGACATGGTCCGCCGCATGCGTGCCTCGATCCTGGTGCTGGGGCCGATGCTGGCGCGCGCTGGCGAATCGACGGTGTCGCTGCCCGGCGGCTGCGCCATCGGCGACCGCCCGATCGATCTTCACCTTCACGCCCTCGAAGCTATCGGCGCCGAGATCGAGCTGGCTGCAGGCTACGTCAAGGCGACTGCGCCAAAGGGCCGGTTGACCGGAGGCGACTACAGCTTCCCGGTGGTGTCCGTCGGCGCGACGGAAAATGCAGTGATGGCCGCCGTCCTCGCAACGGGACGCTCGCAATTGTTCAACGCCGCTCGCGAGCCGGAGATCGTCGATCTCTGCCGCCTGCTGGTGGCGATGGGCGCCAGTATCGACGGCATTGGCTCCTCGCACCTCACGATCGACGGAGTCGAGGGGCTGCACGGCGCGACCCACACCGTCATGCCTGACCGCATCGAGGCCGGTAGCTATGCCTGCGCAGCTGGAATCACCGGCGGAGAGCTCGACCTCATTGGCGCGCGGCACGAGGACATGCTGGCGATCACCAACGCGCTCGCCGCTTCCGGGCTGATCATCGAGTTCCACCATGAGGGGATGAAGGTCACCGCCGACCGTCCGCTGAAGCCTCTCGCGCTGTCGACTGCGCCGTTCCCGGCATTCCCGACCGACATGCAGGCGCAGTTCATGGCGATGCTCAGCCTCGCCAAAGGCGAAAGCTACTTGGAAGAGACGATCTTCGAGAACCGCTACATGCACGTCCCAGAACTGCGCCGCATGGGCGCCAATATCGACGTGCGCGGCCGCTCGGCCTTGGTGCACGGTGTCGGAGGCCTGTCAGGGGCCCAAGTCATGGCGACCGATCTTCGTGCTTCCATGAGCCTCGTTCTCGCCGGTCTCGCGGCTGAAGGCGATACCGAGGTGCTCCGCGTCTATCACTTGGACCGCGGCTATGAGCGACTTGAGGAAAAGCTCAGCGCGGTCGGCGCTCAAATCGAGAGGCGCTCGACGGGCTAGAGATCCTTGGCGAAGCGGTAGCTGCTGCGTTCGAAGCCAATGCGTTCGTAGAATTGATGGGCGCGCTCCAGTCGCAAGTTGCTGGTCACTTCCATCTTCTCGCAACCGCGTTCTCGCATGCGTTGTTCGGCTTCGACAACGAGGGCTTGTCCAATGGCTTGCCCGCGATGACCTTTGGCGACAATTAGCGCCACTATCCGCCCGACGGGTCGCGGGCGGTGGATGGTCGTCATCACATGCCAGTCGATTAGGCCGACAACCTCACCGTCTGTTTCTGAAAGCAAGACCGGCTCACCGCACTCGGCAAGCCTCCGCAGCCTTTCCGCGACTCCGTCGGCATCCACGCTGAATTCCAGTTCGCCGATCAAAGCGACCATGCGCTCGGCGTCAGCAGTGGTCGCTTCTCGAATGATCACAATTTGTCGAGGACGTGCAGGATGAGGCCCACGAGCCCACCAACGAGCGTCCCGTTGATGCGAATATACTGGAGGTCGCGGCCGACGGCGCCCTCAAGGCGATCCGTCACGGTTTTCGCATCCCAGCCTCTAACCGTCTCGCTGACCAGTTTGACAATCGAGCCGCCATAGCTGTTCGCCATGCCGGAGACTGCGCGGCGGGCGAATTGGTTGATGGCGTCGTGAAGTCGCTCGTCCTTCTCCAGGCTCTGCCCCATCGACCTCAGTACTTCGCCGAGCTTGCCCGCCAATGCTGCATCCGGGTTGCGGGTCGCCTTGATCAAGCTCAGGCGTGCATTCTGCCACATGGCGTCGATCCACTGGCCGACCGACTGGTTGGCGATGAGCTCGTTCTTCATCGCTTCGACCTTGGCCCTAGTTTCGGCGTTGGTCTGCAGATCGTTGGCGAGATCAGCCAGCGCCTGTTCGACTTTCTGGCGGACGGGGTGAGCGGGATCGGTGCTCATCTCGACAGTCAGCTTGCGCAGACCCTCGACAATGGAATCCGCGAGCTTGGTATCGAGGGACACGATCTTCAGCACCCAGCTGGCGCGCTTGTGCACCATATCGCGGATGAGACTCTCATTGGCGTCCAGCGCCCGCGCCATCCAGCGGATCGCGGCCTCCAGCATCGGCACATGGCGATCCTCGTTGATTGCCGATGCGAGGGCACGGCCGATCAGCGGTGACACCTCCATTTTCTGAATGCGGTTGGAGAGGGCAGTCTTGACCAGCCCGCCCAGCCGTTCGTCGTCGAGGCTCTCGAACAAGTCCGCCAGCAATCGCGACGCGCCCTGGCGAATCCGTGTTTCCTGCCCCTCGGGCGCCTGCAGGAAACGGCCAACCGCACCGGCGATGTCGATATTGCGCATCCGCCGCGCGACGACCGGCGGGATGAGGAAATTCTCCTTGAGAAAGTTCGCGAGGGCTTGGCCGATGCGATCCTTGTTCCGCGGAATGATCGCCGTGTGCGGGATCGGCAGGCCGAGCGGATGGCGAAAGAGGGCCGTGACCGCGAACCAGTCGGCCAAGCCGCCAACCATCGCTGCTTCCGCGAACGATTTTACGTAGCTGAGCCACGGCCAGGCATGTTCGTAGGCGCGGGCAGCCAGGAAAACGGCCGCCATCACCAGCAACAGGCCGGTTGCGGCGATCTTCATTCCGCGCGCCCCGGGCTGGGCGAGGGACAGGCGGCCACCGACCGGCTGGGCCGGCGGGCGAACGGGCGCGGGAGCGACGCTCATCGCTCCCACCTTAAAGCCTTGAGCCGTGAAGGCTACTCCGCCGGGACCGGCGCTGGCGATGCGTCGGGGGTGTGGGCCTCACCATTGTCGATCAGCTTGGTGAACTTGCCGCCAAGCCAGCGCTCCATGTCAATTGCCAGGCTGAAATAGGCTGGGACCAGGACCAGCGTCAGGATGGTCGAGAAAATGAGGCCGCCAATGACCGTGACGCCCATTGGTGCGCGCCAGCTGGAGTCGCCCTCGATGCTGAGTGCGATGGGCAGCATGCCGGCAACCATGGCCACAGTCGTCATGACGATTGGCTGGGCGCGCTTGTGGCCAGCCTCGATAATCGCGTGGTGCCGCTCCATGCCATGGCTGATCATCTCGATGGCGAAGTCGACCAGAAGGATCGAGTTCTTCGCGACGATGCCGAACAACATCAGGATGCCGATCAGCACCGGCAACGAGATCGGATTGCCGGTCAAGTGCAGGGCGATGACCGCCCCCAGCGGTGCCAGCAGCAGCGAACCCATGTTTACGAACGGCGCCAGGAAGCGGCGGTAGAGCAGCACCAGCACCGCGAACACCAGAAGCACGCCGGACAGAAGTGCGATCGCGAAATATTTGATCAACTCGCCCTGCCACTTCTGGTCACCCAGGGTGAGGCGATTGACGCCGTGCGGGAGGTTCTTGACCGACGGCAATTGCTCGATCTTGGCCCAGGCATCGCTAGACACCAGCCCCGGCGCCAAGTCGGCGCCGACGATGATACGGCGGATCTGGTTGGTGCGCTGGATCGTCGTCGGGCCAGAACCGAATGTGATCGTCGCCACCGACTTCAGAGGCACCGATTTTCCATTCGATGTCGGCACCGGCAGGTTCTCGAGCGTCGCGAGGTCGCGCCGGGCATTCTCGGAAATCGAGACCGTGATCGGCACCTGGCGGTCGGCAAGGCTGAACTTGGCACTGTTCTGCGCAATGTCCCCAAGGGTCGCGATACGGACCGTCTGCGACAGTGCCGCCGGCGTCACGCCAAGGTTGGCGGCGAGGTCGAAGTGCGGTTTGATGATGATTTCCGGACGGACAAGGTCGCCTGCGACACGCGGTGCGCGAAGCTGCGGCAGGGTCGCCATTTCATCGGAAATCTTGTTGGCAGTTGCATAGAGCAGCTCGGGGTTATCGCCGCCCAGGAACAACGTGATGTCACGGCCGCCGGGCCCCCCGCCGCTTTGGCTCTGGAAATTCACGCGTGCATCGGGGATGGCCGCCAGCTGCGGCGTCAGCGACCGTTCGAATTCGGTGCTGGTCTGAGGCCGGTCTTTCTTCAAGACGATGTTGAGATTGCCCGAGCCAACGAAAACGCGCTGGAAGATGCGCTCAACGTTCGGGTTCTTCTCGACAATGGCCGCAGCTTGAGCGACTTTCGCCTCGGTCTGGGCCAGCGTCGATCCCGGCGGCAGGCCGATCCGTACGCTGGAATAGTCAACGTTGATCGGCGGCTGGAATTGCATGCCAGCCGTCGCCATGAGCACGGCGCTGACCGCGAAGGTCAACAAGCCTGCACCCACCATCCAGATGCGGTGATCATAGGCCCGCGCCACCAGCCTTGGATGCCAGCGTGAATATCCGCCGTGGAATCGGTTGACGATGAATCCGATCAGTCGTGCGGCGCCATAAGCGAGCGCGCTGCCAGCCACGACTGCGACGACCAGGTTGATCAACGCCGGCAAGCCGATGACTGCGAAAAGCTTCCAGCCGATGACTGCGCCGATCGCAAAAACCACCACCAGCGCTAAGACCTCAATGCTGGCGATAAGGAAATGCCACCAGCGGCCGCGAACATCGCCGAGCTCGGCGAGCCTCTTCTCGGCCTTGCTCTCGTCGATGGTCCACTTGAGGGTCTTCAGGTACCATTCCATCGCCTTGCCTGCGGCGTGCGGCGCGACGCCGTGCGCCTTCAGGAAGTAAGCGGCGATTAACGGCGTGATCATGCGTGCGACGAACAAGCTCATCATCACGGAGATCACGACCGTGTAGCCGAAACTCTTGAAGAACTGGCCGGAGATGCCGGGCATCAACGCCACGGGCAGGAAGACCGCGACGATCGACATGGTGGTGGCGAGCACGGCGAGACCAATCTCGTCGGCGGCGTCCATCGACGCCTGCCATGCCGACTTGCCCATTCGCATGTGTCTGACGATGTTTTCGATTTCGACGATGGCATCGTCCACCAGAACGCCGGCCACCAGGCTGAGCGCCAGGAGCGACAAGCCGTTCAGCGTGATCCCCATCAGGTTCATGAAGAAAAAGGCGGGGATCGCCGATAGCGGAATGGCGAGGGCCGAGATCAAAGTCGCGCGGATATCGCGAAGGAATAGGAAGACGACGAGCACGGCCAGGACCGCGCCCTCCCACAAGCCCTTCATCGCCGAACTGTACTGCTGCTTGGTATATTCGACCTGGTTGACGATCTCGCGGAAGTGAACCCGCGGGTCTTCCTTCTCGACCTTCTTCAACTCCGCCCACGCGAGGTCGTAAGCGGTGACTTCCGACGCGCCCTTCGAACGCTGAACGTTAAAGCTGATGACCTGGCGCCCATTCATCTTGGCGATCGTGCGTTGCTCGGAATATGCATCCTTGACCTCGCCGAGGTCGGCGAGCTTGACCATTCTGCCACCCGGGACTGCGATATCGGTTTGCGACAGGTCGTAGGCGGTGCGGGCATTGCCGAGCACGCGCACAGACTGTTCCGAGCCGGCGATCTCGGCGCGACCGCCGGCGGCGTTGAGGTTGGTCTGGCGGATCTGTGAATTTACCTGTGCGGCGGTGATGCCCTGCGCCTGCAGCGCGGCGGGATCGAGAATGACGCGGATCTGCCGGTCGACGCCGCCTTCGCGCGTGACGGCAGCGACGCCTTCGACGCCGAGCAAATCCTTGGAAACCGTGTTGTCGACGTACCAGCTGAGCTCCTCCAGGCTCATATCCGTGGTTTCGGCGGCGACGTAGAGAATGGGATCGCCCGAAATGTCGATGCGCGTGACCTGCGGCTCGAGAATACCGTCCGGCAAGTCGCCGCGGATCTGAGCGATGGCGTCGCGGATGTCGTTGACGGCGCGGTCGGTCGGCGTCCCGATCTCGAACTGGACGTTCGTGCTGCTGATGCCCTCGCGGACCGTGCTGTTGATTTCGTCGACGCCGTTGACCCCGCGGACGGCGGCTTCAACCTTCTGCGTGATCTGCTGCTCCATCTCGGACGGAGCGGCGCCCGGCTGCGAGATGTCGATCTCGGCCATCGGAAAATCGATGTCCGGATTATTGTTAACGCTCATGCCGTTGAAGGCGACGAGGCCCGCCAGCAGAAAGCCGATGAACAGGACGATCGGCGGCACCGGGTTGCGAATGCACCAAGCCGAAATATTCCGGAAATTCATATACCTAGTCCTGCTTCAGAGACTTACTGGGCGGCCTGACGCTTCGGTTTGACCTTTTGTCCCGGATTGAGAAACGGGCCGGCGGAAACGACGACCGATTCCTGGCCCGAAAGGCCTTCGGAGATGGTCACACCGCTATCATCGACATTGCCGATCTTGATCGCACGCCGCTCGACCTGGTTCTTCGAGTTGATGATGTAGACGTAATTTCCGTCCTCATCGGACAGCACTGCGCTCTGCGGAAGCAGCGGCGCCGTGGCCGTGCCAGCGGCGATTTTCGCCTCGGCGAAACCGCCCGGGCGGATAGCGTTGTTGTAGGGGACCGCGATCCGCGCCTCGCCCTGCCGGGTCGTCGGATCGATGGTTGGTGAAACTAACCAGACAGAGCCCGCGTACGACTGCTGTGAACCGATCGGCGTAATGCTCGCGGTTTCGCCGACGTGGATCAGCGCCAGATCCTGCTGCGGAAGCGCCGCGCGCATCTCCATCTCACCGCCCTTGGCGAGACGGAACAGGCCGCCGGTGCCGGCGCTGACAACCTGGCCGACTTCGATGTTGCGGGCCAGGATCAAACCCGCGGTCGGCGCAACGATGTTGAGGCGACCGACTTGAGCACGCATGGCATTGAGATTGGCGACGGCAACGCCAACGCGGGCGTTGGCGGCATCGCGGGCAGCCTTCTTGCGATCGAGGTCCGCTTTGGAGACGAATCCGCGATCGACCAGCGACGCGCTGCGGTCGTATTCGTTCTGCGCGAGAGCGGCATCGGCACGGGCGACCTGTACCTGCGCGGCGAGCTGGTTCATATTCTGCGCCTGCACGGAGCGGTCGATGATGGCCAGCACCTGTCCGGCACGCACCCAGCTGCCTTGGTCGACCAGGACCGCGGTCACGCGCCCGCCTTCGCCGGCGATGCCGATGGGCTGGTCGCGACGAGCGGCAAGCGCGCCCGAGGCAGTGATGGTGCGCGCGACTTCGCTGCGGCCGGGAACCACGACCGACACGGTCGGGATCTGGCCACCGGCCCCGCCAGCGGCAGCTTGCTGCGCAGCCTCATCCTTCTTGCCGCTCATGATCATGAAGGCGACCAGAAGGATCGCGAGGCCGGCGATGGCCGCGATGATAATATTCCGCCGACGTTTGGATCGATCGACGACGATCAGCGTATTGGAGCCTTGCAAACGTGTTTCCCGGTTCATGCGCAACATTCTTTCGCCCTGTTCGCGATTTCAGCAATTCCTGCCACAGCTGTATTACGCGAATAAGTCACCCGCTGCAACAAGAAGCGGGCGCATAGCTCAATTCCAAGCCAAATTCGACTAACGGGGGCACTCGCCACTGCAAGCGGCGTTGTTGTCCAAACGTAACGGGGACGATAGGTGATTCCTGCGTCCAACAGATGGGAGCAGTGTCATGGGATTTCTGGAAGACCACGGCTGGATTGCCTGGATCATTATCGGCGGTCTCGCCGGCGCCATCGCGAAATTTTTGATGCCGGGTAAAGACCCAGGCGGCTGCATCGTTACCGTCATTCTTGGTGTTCTTGGCGCGGTGCTTGCGGGGTTCCTGGGCCAGCAACTGGGCTTGACCAGCACTTCGAACGGGGCGGGCTTCATCGGCGCCATCGTCGGCGCCTTCATCATCCTGCTCGTTTACAGGCTGATCGCCCGCCGCCGCTGAGGGATCGTTCAGCCAGCAGCCATTCGCCCGCGTACAGCTTAGTGCGCGGGTGTTTGGTCTATGGAGTTGAGACCGATGAAAACGACTATTCTGCCGCTTATTGCCGCGGCTGCGATTTCACTTCCGGCCGTGGCGACGGCGCAAACGGCTGTTCAGGTACAGCCGATCACTGGCACGCGACTCGACATCTCGGCAACCGGCGACGTCAGCCGCGTTCCCGACGTCGCCATCATTTCGACCGGCGTAGTCACCAAGGCCGCGACGGCAACCGCAGCCATTCAGCAGAACGCCCAGCGCATGGAGCGCGTGCGGGCTGCGCTGCGCCGCGCGGGCATCCAAGACAAGGACATCCAGACAAGCTCTCTCAGCCTCAACCCCGACTATGCTTACGAACAGAACCAGCCGCCGCGGCTGACCGGCTATCAGGCGTCCAACCAGCTATCCGTCCGCTTTCGTGATATCGGAGAGACGGGCAAGGTCCTCGACGCCCTCGTCTCAGAAGGCGCCAACCAGATCAGCGGCCCTAATCTCACGATCGACAAGCCGGAAGCGGCGCTTGACGAGGCCCGGGTCAAGGCGATCGCCGCCGGTCGGGCTCGAGCTGAACTCTATGCGCGAGCCCTTGGGATGCGGGTCGTCCGGTTGCTCTCGGTCAGCGAAAGCGGCGGTTACGCCCCGCCGCCGCCGATGCCGATGGCGGTGATGGCCATGGAGCGAGGTGGGGCCGACACCAAGATCGACCCGGGTGAGCAGAAGATACAGGTTAGCGTCAGCATGAGCTTCGAGCTGCAGTAGACGCAAAAAGGCCGCGTGGGACGAACCCACGCGGCCAATTTGTTCGAATTATTTGTGTCTAGCGGACGGAGCCGCGGCGGACGAGATTGACGACCGCCAGCAGGATGACCGCGCCAAGCAAGGCGTAAAGGAAGCTCTCGACGGTAATGCCGGAGTTCATGTTGACGCCGAAAATCAGGCCGGAAATGACCGCGCCGACGATGCCGACGACGATATTTAGAATGACACCCTGTTGAGCGTCGGTGCGCATGATCATGCTGGCAAGCCAGCCACAGATACCGCCGACGACCAGCCAAACGATGATACCCATTAGCGTTCCCTCCTGTTCGTAGCCGACAGGTCTAACGCCTGCCGGCCTTCCGGCATCAAGACGCGTGATGCGGGCATGTTGTTCCGGATAATGAACGACCTGTCCAGACGGACCCGTAACGACCTGTGGATGAAAAAGGGGCCGCGGTTCCCCGCGACCCCAATGTCGATCGATTGAGGGTGAACGACTCAGTAGCGCTGCTGGCGCTCATATTGTTCGCGGTAATGCTTGATCCGCGTCACGCGCAGGCCCGGCATTCCGCTGCGGTCCACAGCCCGCTGCCAGCTCGTGAATTCCTCAAGGCTGAGGGTGTAGCGTTGGCAGGCTTCATCGACGGTCAGCAGTCCGCCGGCGACGGCAGCCACCACTTCGGCCTTGCGGCGGACGACCCAGCGGGTCGTGGAAGCCGGCGGCAACGAGTCGAGCGTCAGCGGCTCCCCGAGAGGACCGATTACCTGGGCTGGCCTGAATTTCTGATTCTCGAGCATTTACGTAACCTCAAAACCGTTTGGTGCCTGTCGATGGGCTGGATTTAACGCCGCGCCATTGAAGACTTTCTCATCAGCGCTGGTAAAAATCCTGCTCATCTATCCTTACCGTCAGTTAACCCTCTTTGCCTGACGACCTCCGCGAAAGCGCCCCCCAGTTGTCCCACGGCATCGCGCCAGCCCTCGCTTGCCGAGAGAAGACAGGCGATCGCCGCCTGCCGCTCGCGGTTGGCCGCCGTTTCGTCGCGCCCAAGCGCTCGAAGCAGCTCCGCCATATCCAGCGAGGTCTCGGCTATCGCCTCGAATTTCCCCTCATGCCTCGCCAAGCGAACACCCTTGTTTCTGCCTTTGGTTGAGATGGTCTAGCGATACAGGGTGAATTTCGGGTAAAGAGCGGCCCTTCAGATGAGCATTGATCTTCATTTAGGCCGGCCAGCCGCCGGTGCCCGCATCGTCGTCGCCATGTCCGGCGGCGTCGACAGCAGCGTCGTCGCCGCGCTCGCCGCGAAGACCGGCGCAGAGGTGATCGGCGTCACCTTGCAGCTTTACGACCATGGCGAGGCGGTGAAGCGCAGCGGCTCCTGCTGCGCCGGCCAGGACATTTACGATGCCAAGACCGTCTGCGACCGGCTCGGCATTGCCCACTACGTCCTCGACTATGAAAGCCGCTTCCGCACCGGCGTCATCGACAGGTTCGCCGACGAATATGCGATGGGCCGCACTCCGGTCCCCTGCTCGATGTGCAACCAAGGCGTGAAGTTCACGGACCTGATCGGCTTTGCGCGCGACCTTGGTGCCGATTGCCTGGCGACCGGCCATTATGTCCGCCGCGTCGAGCGTGAGGGCAGGGTGGAGATGTGGAAGGGCCGCGATCCGTCGCGCGACCAGAGCTATTTCCTTTATGGTACGACCGCCGACCAGCTTGCTTACCTCCGATTCCCGCTCGGCGATTTGCCGAAGAGTGAGACGCGGCGGCTGGCGGAAGAAGCGGGGCTGGTTGTCGCCAATAAGCCCGACAGTCAGGACATCTGCTTCGTGCCCGATGGCGATTACGCGAGCCTGGTGAAGAAGCTGCGGCCGGAAACCGCGGCGCCGGGCCCGATCGTCCATGTCGACGGCCGCGTGCTCGGGAGCCATGAGGGCGTCGTCCATTTCACCATTGGCCAGCGGCGCGGGATCGAGGTCGGTGGCCAGCCCGAGCCGCTCTACGTCGTCCGAATCGATCCAGAGCAGCGGCAGCTCGTAGTTGGGCCGCGCTCGGCGCTGGCGGTCGCTTCGGCTCGCATAGAAGCCATCAACTGGCTCGCCGAGGGTCAGAGCGAGGTCAGCGCCAAGGTCCGCTCGCTGGCACGACCGGTCGAAGGCTCATGGGACGGTGAACGCCTGGCCTTCGCCATCCCCGAATATGGCGTGGCGCCGGGACAGTCGGCGGTGTTTTACGATGGCGACCGCCTGCTCGGCGGCGGAACGATCGTCGAGACGTCAGCAGCTGTAATCGCGGAGGCTGTCGCGGCCTAGAGTGCCACATCTGTTTGGGCAGGGTTGCCCGCGCGTGCGCGCGCGGCGTCGATCATCTCGATGACAAAGAAGAGCGAAAAGTCCGCTGCCACAATAGAGATCATCAAGACCGCTCACGTTTCTCTTTAAATCATCTGAAAAAGCACGATACCTACAAGGGCGTCGATTACAGATTTTAATCAATAAATATGTGGAGCGATAAATTCTTTATTAAACAAATCCCGCGATCACGATTGTGCACTTGTTTCGGTATTTCGGTGTAATAATTTTCCTGAACTGTGCTATACAGCGGCCGCTACCAGTCGCAAATTGACGGTTATTGGCGCTTTGCGGCCCTTTTTCCTTCTCAAGCTGCTCTTAGCCGAAGGAGTCCGGCACTCGGACTCCCCAAGGAAGGAAATCGACATGCCGATCGGCACCGTAAAGTTTTTCAACGACCAAAAGGGCTTTGGCTTCATCCAGCCGGATGACGGCACTGCCGACGCTTTTGTTCATATCTCGGCCGTTGAACGCGCCGGCTGGAATCACCTGCAGCAGGACCAGCGCCTGGCCTATGACGTCGTCGTCGGACAGCGCGGTAAGAGCGAAGCCGCAAACCTCCGCACGATCGAAGACGACAAGGCCGAGCAGGACAACGCACCGGCAGTGGCGACGTCCGAGGAACCATCAGAAGTAACAGCCGAGGCGACGTCAGAGGCACCTGCCGCCGACTAACAGCCGTTGCGCTTCGTCGCCTGCGCGCCGCCTGGCAGCGCGCAGGCGACGTATGACCTGATCGAGGACGGCGGCGCCATGGCCTGGGGCGCGGCGCCAAGGGCCTGAGGCGGCCAGACAACCAGGCAGGATCAAAATGCCGAGCTACAGGATCTACATATTGGATTCCGATACGGGTCATCGCGCGCCGGGCGAATGGCTTGATGCAGCCGACGATGACGAAGCAACCCGGCTCGCTCACGAGTTGGCCGGGAAGGCCCGGTGCGAGGTTTGGCTCAAGACCAAACTGGTGGCGATCGTCGCTCGCGGCAACCAGCAATCATGAGGAGCAAAGATGCGCAGGAAGCAGAAGATAGAATCGGAAACGCAACTGCAGGCACGCCTTGAAAAAGAGGCCCGCCGGGCGAGCTCACGAGTGGACGAAGAACGTACGCTTGATGAGATGATCAGGAACAGCATCCAGCTTCACGGGGCCTGACCGTCCGTTAGGCGTAATCTCTGGACTTCAGGGGTGGTGCCACTAGGCTGCTGCGAGAGGTTCGCCCCAGATGGTTTGTTGTTGCGCAACACTCTCTTCAAAGGGCGAGCCTCAACCCACGGTCAAGCGACCTCTAGGCAGGGCGCTTGGCGAGCTCGATTTCCAGATCCATCACCAGCCGCTGTAGCGACTCTGACGGCAGGGCGGCGGAGTCCGAAAGCTCGCGGCGGGCATGATGAAGCAAATTTTCCCAATGCCTGATCGTGTCGGAATGAACCGGATGATCGCGAAAGCGGGTTGCGCTGCGGACTGCCGCAATCAGGTTTCCCTCGGTGCTGCCGTGTAACTGCATCATTCCGGCCCGGCTTTGGCGGCCTCGAGCATACGTGCCCGACGCGACCACATGACAGCACTATGTTCGAAACGGGTTTTACTCCATCCTCCCATCTGAGCCGCGGCCCGCGCCATGTCACCAGCCGCCATTGAATTGCAACCCTCCGGCGTGTCCTGCGGCGGCGGCGGATTACGGCGCGTGGGCGGAGGCTGGTCGGGGCTCGGCTTTCGGCGGGCGCCGCCATCATTCTCCCAAACCCAAAGCGGTTTGGACTCCTCCATCCCTACCATAAAGGCGTCCTCGGCCGGAGCTGCGCGCGACGGGGATCGCCTTCCATCATGTGGCGCTTCAGCTTCAGGCGAATCTGCTCGGCGCCATAGACGCTGTCACAAACCAGCCGCGTGCCGCCGCCTGGCAGGGCTTCAAGCACGGAAATGCCGATATCCTGGTCAAGGCAATGCTTGACGATGGCATCCTCGCGCATGGCAAGGTTGACGGCGCGGCTCATCGGACGGCCCGTTCAGCAGCAGCAATCGCATCGCCGGCATTGGAGTAGCGGTATCCACGCCATTCGTAGACCGCTCGCGGCACCACCGTGATGCCAAGGGTCTCGAGCTTGGCACGCATCGCTGGGGCACGCGCGATTTCGGGATTGATTCCGGTCATGAAGTGCTCCGTCGCGGCAAGCGGGAGCACGAACTGACTCTCAGCCATCGGCGCCTGCGAGAAGAATGCCGATGATGTTGAGGCTATTACCACAGCTGAGCGCGCAAAGCTCTAGGCATTGAATGGCGGTGGACGAACCGCACAGGTCGATTGCGGACTCTAGCTCAAATCTGGAAATGTCCCTCGATGACGGTCACGCAATGGCCGCCGAGGATAACGCGGTCGCCGGCAAGTTCACAGTCGATCAGGCCTGAGCGTTTGCTGGCCTGGACGGCTTCGAAGCGGTGGCGGCCGAGGCGCTTTGCCCAATAGGGCGTCAGCGCGGCGTGGGCCGAGCCGGTCACCGGGTCCTCATCGATCCCGCAATAGGAAACAAAGACACGGCTGGCCACGCATTGGCGATCGCCTGGGGCGGTGACGATCGCCATGCGCTGAATTGCAGCGAGCGCCTTGAAATCGGGCGCGGTGGCGCGAACCGCCGCTTCGTCGGCAACCTCGACGATCGCGGCGTCGTTGCAGCCCTCGGCCAGCCAGACGGACGAGTCCGGAAGCCCGAGCGCTTTGCACAGGGCCGGTTCGCGGACCTCGGTCAGCTTGGTCGCAGGCAGGTCGAGGCGCAGGAGATCGTCGTGCCGGGTGACGGTCAGGATCCCTGACTTGGTCGCGAAGCGGACACGCTCGCCGTGCAGGAGGACATGGCCCGACGCCAACGTCGCATGGCCGCACAGTTCGACCTCGACCGCTGGGGTAAACCAGCGCAGGTCGTAATCGGCATCGTCGCGTTCCGAGGGGACGAGGAACGCGGTTTCGCTGAGGTTATTCTCCTCGGCAATCGCCTGCATGACATGGTCGGGCAACCACTCGTTCAGCGGCATGACCGCCGCCGGGTTGCCGGTGAAAGGGCCGGAGGCGAAGGCATCGACCTGGAAGAAGGGCAAAGCGGTGGTCATGGGGCTTGCTCCGTAAGCTCGGACGGCAGGAGGGTCTCACGGTCGACTTGCCCTTCCGGATCGACGTGGATGAGGATTTCGGTGCCTGGGAAGCGGACCTGCAATTGCTCCTCCACGCTATCGAGCCGGTCATGCGCCTCGCGCACCGTCCAGTGCGGGGGAACCCAGACATGGAACTGGACGAAACGGTGCGCGCCGGAATGACGCGTGCGGAAATCGTGCAGGCCGGCAAGCTCCGGATAGTCCTTGGTCGCGGCGAGGAAGGCGTCCCGCTCCTCCTCCGGCCATTCGCGGTCCATCAACTGGTTGATGGAATGGCTGGCGGCCCGCCAAGCGCCAAAGAGCAACCACATTGCGATCCCGAGGCCGAAGATCGGGTCGGCAAGCCGCCAACCGAAGAGCTGATCGAGCACCAGCGCCACAATCACCGAAAGGTTGAGGACGATGTCGCTCTTGTAATGCAGGTTGTCGGTGCTGATCGCAATTGAACCCGTGCGGCGGATGACATGTCGCTGGTAGGCCAGCAGTGCCAAGGTCGCCGCCATGGCGAAGATCGACACGCCGACGCCCAGCTCAAGACCTTCGGTCGGCTGGCCGATGGAGAAGCGGTCGATCGCCCGCCAGGCGATACCGAGAGCCGAGATTGTGATGAGGATCACCTGGATCAGCGCCGCCAACGCTTCCGCCTTGCCATGGCCGAAGCGATGGTCCTCGTCGGCCGGCATCGCCGCCCAACGGACGCCGAGGAAGGTGATGAAGCTGGCAATGAGGTCGAGCACATTGTCGGCAAGGCTGCCGAGCATGGCGACCGAGCCGGTCGACCAACTGGCCCATGACTTCAGGATGACCAGGGTCAGCGCCATCGCCATGCTGGCCATGGCCGCGCGCTTGGTCAGTTCGCCGCGCTCAATGCCGTGGACGATGTCGCTCACGGGTAAAGCAGTCCTTCGGTCCAGCCGTCGCCGGCCTTCGTGAACAGCCGCCGCTCGTGCAGGCGATGGGCGCGGTCGGTCCAGAACTCAATTTGTTGCGGCACAACCCGGAAGCCGGCCCAGCGCGGGGGCCTGGTCACGTCCTGGCCCGCGAACCAGTCCGTCATTTCGGCGTATCTGGTCTCAAAGGTCGCTCTTGAGTCGAGCGGCCGCGACTGGTCGGACGCCCAGGCGCCCAATTGCGAATCGCGGCTGCGGGTTGCGAAATAGACGTCGGCCTCAGCCGCACTCACCTCTTCCACCGATCCTTCGATCCGGACCTGGCGGCGAAGCGCCTTCCAGTGAAACAGCAGTGCGGCATTCGGATTCGCGGCAAGCTCTTCGCCCTTCCGGCTGTCGGCGTGGGTGTAGAAAGTGAAGCCCTGCGGACCATGGCCCTTCAGCAGCACCATCCTTACCGACGGCACGCCTTCCGGGGTGGCAGTCGCCAGCGCCATGGCGTTGGGATCATTGCGTTCGGCCGCCTTGGCCTCGGCAAACCAGGCATTGAAAAGTGCGAAGGGATCGTCGGCCATGACGGCGGCTCTAATCGCACCCGCGCTTGCGCTGCAAGGCAAGCCTGTTGCAGGAGGGGTGTCTTATGGACCTGTATCAGCAG
>Ga0207701_10001696_pt1 | contig 23033 bp, 28 predicted proteins | sample KBSSwiSSwithPhiX_FD_184294 | JGI IMG/M metagenome (GOLD analysis project Ga0207701, IMG submission 184294) | Switchgrass rhizosphere bulk soil microbial communities from Kellogg Biological Station, Michigan, USA, with PhiX - S5 (SPAdes) (version 2) | ecosystem: Environmental > Terrestrial >... | reverse complement strand
TCGGGCGGGATGAAGCGGCGGGTGATGATCGCCAAGGCGCTCAGCCACGAGCCGGCCATCCTGTTCCTCGACGAGCCGACGGCCGGCGTAGACGTCGAGCTTCGCCGCGACATGTGGGACCTTGTTCGAAAGCTCCGTTCGGACGGAACGACGATCATCCTCACGACCCACTATATCGAGGAAGCTGAGGAAATGGCCGACCGCGTCGGCGTCATCAGCCGCGGCGAGCTGATAGCGGTCGACAAGAAGAGCGCGCTGATGACCAAGATGGGGCGCAAGACGCTCGACATCATGCTCGCCGACCCGATCGACTCGGTTCCGGCGAAGCTTTCCCAGTGGAAACTGCGGCTGGAAAATGACGGTCATACCCTCTGCTACGAGTTCGACAGCCATGCGGAGAGGACTGGAATCGCGTCGCTGATGAAGGCGCTTGCGGACCAGGGCATCGCCTACAAGGACCTGTCGACACACCAGTCGAGCCTCGAGGACATTTTCGTTGAGCTCGTGCACCAACCGCGAGAGAAGGCATGAACCTCCACGGCATCAACGCCATCTACCGCTTCGAGATGGCGCGCTGGGGGCGCACGCTCTGGCAGAGCCTGATCACGCCGGTGATCACGACGGCGCTCTATTTCGTCGTCTTCGGATCGGCCCTGGGCTCGCGCATGACCGTCATGGAAGGTGTCAGCTACGGAGCGTTCATCGTCCCCGGGCTCACGCTTTTGTCGGTGTTCATGCAGTCGATCTTCAACGCCAGTTTCGGCATTTATTTTCCGAAGTTTACCGGCACCATCTACGAGCTTCTCTCAGCTCCTATCTCGAGCTTCGAGGCCGTCATAGCCTATGTCGGGGCGGCGGTGACCAAGTCGGTGATCCTCGCTCTCGTCACCCTCGCCACCGCCTATCTCTTCGTAGAGGTTCGCGTCGATCATCCGCTGGCGATGCTGGCATTCCTCGTCGCGATCAGCACCGGCTTCTGCCTGTTCGGCTTCGCTATCGGCATCTGGGCCCAGAATTTCGAGCAGCTGCAGATCATTCCGATGATGATCATCACGCCGCTGACCTTTCTCGGCGGGGCCTTCTATTCGGTGAAGTCGCTCGCCGAGCCATGGCGGACGGTAACGACCTTCAATCCGATCGTGCACGTCATCAGCGGCTTTCGATGGAGCTTTTACTCCATCGCCGATGTGCCGGTGTGGTCTAGCGTCCTAGTGACCGCCGCGATCATCGCGGTCTGCATGGCGGTGATCGCGTGGATGTTCAGAAGCGGCTACCGACTGAAGCAGTAGTTTCGACGCGCAGCCAGTCGGGGCATTTGCCGAAGCTCAGACCTCTTCCTTCTCCTGGACGTCGGCGACGCTGTCCGACGCGGTTTCCTGGTCCGCGCGGCTCGCGCCCTGCCCGTCCAGGTTCTGCTCGACAAAGTCCCAGTTGACGATCTTGCCGAGGACGCTCTCTGCATAGCGCGGGCGCTCGTTGCGGTAGTCGATGTAATAGGCGTGCTCCCACACATCGAGCGTGAAGAGCGGCGCCATCCCGTCGTGAACGAGCGGCGTGTCGGCATCGTGGAGTGAGGTTATCTTCAGCTGATCGCGGTCGAGGACGAGCCAGGCCCAGCCGGTGGCGAAGTGATTCACCGCCTCTTCCTGAAGCGCCTTCAACATTCCTTCGGCGCTTCCAAATTGCTCCTGGATCATCCGAAGCAGACGGCCGCCGGGCTTCTGCTCCTGCGGCGGTGCGAGGCATTGCCAGAAGAAGCTGTGGTTCCACAGCTGCGCCGCGTTGTTGAACAGCTTGGAATCCCCCTCCTGGCGAGCGGCCTTTATGACCTCGATCAGCGATCCGCCGCCGCCCTTTGCAGCGAGCAGCTGGTTAGTCTTGTCCACATAGGCCTTGTGGTGCTTGCCGTAGTGGAAATCGAGCGTCTCCGCGGACATGACCGGATCGAGGGCCTTACGGTCGAACGGGAGCTGGGGCAGCTGGAAAGCCATGGCGAATCCTCATCTGTTCGGGTGACGTAAAGGGGAACGGACGAAGGCAAGCGAGGCTCCATTGTTTGCGGTCAAATACGTCCATTGTTCGGTCTCACGAGGAGCATGCCCAGATTGGGCGGTTCAGTGTACAACTGCGGTGCCGAATCGAGCTGGGACGGGGGTGTTCCATGCGACGTCTGGTCTTTGCCGCGGTCGTCCTCCTTGCCGCTTGCGGCTCCAACGACAATTCGAACAATACGATGAACGTCGACGAGACGCTCGAAGCGGCATCTGAGAATGTGCCGGAATCCGCGAAAGTCGATTGTGACGTCATTCACGAGCGCGTCACCCAGGATGAGTGCGACGATATCCGCGCGCTGAGCGAGGATGTTCGGCAGGGGGCGGCTGCGCTCGACGTTCCCAACCCGATGAAGCGCGGCCGAAAGTCGCAGGTTACCTTGATCGTCGACCGCCGTCCCTTGCGCGAAATCCACGAGGCCGAAGGAACGGCCGAGAATGCGGTCGAGACGATTGATATGAACATGGTGGCAGCCGACGGCCATGATGCGGCGGAAGCCGACGGCAATGCAGTTGAGGCTGACGGTAATGCGATGTCCGCCTCCGACGATGACGGCGGACAGGCTTCGGAAACGCCGAACCAGGTGGTCAGCCAGCTTCCCGGTCGGGACTACAGTTTCGGATCAAAGGTTGGCCGCTACATGCGGGCGAGCCTGTCAGGCCAGGGCTTCGACATTCATCTCATCTCGCCGGATGACCCGGTGCAAGAGATTGCGGCCGGCGGCCAGGCCACGTGGATCTGGGAGGTCATTCCCAAGGAAGAAGGTACGCGCTCGCTAACCGCCAAGACGGAGGCGGTCGCCATCCTGAATGGCAAGTCGAAACCGCTGGGCGGTGGCCAGACCTCGAAGACGATTACCGTTGAGGTTCGACCGATCGACCGGGTCTGGGATTTCCTGACTGCGTTGCCCGATTGGCTCAAGTTGATTGCCGGCGTGATCGGCGGGATTACACTGGTTGTCGTCGCTTGGATGAAGCTCAGGAAAGCTGCTCGAGGAGAGGCAAAATGAGGGCGCGGGGCAGCAATCGCCCGGCCAAGACCTTGATCGTCTGCTGTGACGGGACCTGGAACACCCCGGACCAAACCGCCGGGCCAACCAACGTCACCAAGATAGCAAGAGCGATCCGCCCCTTCTCGGTCGATGGCGAACCCCAGATCGTCCACTACGACCAGGGGGTCGGCACCGGGAACATGATCGACCGGCTGCTTGGCGGAGCGCTCGGAATCGGCCTCGATGGCAAGGTGCAGCAGGCGTACCGCTTCCTCGCCGTCAACTATGTGCCCGGCGACCGCATCGTACTGCTCGGTTTCTCCCGCGGGGCCTTCACCGTTCGAAGCCTCGCCGGGCTCGTCGGCCTCATCGGATTGCTCCGCAAAGGCGATCTCGATCGAATGCCCGACATCTGGACCTATTATCGAACGCCACCCAAGGACCGCGACCCGACGACAATCGATCCGGCCTGGATCGATTGCAGGCCCGATATCGACATCGTCGCCGTTTGGGACACTGTCGGCTCACTTGGGATCCCTGGCAGTTTCATGCTGACCTTGTCGCGGTCGCAATATGCGTTTCACGATGTCACTCTCAGCCGCAAGGTGAAGCGCGCTTACCAGGCGCTCGCGGTCGACGAGTTCCGGCAGGATTTCGCGCCCGCCATCTGGGACACCACCAACCGCGCGCCGGATCAGATCGTCGAGCAGCGATGGTTCCCGGGCGCGCACTCCAACGTCGGCGGCGGCTACACGGATTCGTGGCTGTCCGACAATGCGCTGCGCTGGATTTGCGACAGGCTCAGTGACGTCGTCGCGTTCGACAAGACCTATCTGAAGCGCCGGGTGAAAAAGCTGCCGAAGGGCAAGGCGCGGGGAATCGTCATAGACACCTGGGCAGGGCTTTTCCGTCTCAAGCCGCGATTTCTCCGGACGATCGGGAAAGATCCGACCGAATGCATCGATGACAGCGTCTACTGGCGGATCCGGGCGCGGACGCCTTTCGACTTCGAGCCCGGGCCCTATGCGCCGCGCAACATCAGCGAGGATCAGGGCTTGCCGTAGAGTTCAGCTTCCGCAGCGCGGCGCCGCACCAGCCCCTTCATCACCTTGCCATTATTCTTGTTCCACATCGCGAAGGCGGCTTGTGCCCCTTTGTAGTCGCCCGCCTTGTGGCGCTTTGTCAGCGTCGCCTTCGATATCGCGCCGGTATTGTAATGGAACGAACACATGGCATCGAACTGGTTCTGGGTGGTCGGAGCAGTCCCGATCGCCTTCGCCACGTCATTCGCGTAGCGCTGCATGTCGCTCTTGAAGCGATCGTCGCACTGCTGCCTGGTCCAGATTGTGCTCGGCGTCACGTCGGACCCAGTCGAGCCCCAGCCAATCGTCCAGGGCTTGCCGTCGCCGCTTCCGGGATCGGGATAGGCACCAAATCGGCCGTCCGCGCGCTCCTTGTAGCAACCCTCGAACGACTGGATCAATTTCGTGCCGGCACTGCCGAGGGTCCACGTCGAATTGGGCGCGGTCGACTTCGGCACGGTCGACGCGGCGGCAATCGCTCCCTCCGCAATGTCGATCGCATCGTCCAGCTTGTCGACTTCAGCCTTCGTGAAACCACGCCCAAGCATGGCGCGAACAGTGTCGAAAATAGGCTTCCGGTTCATGATGCTTCTCCCCGAAGCGAACCGATTCGGCGGTAAATACTATTGCATGAACTGATGTTTTCGTCGCCCCCGTGATTTCCAAGGGGGATGACGGATAAGTTAGCCTTGCAGCAGGCCGGTCCAGCGCCGTAACAACCACCTGCTGTGGTGAATTCGTGAAGGGGGATCTGATGGACAAATTCTTCGCAAACCTGTGGCTCGTCGTGATGATCGGATTCGGTCTCGCGATCATTCTCATCGCGCTTCCCGACTATGCCATCGCTCCGGGCGTGACCTCTTCCGGAATGGCCACCGGGGTATTGCAGTGGCTCCATGTCGTCTTCGGGATCATGTGGATCGGCCTGCTTTACTATTTCAACTTCGTGCAGACCCCGGTGATGCCGGCGATCCCGGCCGAGCTGAAGCCCGGCGTGAGCAAGCATATCGCGCCCGCCGCCCTCTTTTATTTCCGCTGGGCCGCAGCGCTCACCGTCCTCGCAGGACTGGTCCTCGCATGGTCCTACCATGAGCTGATCGAGGTCATCACGTTCAAGGAGGGCTATCGCCTGCTCTCGATCGGTGTCTACCTGGGCCTGATCATGGCGTTCAACGTCTGGTTCATCATCTGGCCGGCGCAGAAAAAAGTGCTCGGGATCGTGGCTGCCGACGATGCGGCGAAGGCTGCTGCCGCGAAGACTGGCCTGATCGCATCGCGAACCAACACGTTGCTGTCGCTCCCGATGCTGCTGGCGATGACGAACTTCCGGTAGAGAAAGGCGGCGCGGGTTCTATCGGGAGCCCGCGTCGAGCAGCTTGTGGCGCTTCAGCGCGTGGCGCAGCTGATCGTAGCTAAGACCGATGGCGGCTGCCGTTGCGCGCTGATTGAAGCGGTTGGCACTCAGCGCTTCCTCGAGCAGTGCGCGCTCATAGGCATCCACTGACCCGCGGAAGTCGGCCGTCTGGAATGAAACCTCCGACCCGCTGCTAGTTGGCGTCGCTAGGTCCTCAGCCTGGGGCTCGTAAGGCGCATCCATACTCGCTGCCGGCGGGCCGGCGACCGGCGCGGTTTTAAGGATCCATGGCGAGGCGAAGGGATCGAACTGGATCGCATCCACGGGCCTTTCGGCATCCTCCCATCGGTATACCGCGCGCTCGACGACGTTCCGAAGCTCGCGAACGTTGCCCGGCCAGCCGTAGCGCTCCATTTCCGCCATCGCCGTGTCGCTGAAGCCGGGCCAGTTCGGCCAGTCCAGCTCTACGGCCATTCTCCGCCCGAAATGCTCCGCGAGCAGCGGAATGTCGCCCTGCCGATTCCTGAGTGGCGGCAGCGTGATCACCTCGAAGCACAGGCGATCGAGAAGGTCGGCACGGAAGCGGCCCTGCTCAACCAGGGTCGGCAGATGCTCGTTGGTCGCAGCGACGATGCGCACGTCGACTGAAACCGGCTTGGACGCGCCGATGCGGGTGATCTCGCCATATTCGACGGCGCGGAGCAGGCGATCCTGCGCCGGAGACGACAGGGTGGCCAGCTCGTCCAGGAAAAGCGTGCCGCTGTCGGCCTCCTCAAATCGTCCGTGACGAGTCTTGGTCGCGCCGGTAAAGCTGCCCGCCTCGTGGCCGAACAATTCCGCCTCGATCAGATTTTCCGGCAAGGCCGCGCAGTTCATCACGACAAGCGGCCCCGACCAGCGTGGGCTGAGGTGGTGAAGCCGCTCGGCAACCAGCTCCTTGCCTGTGCCGCGCTCGCCGATCACGAGCACGGGTCGGTTCAGCGCGGCAGCGCGGCTCGCGCGCTCGATCGCGTCGAGAACGGCGTTGCTCTGGCCGACGAAGGTTTCGGTGCGTTCCATATCGCTTCAAAAATCTGCCCGACTGTTGGTGGCAAATACCATGAGTTGGCAAGATATTTCAGCCTCGGCAACGGCAGATTTTTGCGATTTTAGCTGCTAACCTGGAATTCTCGAAATTGGCATGAGCCGTGCATGGTAAATTGCAGATAGGGACCCTGATTTGAATATCGGAGTGACAAGATGAGTATTTTTTCCCGGACGCGGGACATCTTCGCTGCGAACATGACTGAGCTCCTCGACCGGGCCGAAGACCCGGCTCGGATGATCCGGATGATCATCCTCGAGATGGAGGAGACTCTGGTCGAGGTTCGAGCGAGCGCGGCGAAGACGATCGCCGACGGCAAGGACATGCGACGGACGCTTGCGCGGCTGGAGGAGCTACAGTCGAGCTGGACCGAGAAGGCCGAGCTTGCGCTAAGCAAGGATCGTGAGGATCTCGCCAAGGCCGCGCTGATCGAGCGCCAGAAGGCCGCCGACATGGCGGGCGGGCTGCGGGAAGAGATCAAGGTGCTGGACGACACGCTGAAGGGATACGAGGCCGATATCGCGAAGCTGCAAGGCAAGCTTCGCGAGGCGCGAGTGCGGCAGAACGCGATCGCCCACAGGCTGGAAAGCGCAGTTACGCGGGCTAAGGCGCGCGAGCTTCTCAACGGCAACCGCACTGAAGACGCATTCAGCCGCTTCGAGGTGCTCGAGCGCCGCGCCGACTTCGCGGAAGGCCGCGCCGAGGCACTTGGAATGACCGGGCCGAAGACCCTTGAAGAAGAAATCGCCGAGCTGAAATCGTCCGACAAGGTCGATGCCGAGCTGGAAGCCATGAAGGCCGCGCTGGCCGCAAAGGGGAATAAATAATGGAAGAGGTGCTGATCCCGGCGATCGTCGTCGGCATCCTGTTTCTGGGACTGCCCTGGTTGATCTTCCACTATGTGACGAAGTGGAAACAGGCGAAGACGCTGACGCTGGGCGACGAACAGCTTCTCGACGAGCTCCATGACATGGCGCGTCGCCTCGATGATCGGCTCTGCACTATCGAGCGCATCATGAACGCCGAAAGCCCGAACTGGCAGCAGGCCTGTCTTCCGGAGGCCGGAAGGCCGCTGGCTGACGACATACTCACGTCGAGCAGCCCCCGGACCCGGAGCCGCCGCGGAGAGAAAGCATGAGCACCCAGCCGCCCAGCCGGACGAAATTCTACAAGGACAAGCGTAACGGCAAGGTTATGGGCGTGTGCGCCGGCCTTGCCGAGTACACGGGCCTCGATGTGACCCTGGTCCGAATCCTCCTGATCCTGGCGATCATTTGCGGCGGCGCAGGCGTGCTTATCCCGGCCTATTTCATCACCGGCTGGATCGCCGAAGATCAGCCGCGCGAACTGGAGTCATCGACTCCCGAGGAAACGAAATTCTGGCAGGGCGTACGCCAGTCGCCATCGCGTACGGCGCGAGACATCAAAAGCCGATTCCGCGACATCGACAGGCGCCTGGCCCAGATCGAACATTACGTAACCATCGAGAATCGTTCGCTCGCTCGCGAGATCGAGCAGCTTCGCTAAATCGCGCGTATCAGGGGGTAATTCGCAATGGATCCTGAACTGGCCCAAATCTTCGACTTCGTTTCGACGGTGATGCCGTACATCGCAATCATCGTGGTTGCCGCCGTCGGCGGAGCAGTCCTCAGCACATGGCTCAAGATCAAGAACGGCTATCCGCTCTCCAACAGTTGGGGTTTCCCGCTCCACCCTAAGAGAGATCAGGAGGCCGTCGAGCGGATCAAGCTGTTGACCAATGAGAACGCGCAACTCCGGGCGGAGCTCGGATCGGTCAAGGATCGGCTCGAAACGGTCGAGCGGATCGTTACCGACGAACCCAATCGGCTCGCCCGCGACATCGACGCGCTGGCGATCGACAAGGGAGGACGCGCATGATCGGGCCCGGAGAAGTCATGGTTGCACTGATCGTCGTCGGGCTTCCGGTGATGTTGCTGATGATCATGGCTCACCGCTTTTTCCGGCTTCGTGAAAAGCAGCTGGACGTCCAGGCGCAGAGCGCTGCCGAGAAGGCTGCGCAATATGCCTCACGGTCGATGGAGCTCGAACAGAGGGTCCGGGTTCTGGAGCAGATCGTGACGGATGCGGGCGTCCAGACGGCAGGCCAGATCGAGGCGTTGCGGGACTTCCAGCGCCTTCCGGCCGGAGACGAGGTCAAGTGAACGCATTCGAGTTTGTACTCGCGCTTGCGATCGTCGTCTTCGCCTTCACAATAGTCAGGCACAAGCTGGGCATTCCGGTCCGGTCGATGAAAGAGATGCGCGACGGCGTCGGCAGCGATGCCGAGAACGAGCGGCTTCGATCCCAGGTGAAGCAGTTGCAGGAAAGGCTTAAGGTGCTCGAGCGGATCGTGACCGACCGCGGCATCGACACGGCCGAGCAGATCGAAGCGCTTCGCGAGCGCGACCGGATGATCGAAGGAGACGAAGGCTGATGGAAGGCGGGCAGATGATGGTGGTCCTGATCGTCGCGATCGTCATGGTCGCGTCGATCATCAGGGCCAGATACGGCTATTCCCGCCGCGGCCGCTCGATCGAAGGCGCTTCGCCGGAAGAGCGGGCCGAGACCCTGCGCCTCCGCGACGAGGTCAAGGAGCTCAAGGAGCGGCTCAAGGTGCTCGAGCGGATTACGATCGAGAAGGAAAACAGCCTCTCGCGCGAGATCGACGACCTTCGCGACCGCTAGAAGGCAACGCCCTCTCCTGCTAGGCGGACCGCATGAGCGGCCTGCCGCCACTTTCCGAGACCCTGGACGAGTATCAATTCCTCGAAGGCGAGGACCGTTACCGCCTGCTCATCGACCTCGGCCGCAAGCTTGAGCCGATGCCGGAAGCCCTGAAAACGGAATCGACCAAGGTGCGCGGCTGCTCGGCCTCCGTCTGGGTCTATCCGACGGTTACGACCGGCAGCCGCCTGCATTTCCTCGCGGACAGCAATGCCGCAATCACCAAGGGCATTGTCGCGCTCGTCCTGTCCGCGGTGCAGGACAAGCCGGCGGATGAGGTCGCGCGCACCGACATCGCAGCGGAGCTCGCGCCTTTCGAGCTTTCCCGGCACCTCAGCGCCAATCGCACGCAGGGCGTTCCAAACATGATCGAGCTGATCCGCGAGACTGCGCAGCGGCTCGCCGCATGAGCGATGACGCGCCTGCGGGCTTTGACCCCAAGGCGTTCTTCGAGCTTGCACGCAAGATCGGCCACGGCCGTGCCCTTGGCCTAAAGTTCAGGGAGGCCGGACCCAACTGGGCCGAGCTTGCTTTGCCCTGGCGCGAAGAATTGGTCGGAGTGCCTGAGACCGGGGTCCTGGCCTCCGGCGCGATCGTCAGCCTGATCGATACTGCAAGCGGCACGTCCGTCTGGGTCACGCAAGACAAGTTCGCGCCGATCGTCACCGTCGATCTAAGGCTCGATTACCTTCGACCCGCGGCAAGAGGCGAAACCATCATCGCACGCTGCGAGTGCGTGAAGCTGACCCGGCGGATCGCCTTCGTCCGCGGCGTTGCCCACGGGGGCGACGAGGCGAGGCCGATCGCGCTCAGCGCCGCCACCTTCATGCTCAATCGGTAGAGCCGAGCGCCAGCCTTCGGTCTTCTGCGGCCTTTAGAACGTCATAGGCCGCCTGGACCTCGCGGAAACGGGCTTCCGCCTCCTTGTCGCCCTGCTTGAGGTCGGGATGGTGCTGCTTCGCCAGCTGGCGATAGGCGGTCCGGATGGTCTTGAAGTCGGCATCCGGGTCCAACTCGAGCACCGACAGCGCCCGCATCTCGTCGCTGCTTCGGGTTTCGTCGCCGGGACCGGCCCAGCCCCAGTGAGCCGAGCTTCGAAAGCCGCTCGCACCATTGGCTTCGTCCGCCGCGCGCTTTGCCGCTTCTTCGGGGCTCAGCCCTGCGAAATAATTCCAGTTCTTGTTGTATTCGCCGGCGTGCTTCTCGCAGAAATACCAGCGCTCGCGACTGTTGGGAGCCTTGGGCGCCGGCCGGTCGCCGACGTCATTGCAGCCCTCGCGATCACAGAGGCGGACCTTGGCGGCATTGCGGCCGGTCTTTCCGTAGGAACGCCACCGCGGGAAGCCCCAGTCGTCCGATCTTTTCTGCTTCGCCATTCAGGCTCCAACTAACGGCGCGCAGCACGCGTCACAAGGTAGTCACCAGAGGGCCTGTAAGCCGGGTTCTGTACTCCCGCCGAAGCGGAAGCGGCGGCCATTCGTCTAGCCCTGCACTTGCGCGCAGGGTCAAGCGACCAACCCGGGCGGCGAGCCGGAACAAGCTCATGTGCCGCCCCTATTCGGTCTTGCACCCGGTGGGGTTTACCGTGCCGCTCCTGTTGCCAGGAACGCGGTGCGCTCTTGCCGCACCCTTTCGACCTTACCCGTCCGAGGACGGGCGGAATTCTTTCTGTGGCACTATCCCTCGAGAGGCGAACCCCCCGGCCGGGCGTTACCCGGCACCGTCGTTCCGTGGAGCCCGGACTTTCCTCGCGGAAGACAAGTCTTCCCCGCGGCCGCCCGGCCCTCTGGTGGCGGCGATATAGGGGAGCCGGTGTGAGGTTGCCAGTCAGCTTGCTGTCTCAATCAATCCGACGGACCGCCGCAATGGCTTCACTCTCAGCGGCCCAGTACTCAAGCGCGGAGGCAAGCCACCGTGCTTCGTCAGCGCTGAGCTTTACCGTCACATTTCTCCCATCGGCCCGCACGACGAATTGAAGGCGTCTGGGACCTGTCGCGCCAATCTCCAGTCCGTCCAGTGAAGCTTCGAGATTCTTGCGTTTGAACATCTAAATCCGAGCCTATTGCGGCCGCGGCAGCAACAGCGAGAGCAATTTTGCCCTGCATTCGCCGTCGATGATCCCGTCGATCCGGTCGGGTCTGAACCGCCGCTGGAAGGCGATCACCGCCTTGTCCTGGTCGGTGACGTCATAGCCGAACCGCTCCAGCGCGAGCAGGAACCCGGCATCGGTCCAGAAAGGATCGACCAGCTCGCGCGTCGGGCTTGGAAGCGCGAGCCGGCGCTTCGCAAGCGCATCCCACGGGAAAAGCTCGCCCGGATCTTCCTTGCGCGCAGGCGCGACGTCGGAATGGCCGACGACATTTCCGCGGCTGATCCCGTGCCGCTCCTTGATCGAGGCGACCAGCGGGATGAGCGACGCGATCTGTTCGTCCGGAAACGGGCGATAGCCAAACTCATGGCCCGGATTGACGATCTCAATGCCTACGCTTGCGGAATTGACGTCCGCTACGCCTCTCCAGCGCGACTTGCCGGCGTGCCACGCCCGCTTGGATTCATCGACCAGCGAGTAAACCGTGCCGTCCTCATCGACCAGATAATGGGCGGACACCTTTGCATCGGGTGACGTCAGGCGGTCCAGCGCCCCCTGCGCATCGGGCATGCCCGTATAATGGAGGATGATCATCGAGATGGGCAGCGCGCGCTCGTCGAAATTTGGCGAGGGGCGCTCGATGAATTCCATTGGAGGAGAGGCGCATGAGTGCGCCGCGCGGTCAAGCCTTTGCGGCGGTCCTTCTATCGCCGCTGCGCTTTTCGACCACGGCATCGCTGTCGATCCGGCGATAGAGTCCCCGAGCATTTACGTCCGCGCCGAAGCGCTTCGTCTGGCCGATCACCGTCTCGCCCGCGCCAAGCATCAGCCAGCCGTCCGTGGCCATGGCCGACGCGATCCTTTCGAATGCGAGAGTCCGCTTCTCCGCTGTCAGATAGAGAAGCACGTTGCGGCAGAGCACGATGTCGAAATCACTCGGATGCGGCGGCGGCTCCAGGAGATTGTGCACCTGGAACCGAAGCGGCTTGCGCAGGTCCTCGACCGCTCGCCAGCCGTCGGCGGTCTCCTCGAACCAGCGGATCGTCTGGTTGATGCCCAGCCCACGCTGGACTTCGAACTGCGTGTAGAGGCCGTTCCGCGCGCGATCGACGACCGCCGTCGATACGTCGGTGCCCAGGATGTCCACGGTCCAGCCGGTCCAACGTGCTGGATCCTCCGCGAAGAGCATGGCGATCGAATAGACCTCCTGCCCCGTGGAGCAGCCGGCGGACCAAATCTTGATGCGGCGGCTCGAATGGCGCTTCTTCGCGAGCTCCGGCAGAGCATGGCGGGCAAGCAGGTCGAAAGGCGAGCGGTCGCGGAAGAAATAGGTTTCGTTGTTCAAAAGTGCCTCGACCACCTGATTTGAAAGCCCCGGCTCCTTGCCCATCACGAGGATGGTGATCAGCTCGTCGAGGGTGGAGATTCCGCGCTCGCGGAGCAGTGCCGACAGCGCCGTCTCTATCCGCCACCTGCGATTCATGGTCAGCTGCTGGCCGGTACGCGCCTCGAGAAGCCCGGCCAGGATCCGGCTGGAACTGTCGCTTACTTGCACAACGCGTCTCCGCTTCGGGACGCAATTCGGCGGCCGATCTTCTCCGGAGTCATGACCGCGCAAGCGAGGCCCGCCTCGATAACGGCGCGCGGCATTCCCCAGACGGCACAGCTGGTTTCGTCCTGCGCCAGGACCGATCCGCCCTTGGCCACCAAATCGCGCGCACCCTCGACACCGTCACGCCCCATGCCTGTCAGGATCACGCCGACGGCAGAGGCTCCGAACTCGGTTCCGGCAGACGCGAACATCGGATCCACGGAGGGAAGGCAGCCACTCGAAACCCGGTGGCGAAGCAGCTTCACCACATGACCGTTGCCAGATTGCTCGATGGACAGGTGCGCGTCGCCAGGTGCGAGGATGATACGGTCAGCAGCGAGCCGCATTCCGTCCTCGGCGACGAGCGCCTCACGCCGCGCCGCAATGCCCAGTTGGCGGGCGAAAACAGGCATGAACGGCGACGGAAGGTGCTGAGTCACGAGGATTGGCACTCCAATCCTGAGCGGGAGCGACTGGAAGAGCGCGGCAATCGCGTGGATCCCGCCCGTCGACGCTCCGATCGCGAGTAGGCCTATGGGGTCGGACGCCATTGCTCGGAGGGGGCCGTAGCCCTGGAGCCTGATCGGCTCCGGCAAAGGAGTGTGCTGCTCCGCAAAGCCGATTGCCTTGAGCTTGCCGAGCATCACTTCGGCAAAGCGTCCGTTGAAGCGGCCAGTGCCCGGCTTCGGCATGGCATCGGTGGCGCCCAGTGCCAGGGCTGCGACGCTCTGCTCCGCGCCGTCATCGGCGAGCGACGAGACGATCATGACCCGTGCGCCGCCCGCTGCCTTTAGGATGTCGGGAATCATCTTCAGCCCGCCCGCGCCGGGCATTTCCAGGTCGAGGACGATGATATCGACCTGGACCGATCCGAGCGCCTCGATCGCGTCTTCGGCGGTCGCGGCTACCGCGGCGATTTCAAAGGTGTCGTCGCTTTCGACGATTCTCGTGAGTACCGCCCGCGCGATCATCGAATCGTCGACAATCATCAACCGGATCCGGCGCTTTTGCGGGGACCCTGCCCTTTGGCGGTCCCGCGATTTTGCGAGCGCCCGCTCCATAATGCGGACTCTTACGCGACGCCGACGAGCTGAAGCTTGACGTGCAGCGTCTCTCGATCGAACGGTTTCATCACATATTCGTCGGCACCGGCCTCGAGCGCGGCCCGAATGTGCGCCATGTCATTCTCTGTGGTGCAGAATACGACTTTCGGCTGGTCGCCGTGGCCGCGCTGGCGAAGCAGTCGGAGGAACTCCATCCCGCTCATGACGGGCATGTTCCAGTCGAGAAGCACCACGTCGGGCATCTTCTGCTCGCAGCGGGTCAGCGCTTCCTGGCCGTCACCTGCCTCCTCGACGTCGAATTCGAGCGTCTCGAGGATATGCCGGGCGACCTTCCGGATCACCTTGGAATCGTCGACGATCAAACAGCTCTTCATGCTTTTGCTTCCCGCTCGAATTGGCGTTTCATCTACTCACTAAGGGTAACCAAGGGCTTAAGCTGCGCGAACTTCGAGGCCGCTGATCAGCGCGGCAACATCGACCAACAACAAAGGCCCAACCTCCGTTTCGACCATTCCCTCGGCCACACGCTCCCATCCGGAGCCCATAGCCGCGCGAACGGGCGACGGGTCCGACAGAGCTTCGACCACGTCTTCGACGACGTCGACCAGAAGCGCATAATGATGACCGTCCAGCTCGACGACCGCAGCCTCGCGGATCCCGTCGGAGCAATCGGTGGCGCCGAGTTCCAGAGAGCGCATGCAATCGATGACCGTCAGGACGCGGCTCCGAAGTGCGGACAGGCCGGCCACGTGCGGCGCCGCTCGCGGAACCGGGATCAACGTATCCAGCTCGACGACGGATTCCACCGCTGCGGCCGGAAGCGCCACTCGCTCACCGGCGATGCTCACGATCAGCAGAAGTTCGTTCATTTGCGCCTCCCGCCGCCTGCGGACTTCAGTGCCATCAGAAGCCCGGCGCGGTCGTAGCGATAGATGCTGCCGTCCTTTGCACCGGCTGCCTCTGGCTCGGCCCTGAGGACAATCGTGCGCGCGCCCTTCCCTGCCTTTTTCGGCTCCGAAGTGATGACGAGGTCGGCCTCGCCTTCATGCTCATCGCCGACGACGCGATAGCCCACCGCTTCGACGATCGGGCGGAGCATGTTCTGCATCCACGGATCGGCACCAGGGAGGCGGCAGACGGGCTGGTCGCTCGTCTTGGCAGCGGCGACACCCAGGTGGTTCGCGAACAGCCAATGCGCATCGACCAGCTCGGCCGGCTCGCCGCCGATGAGGGTAACGGCGCTGATCTCGCCCGGATTTTCCGCCGGAATGACTTCGCTCTCGATGAGCGAGAGATCGATGACCTCACGGAAGGCATAGCCGATCTCGTGAAGCCCGTCGTTGAGGCGGAACACGCGAACCTTTTCCTCGCCCATGTCGCCGTTGACGCCCGCGAGCGGAAGGATCGCCTCGCCGAGCTGGACCCGCAGCTGCCCCGCACCCTGCTTGATGGTTGCGACCGGGACCTCTTCGATCCTGTCGACGACGCCAAGCCGTAGCGCGCGACGGCCACCGTCCAGGCCGCGGAAGAGCAAGACCGAGACCGCCTTCGCGGCAACTTTTGCGGGCCCTTCGGCGACGCGAGCCGTACGCTCCTGCGCCTCCAGCTTCACGCCTCCGACTTCGGCGAGTCCGGCGGGGTCGAAGAGGAGGATCGGGCTTCCGTCGTCGGCTAGCGTCGTGCCGGCGTAGAGGCCCGTGGCCATGACCTGCGGGGCCGCCGGCTTAACGACGAGCTCCTCGTGATCGTGGATCTTGTCGACAGCGAGCGCATAGACATCGCCGCCGGCGGGACGGAGGACGACGAGATTGCGGTCGGCCTGGGCTATTTCGCTCTCCAGCCCGAGCACATCCGCGAGCGCGATCTCGGGAACCCGATTGCCGCGGATGGTCGCGACGCCCGCTCCGCCTAGGCTGTCTAGGGTAACGGATTCGCCATTGGCGCGCACGATTTCGACAATGGCCGAGCGTGGGATCGCGAAATGATGGGAGCCGATCGACACGGTCAGCGCCGGGATGATCGTCAGGGTCAGCGGAACGCGAAGGGTCATCCGCGTTCCCTGGCCGGGGACGCTGTCGACCTCGACGATCCCGCCGATGCGCTCCACGTTCGAGCGGACGACGTCCATTCCGACCCCGCGGCCGGAAATCGCGGTGACTTCGCTGGCCGTTGACAGACCGGCCTCGAAAATGAGCGCAAGCTGCTCGCGCGGGCTCAGTTTCGCCGCCTCTTCTCGTTCGAGAAGGCCGACGTCGAGGGCCTTGGCGACGAGCTTCTTGCCGTCGATCCCCTGCCCATCGTCCTGGATGTCGATCAGGATCTGATTGCCGGACTGACGGGCGGAAACCGCAAGAATCCCGATTTCGCGCTTGCCCGCTTTCAGCCGCTCCGCCGGCGTTTCGATGCCATGATCGACTGCGTTGCGGATGATGTGCGTCAGCGGGTCGCGGATCATCTCGATCATTTCGCGATCGAGCTCGACGTCGCCGCCCTCGATGTCGACCAGGACCTGCTTGCCGAGCTCGGCCGAAAGATCGCGCACCATCCTGGGAAGCGCGATGAACAGATTCTCGATCCGCTGCATTCGCGTGCGAGTGATTGCGTCGCGCATTTCCGCGATGATCGAGGACAGTCGCTCGAAAGCCCCGTCGACGGTGACGTCGCCCGCGGTTTCTCGAAGCCGCCGCGCGAGCTCGTTGCGGGCGAGAACCATGTCGGAGACGGTGCTCATCACGCGGTCGAGAAGCTCCACGGACAGGCGAATGGTGCGCGGCGCCGCGCCCTTTGCCTGATCGACCACGGCTGCCGCGGTCGGCACGGCGGCGCCCTCGGCGCCAGGCTCGAGAGCGTCGATCAGGTCGCTGTCGTCGCCTTCCGGCAGTCCTGCGCCCGTTTCGATCGCCGCGATCATCTCGCCGATGCGGTCGATGACCGCCAGCACCGCGCTCACCAGCCCGGCGTCGGGCTGGCGCCTGTTTGCGCGGACGTCGGCCAGGGCGTCCTCCGCCGCATGGCTGAGCGTTTCCAGGCGCGGGAATTCGAAGAAGCCGCAATTGCCCTTCACCGTGTGGACGAAGCGGAAAATGGAATCGAGGCGCGCGCGGTCGTCGGGGTTCGCCTCCCACGCGACGATTTCGCCGCCGAGAGCCTCGAGCATCTCCCGCGACTCCGCGACGAAATCGGCAATCAGGTCGTCCATTGGCGCAGCTGCCCTCAAACCCCTCGAGTTAGGGGCCTTATGGCTGGCAGGAGTTAACGCTGCGTTAGCTCTGTCCGGGGAGCGCCGCGCCTATCACCAGGACGTCGTCGGACGGCTGGGAAATCTGGATGCTGCCACCTGCTTCGGCGGCAAGGCTATGTGCGAGCCAGGCGCCGGCGGTCCGCGCCTCCACGCCCCCTTCCGCGCCGCCCAGCAAGGTGTCGCGGATCGCGCCGTCGAGGACGATGCGCGGTCCTTCAGCGCGGATTGCGATTTCCGTCCCGCCTTCCCCTTCCGCTCCGACATCGAGCCTGCCGCCCCGGACCAGCGCATCGGCGGCAATCAGGGCGAGGTTGAGAAGGAGCTTCGCGGCGCTCTTCGACAGCTTGGCATCGCCAACCATCCAGCCAAGTTCTACCTTGCCGTGGCTGAGCAGCCCTTGGAGCGCCGACTGCGCTTCGCTGCTGTCCACCGCATCGCCGAAACCGCCGGCAGCGCCGAACGCGAGCCTGAAGAATTTCAGCTTGTTCGCGGTGGTCCGAGCGCTCTCGGCAAGGAGATCGAGACACCGGTCGCGCATGTCCGGATCCTGCTCGTCGGCGAGCAGTTCGATGCCGTTGTTTAGAGCGCCGACGGGCGACATCAGGTCGTGGCACAGGCGGGAGCACAACAGGCTCGCAAGATCGACGCTGTTCATGGCGCGGGTGATGCGGCAGCGGCGGTGCGAGTTCAAGGCACGCCGTTGGCTCCGTGCTGGTATGCCAAATTCGCCAATGTCCGCTTTCGACCCATAACGGACATTAGCGTCGGGTGCGACGAAGGTGCATGGCAAGTGAGACGGCGCAGCTCCTTCAGGTCGGTCTGAACTCGTGGATTATCGCGGATGGGAACTACGCGGATTTCACCGTCGGCGAGGTCCGCTCGTTCGCTCTGGAGTTCTACAACGAGGCCGACCTGCATCCCTTGCCTGAGAGCCAAACGGCTTGCGCCTACAAGTCGCTCGGGCGCGCTCGCTACGCCGTAGAAGGCCAGACCGTCCATCTCACCCCGAAGTGGGCCGTCATTGATGTGGGCTTTCTGGCCTATCGTGAGTTCCACTCTTTCCCGCCGCCACCGAGACGCTTCGAAGGCGAAATCTGGGTTGGCGTGGACCCATTCTTCTATTTCGAAACGCTCTCACGCGAGCGTGAAGCACCACCCCTAATCTTCGATTGGCGCATTCATCGCATCGAGGTTGAGACAGCGCCTCGTGTCCTTCAGGACAACATGTGGATTTACGACCCTGACCAACTGTGTTTGAAGGATGTTGAGGACACGAGTCAGGGGGAAGATTTTGTCCTCCACTGTGAACTTCTCAGTGCGGAGCCACGCCACCACTTCGCCGCCGCCTAATGTCCGCTTTCCACCCAAAACGGACACCAGCGAGCGGCGCAAACGCTGTCCTACAGCTGTTCGTCTGTGCTTGGATCCGCGAATGGACTGCCTTTCCCGTTTCGCGAGCCGTTGCGATTTCTCCGGAGCCTCGCGCTCCGCACGCACGCGAGCGCGTGTAGCTTCGCTGCCTTTGCTGCGTTTCGACCGGCGCGAGCCGATCCTTGAAGCCATTTTGAGGCGCACCCATATCGTGACCGTGGGGGGAACACAGACAATCGAGGTCACGCTCGAACCGGCTCATTCAGGCTGGCGGCTCGACCGTGCTCTGGCCAATGCCGTTCCGACCCTGTCCCGCGAGCGATTGAAGGCGCTGATCCGCTCCGGAAACCTCGTTTCCGGCGATTCACCACTACGCGATCCGGCGACGAAGGTTCGCGGCGACGAACATCTCCAGCTTACCGTGCCGGAGCCGGAGCCCGCGCATAACGAGCCCCAGGACATCCCGCTGACCATTGCTTTCGAAGACGAGCATCTGCTGGTTGTCGACAAGCCCGCCGGCCTCGTCGTCCATCCGGCCGCAGGGAACCTGGATGGCACATTGGTGAACGCACTTCTTTACCATTGCGGTGGGTCATTGTCCGGAATTGGTGGCGTCGCCCGTCCCGGAATCGTCCACCGCATCGACAAGGATACGTCCGGGCTTTTGGTGGTCGCCAAGTCGGACGTCGCCCATGAAGGACTGGCCAGGCAATTCGCTGCGCACAGCATCGATCGCAACTATCTCGCGATCGTCACCGGCATCCCGAAGACGTCGAGCGGCACTGTGGACGCTCCGCTGGCGAGGTCTGCTGCGAACCGGAAGAAGATCGCGATCGTCGAAGGCGGGCGCGGGAAGCGCGCCGTCACGCATTGGAAGCTGCTCGAAAGGCTGCGCGACGCGTCGCTTGTCGAATGTTCGCTTGAGACCGGTCGAACGCACCAGGTCCGCGTGCACATGGCGTCGATCGGTCATCCGCTACTCGGAGACCCGGTCTACGGCCGTTCGAAGGCTCACCGCGACCTTTTGAAAAGCCTTGGGTTTCAGCGTCAGGCTTTACACGCTGCTGGGCTGGGCTTTACCCACCCCGTAACGAAGAACCGCCTGTCGTTCTCAAGTGGCATGCCAGCGGACATGCAGGAACTGTTCAATCAACTTCGTGTATAAGAATTAACTGGCCAGCCGCTCGATCAGAAGCGTCGGCCCAGGGAGAAGCATCGAATGGCAGCACAGTCTGGCGGAATTGTCTCGCTACCCGCTTCTGGCGGAGAAGCCGGGCTCAACCGCTATCTCGCCGAAATCAAGAAGTTCCCGATCCTCGCCCCTGAGGAAGAATTCATGCTGGCCAAACGCTGGCGCGAACATGGGGACACCGAAGCCGCCGCCAAGCTGGTCAATTCGCACCTTCGCCTCGTTGCGAAGATCGCGATGGGTTACCGCGGGTACGGCCTTCCGGTCAGCGAGCTGATCTCCGAGGGCAATATCGGCCTGATGCAGGGCGTGAAGAAGTTCGAGCCCGATCGCGGGTTCCGCCTCGCCACCTACGCCATGTGGTGGATCAGGGCTTCCATCCAGGAATTCATCCTGCGCAGCTGGAGCCTGGTGAAGATGGGCACCACCGCGGCGCAGAAGAAGCTGTTCTTCAACCTTCGCCGGATGAAGAACCAGATCGACGCCTTCGAGGAAGGCGACTTGAAGCCCGCCGACGTGACAAAGATCGCCACCGACCTCGGCGTCACCGAGGAAGAGGTCGTGTCGATGAACCGCCGGATGGCGATGGGCGGCGACACCTCGCTCAACGTCAGCCTCAAGGGCGACGAAGGCGGCGAGAGCCAGTGGCAGGACTTCCTGGTCGACAATGGCCCGCTGCAGGACGAGCTGATCGCGGAGGACGAGGAAAGCCGAGTCCGCCACGACCTGCTGATGGACGCGATGGACAACCTCAACGAGCGCGAGAAGCATATCCTCACGGAGCGCCGTCTGACCGACGATCCGAAGACCCTCGAGGAGCTGAGCCAGGTCTATGGCGTCAGCCGCGAGCGGATCCGCCAGATCGAGGTTCGGGCGTTCGAGAAGCTGCAGTCGGCGCTGATCAAACTCGCCGGCGAAAAGAAATTGCTCCCAGCCGCCTAGCTTTTCTTCGCCGTCGGCGGCTCGGGCGTCGCCTCGGCCATCGACGGGGCGTCCTTCCGGTCGGGCTCGTCGTCCGTCGCGACGTGATCGGCCGCCCATGCGCCCCGCCTGCCGAGCGGCAACGGCTTGCCGGTCGTGCTGTCCTTCGCCGTCTGGTGCTCGATTTCGCTGTTGAGCTCGGCCCCGAAGATCAGCGCATAGGCGGACAGGTAAATCCACGTGAGCAGCACGATGATCGTGCCGAGCGAGCCGTAGGTCACGTTATAGTCGGTGATGCTGGTGACGTAGAAGCTGAAGGCGAGCGTCAGAAGCAGCCAGGTTGTCGCCGCGAACAACGACCCCGGCGTGATCCACTTCCACTGCGCATCCTCTCGCGACGGCGCGAAGCGATAGAGCGTGGCTGCGACCGCCGCCGCTGCCAGGGTCAGACCGAAATACCCCGCAACCTTCCCAACGAATAGGAGCAAGGGAGAAGCGTTCGGCGCAAAGCTTCCGAGGAAAGCGAGATAGGTCGCAACTACGAGCGCGGTCACCGCAAGCGCTACTGCCCCCGCGGTCATCGTCGCAGCGAGCATGTAAAATCGACCGAGCGACCTTTTCTCCTTCTCCTCGTAAGCGATGTTCAGCGCCGTGATGATCGCGCTCGCGCCGTTCGTTCCGCCGTAAAGGGCGACCAGCAAGGCGACCAATATGCCGAGGCCCTTTGTCTCCTTGGTCGTCTTGATTGCCGCGACGAGCTGATCGGCGATCAGCTGGGCGACGTCGGGCGGAAGGATCGCGGTCACCGCCCGGACGTTGCTGACGACCGTGTCGGGACGTGCGACGATGCCATAAAGCATGACGATGATGCCGAGCAGCGGAACGAGCGCGAGAAATCCGTAATAGGATACTCCTGCTGCGACGAGACCGACATTGTCCTGCCAGGTGCGCGCCCAGGTCCGCTTGGCGATGTCCTTCCACGCCTTTCCTGGCATCTGCCACGGGGATGTCGCGCGACGGCCCCGCTCCCCCGCCTTTCTTTTCGCTCGCTTCGGCATGAAGCGACCAAAGCGCGAGCCGGACTGCTGTTCCGGGGGGCTTGCCTTCCCTTCGATTCCGTCCGACGCTGTTCGTTCCGGAAGAGCGCGTGAGCGCCTTCGTCAGAAGCGACTCGCGCGCCCGCCTCGAAACGGACGAGAGGAGAGTCGCATGCCCCAGAATTCCAACGGCGCTAAATCCAACGGCACTCGAGTCATCGCGCTGGTGGGACCCGCCGGCGCGGGAAAAACCAGCGTTGCCGAAGCGATTCTCCACGCGGCGGGTGCGACCGACCGCCACGGCTCCGTCGGACATGGGACAAGCATCGGCGATTCCAGCCCGGAGTCCCGCTCGCGCGGCGGCTCGACCGAGCTGAACCTCTACAATTTCGATTATCTCGGCGATCATTTTGCGCTGATCGATTGCCCGGGCTCGGTCGGCTTCGCTGCGGATGGCCTTCGCGGCCTCGCCGTCGCCGACTTGGCGATCGTCGTCGTCGACCCTGATCAGGCGCGCGCGCCACTGGCTGCGCCCGCTCTTCGCGCCCTGGATGAGCAGGGCATTCCGCACATCATCTTCGTGAACCGAATCGATCAGGCGCACGGACGCATCCGCGACCTCCTCTCCGCGTTGCAGCCGGTCAGCGTATCGCCGCTGATCGCTCGCCAGATCCCGATCCGCGAAGCAGACCAAATCACCGGCTTCGTCGACTTGGCGCTGGAACGTGCCTTCCATTACAACGGCAACGACAGCGAGCAGATCGACATTCCCGGTGACCTGCAAGACCGCGAGCACGAAGCTCGCAACCACATGCTGGAACAGCTCGCCGACCATGACGACGAGCTTCTCGAGCAGTTGCTCATGGATCAGACTCCGAGCAACGATCGGGTCCTCCAGGACCTCGCGCGCGAAACCGGCGAGAGCCTTGGGGTGCCCGTCCTGTTCGGCTCCGCGGAAAGCGGCTGGGGAATGGGACGGCTGCTGAAAGCGCTTCGGCACGAAACGCCGGGACCGGAAAGTTCGGCCGCGCGGCTCGAGGTCAGCGATCCCGCGCTCTACGTCTTCAAGATTGCCAATGGCGGCAACGTCGGCCGGCTGGCACTTGCCCGCGCATTGGGCGGGCGGATTGGCGAAGGCTCAGACCTCAAGACGAGAAGCGGCGAGACGGCACGTCTAGGCGCCTTGTTCCGGATGCAGGGCGAGAAGACCCAGAAGGTCAGC
>Ga0207701_10001695_pt1 | contig 23036 bp, 24 predicted proteins | sample KBSSwiSSwithPhiX_FD_184294 | JGI IMG/M metagenome (GOLD analysis project Ga0207701, IMG submission 184294) | Switchgrass rhizosphere bulk soil microbial communities from Kellogg Biological Station, Michigan, USA, with PhiX - S5 (SPAdes) (version 2) | ecosystem: Environmental > Terrestrial >... | reverse complement strand
GGTGGTGATGACCTTGGCCTGCTGGAAACCCGCGTCCAGCACGAGCTGGCGCATATATTCTGCGCCTTCGCGATGGTTGATGCCCATGTTGGCGATGGTCGGAAGCTTGATCCAGTCGCGAAGCCGCTCGATCGACGCATCATGGTCGGCCTTGATTGCTGCGACCACCTTTTCCCGTCCCGGATCCCCGGGCTTGGCCAACGCCGGGCCCGTGACAAGCAACGCCGCGGCCAGAGCCGTGCCGGCCCACAAATTACGCATGATGAGCTCCCCTCCTATTCCCGTTCTGGATTGAGACTGGAACCTTCTGGCCAGCTAGTCCAGAGTGGTTGCACATGCGTTATTTCCTGGACACCGAATATAATGGCTTCGGCGGCGCGCTGCTGAGCCTGGCGCTGGTGCCGGAAGACGGCGGCGAGGAGCTGTATCTGACCTTCGATTGCGAAGGTCCCATCCATCCCTGGGTCGAACGCAATGTCGTGCCCTACATCGGCAATGTCCCCGAAGCCCTGAAACTTCCGATCATGGACCGCCGGCAGTCAGCCGAAGCGATCGCAATGTATCTGGGGCACGATGATGCGCCGGAAATCCTCGTCGACTGGCCGTCCGACATCGAACTTTTCTGCGGCCTTCTGAGCTTCGCGCCGGGAAAGATGGTCGTGGTCCCCGAGCTGGTCTTCCGCCTCATCCAGACCGGCAGCTTCAGCCCCGCCGAAAACAGCGCCGTCCCCCATAACGCCCTCCACGACGCGCGGGCTTTGAGGGATCATGTGCTTGGGCTCGAACCCTAAATTCGTCATTCCCGCGAAAGCGGGAATCTACAAAAAGGAGCTGGGTCCCCGCTTTCGCGGGGATGACGATGCGGTTAGGGCTACCGCATGGTTCCCCTTTCGTTCGGCGGTCACGATTTCCATGCGAGCCCCTCGGGCGCGCTTTTCTGGCCGTCCGAGCAGGCGTTGCTGGTTGCCGACCTCCATCTCGAAAAGGCGAGCTGGTTCGCGCGCCTCGGCCAGTTCCTGCCGCCCTACGACAGCCAGGCGACGCTCGCCGCACTGGCCGATGAGGTTTCGGCAACCGGCGCAACGCGGCTTTTCTGTCTCGGCGACAGCTTCCACGATCGCTTCGGCTGCGACCGCCTGCCGCAACAGGCGCGCGAGATACTGCTGGCTTTGACCACGGACCTCGACTGGGTCTGGATCCTCGGCAACCATGATCCGGGCTTCGCCGACCATTGGGGCGGCCGCATCGAGGACGAGTGCGAAGTCGGAGGCATCATCCTCCGTCACGAAGCAGAGACGAGCGAAACCCGCCCGGAGATGTCCGGCCACTACCATCCCAAGCTCCGGCTGCAGCTACGTGGCCGCAACGTCTCGCGCCGCTGCTTCGTCGCCGGCCGCTCCAAGCTGATCCTGCCCGCCTATGGCTCGCTGACCGGCGGGCTTGATGCCCATCATTCCGAGATCATGCGAAAGACCGGGCCGGGCGCCGCAGCCCTCGTCCCAGTCGCCGATCGCCTTCTGAAGTTCCCGCTGGCGGCCTAGGCCAGCCGCGCCTTGATGAGGCCGCGCACCATATTGCCGATCAGGAAGCCCTGGCGAAGGTCGTCGGGCGTCAGGTCGTGCTCTTCGGCATGGCCTTCGTCGATCAGCCTTTGCCGAAGCAACCCAGGCAGCAACCCTCGTTCTAGCGGCGGCGTCAGCAGCTTTCCGTCCCGCTCGACGAATATATTGGTGTAGCTGCCCTCCGTCAGCCGGCCTTCCGGGTCGGTGAACACGGCCTCGAAGGCATTCGCGTCACGTCGGACCTGCTTCAGCACGTCCTTGGCCGTCGTCTTGTAGCGCAGGCGATAGTCGGAAGGGTCGACCGGCAGGGGCCGCACCACCACTTCGACCGCCCCGGACGGCGTCTGCGGCAACTCCTTGACCTCGATGGCGATGCTGCCCTTGGGCGACAGCATCAGGCGGACCATCGCCGAATCCTTGCGCCGGAAGGTCGCCGCCTGCAGCTCGTTGCGCGCGGCGTGGCGGTCGAACTTGAACTGGAAGTCGGCAGCCGCATTCTTCAGCCGGTCGAGATGGCGGTCGAGATCGATGACGCCCTGGTGCGGATCGAACTTCATCGTTTCAATGAGGTCGAACTCTTGTCGGTCCGGCGCCACGAACTCCCCCTTTAGCAGGCACTCGGCCCATTCATCCTCCAGCACGCTGTCGACGACAAGCCCCGATCCGAGTCCCAGCCGTGCAACATTGTTGCCGTCTTGCAACTCCAGCGTGCGGATCAAGACGTTGAAGCTGGCATCGCCGTTGGGATCGATCCAGCCCATCGACCCGCAATAGGCGCCGCGCGGCTCATGCTCGAGGCGGCGGAGCGCCTGGATCGCCGCCAACTTCGGTGCCCCGGTGATCGACCCGCACGGGAATAGCGTCTCCAGCACGGTGACGGGATCGACATCTTCGCGCAGTTTCGCGGTCACCCGGCTCACCATTTGGTGCACGGTCGGGAAGGATTCGACGCAAAACAGCTCCGGAACCTCGACCGAACCCGCCTCCGCCACCCTCGCAAGGTCATTCCGCAGCAGATCGACAATCATCATGTTTTCAGCACGTTGCTTCGGGTCGGCAACGAGTTTGGAAACCTCTGCTCTATCCGGTTCGGGCTCGCCACGGCGCGGCGCGGTCCCCTTCATGGGCTTCGCCTCAATGGCCCGGCCGCGGATCGTGAAGAACTGCTCCGGACTCAGCGACAGCAGCCAGCCCTTGGGGTGCCGCAACACCCCGGCCCAACCTGCCCGCGACCGCTGGCGCAGTCTGGCATAGGCCGCCAACGGATCGCCCAGCACCGTGACATCGCAACCGAAGGTCAGGTTCGCCTGGTAGAAGTCGCCAGCATAGAGGTGATCGCGTACCTCCTCCGCCCCTGCCAGATAGTCGGACCGAGAAATCCGCGGTACTGGCCGGCTCGTCCAGCCGCCGGCTCCATCAGTCAGTGGCGGCGCTGCCGGCGAACTGAAGCCTTCAAAAATCCCGAACCACAGCAGCGGCCCGTCGCCGTGCCGCGCCAGCGCCCAGAGCTTCGGCTCCAGTGCGTAGCAGGCATCGTAAGCAAGGTAGCCGGCGAGATGCCGGCCGGCCCCTTGTGCCGCCCGCAGCGCCTCCAGCGCTGGCCGCACCTCCTCGATCGACCAGGCCACGATCTCGCCGATCGCTCCCTCATAAAGGCGGCAGCCGGCGCCGCCGGGACGCATGTCGTCGAAAAGAACGAAGGGCCGCTCCATGCATCACGCATTGACGAGAGGCCGCCCCCTCGTAAAGTCGCGCGCCATGCGAAACCTTCTTCTTGCCGCGGCGCTGGCGACTGTCGCCATTCCCGCCCACGCCCAGTCCATCGACCCCAAAGTCCAGGCGCGGATCGACCGCATCCTGAAGGCGACGCCGCTGATCGACGGCCACAACGATATCGCCGAACAGCTGGCGGAGAATTACAAACGCAACATCGCGGACCTCGCCAGCGGAACGGACAAAAGGCCGGATCATCCGCTGATGACCGACATGGCGCGTCTTCATCAGGGCCGCGTCGGCGGTCAATTCTGGTCGGTTTTCATCAATGGCGAACTGACCGGCGACGCTGCGATCCGCGAGACCATCGAGGAGATCGACATCGTCAGGCGGATGGTTGACGCCTATCCGGGCGATCTCGAACTCGCCCGCACCGCCGATGACGTGGTCCGCATCCACAAGTCCGGCAAAGTCGCCTCGATGATCGGCGTGGAAGGCGGCCGGCAAATCGGCGGCTCCCTTGCCGCGCTCCGGCAATATTACAACCTCGGCGCGCGCTACATGACGCTGACCCATAACCAGACGACCGAATGGGCAGACAGTGCGACTGACGATCCCAAATATGGCGGGCTCAGCCCGTTCGGCGTCCAAGTGGTGCATGAGATGAACCGCATCGGCATGCTGGTCGACCTGAGCCACGTCTCGGCCGATACGATGAAGGACGTGATCGCCGCCAGCAAAGCGCCCGTCATCTTCTCCCACTCGTCGGCACGCGGACTTGTTGGCCACCTGCGCAACGTCCCGGATGACGTTCTTCAGTTGCTTCCGGCCAACGGCGGCGTCGTCATGGTAAATTTCGTGCCCGACTTCGTTTCTGATGCGGTGTGGCGCTGGGGTGCCGAGAAGAATGCCGAGGAAGCGCGGCTGAAGGTCTTTCATCGCAACAGCAAGGCCGAGGTGGAAGCTGGCCTGAAGGCATGGGAAACGGCGCACCCGAGGCCGGCAGTGACAGTCACCGCGATTGCCGATCATATCGAGCATGTCGCCAAGATCGCGGGATACGACCACGTCGGGCTCGGCGGCGACTTCGACGGCATCCCGTATACACCGGAGGATCTGACAGGCGTCCAGGATTATCCCCGGATTTTCGCCGAACTGATCCGCCGCGGTTGGTCCGACCAGAACCTCGCCAAGCTCGCCGGCGGCAACGTACTGCAGGCGCTACGCCAGGCGGAAGCAGTCTCGGCATCGATGAAGAACGAGCCCGCGGCACTGTCCGAGGTCGACATGGCACCGTCGCAATGAGCGAGCCGCCCCTCCGCGTCGCCATCATCCCCGTGACGCCCCTCCAACAGAATTGCTGCCTGATCTGGTGCACCAAAACGATGCGCGGCGCCTTTACCGACCCGGGCGGCGATCTGCCGAAATTGCGCGAGGCGATCCGCCAGACGGGCGCGACGATCGAAAAGATCCTGCTGACACACGGCCATATCGATCATTGCGGCTCCGCCGGCGTTTTCGCCGAGGAGTTGGGAGTGCCGATCGAGGGGCCGCACGAGGAAGATCGTTTCTGGATCGCTCGACTGGATGACGACGGCAAGCGCTACGGCGTTCCCGGAAAGCCGTTCGAATCGAACCGCTGGCTGGTGGACGGCGACACTGTGACGGTTGGCGATGTCACATTGAACGTCCGCCATTGTCCTGGCCACACACCAGGCCATGTCGTCTTCCATCATCCGGAATCAAAGCTGGCAATCGTCGGTGACGTTCTCTTCCAGGGTTCGATCGGCCGCACCGATTTCCCACGCGGCAATCACCAGGACCTGCTCGATTCGATCACCCAGCGCCTGTGGCCGATGGGCGGCGACACCGCTTTCGTTCCAGGTCATGGGCCTGTGTCGACCTTCGCCCATGAGCGGGCCAGCAATCCTTTCGTCGGAGATGCGGTGGTGGCTTGAGCTTAATGGGCCTCGCTGCGCTTGCGCTCTGCGGCCATTGCGCTATAGGACGCCCCGTTCGCGACGATCCGGCCGCCGCTGCGGGACTTCCCGCTGGAATAGGCGAGGAGAGTCGCTAATTTTTTTGAACAATTGAAGAGACAGGTGCCGCAATGGCCGTCCCCAAGAGAAAAACATCGCCGTCCAAGCGCAACATGCGCCGCAGCCATCATGCGCTGTCGCCGGCCAGCTTCCAGGAATGCCCGAACTGCGGCGAGCTGAAGCTGCCCCATAACCTCTGTTCTGCTTGCGGCCATTACAACGGCCGCGAAGTCACCTCGACCGAGGCCTGAGCGGGGCGAGAGCGCATTGGCCGTGGACGCCAGCCCGCGCATCGCCATCGACGCCATGGGGGGAGACACAGGCCCGGCGGCTATGGTCGCCGGGATGGCGCGCGCGCGCCGTAAGGTCGACGGCATCGGCTTTGAGCTCTTCGGCGACGAAGCGCTGATCGCGCCGGAACTGGACCGGCATCCGGGCCTAAAGGGCGCGGTCAATGTTCATCACACCACAGACGCCATTCAAGGCTCGGAAAAGCCGAGCCAGGCCATCCGCCGCGCCCGCACGACCTCGATGGGCATGGCGATCAACGCGGTGAAGGACGGGCTCGCTCACGCGGCGGTCTCGGGTGGCAACACCGGCGCGCTGATGGCGATGTCGAAGCTCGCTCTACGCACCATGCCGGGTATCGACCGGCCTGCGCTAGGGACCCTGCTGCCAACCCATGGCGACCACGATTGTGTCATGCTGGACCTCGGCGCCAATACGGAGTGTGACGCCCAGAATTTGGTTCAGTTCGCAGTGATGGGTTCCGCTTATGCCCGGACTGTCCTGGGCATCAGGAAGCCGCGGGTGAAACTGCTCAACATCGGCACCGAGGAATTGAAGGGTACCGACGAGTTGAAGGAAGCGGCCGCGCTGCTCCGGGATGCGGATTATCTGCCGATGTCCTTCGACGGCTTTACCGAGGGTGATCAATTGTCGCGCGGCAATATCGACGTGGTCGTCACTGACGGTTTCTCCGGCAATATCGCGCTCAAGACCGCTGAAGGGACTGCGCGGTTCGTTACCGACCTATTGAGGCGCGCCTTCAAGAGCTCGCTTCGCTCCAAGGCCGGCTTCGCGCTTTCAGCACCGGCATTGCATACGTTGAAGGTCCACCTTGATCCCAACAATCACAATGGCGCCGTCTTCCTCGGCCTCAACGGCCTGGTCGTGAAGAGCCACGGCAGCGCGAACCCCAAGGGTGTCGCCAACGCTATCGGCGTCACCGCCAGGATGGTAGCCAACGATATTACGCGGAAGATCGGGGAGGATCTCGACAATTTCCGCGCCCACGCTTTCAGTCATGAGGCCGCCGAGTGACCCTTCGTTCTGTTGTTAAGGGCGTCGGTTCGGCCCTTCCCAAGCGTAGCGTTTCGAATGCCGAACTGGCGTTGCAGGTCGACACATCGGACGAGTGGATTGTCGAGCGCACTGGCATCCGTAACCGTTATATCGCCGACGCCAGCGAGACGACCGCGACTCTAGCCCACCAGGCTGCGGTCAAGGCTCTGGAGCATGCCGGTATCGCCGCAAGCGAAGTCGGCCTGATCGTGCTCGCGACCGCGACTCCGGACCAGACCTTCCCGTCATCGGCGACGAAGGTGCAGGCGATGCTCGGCATCGGCGACTGCATCGCCTTCGACGTCCACGCGGTCTGCACCGGTTTTCTATATGCCCTGACAGTCGCGGACTCGATGCTGCGCTCAGGCTCGGCAAGCACCGCGCTGGTCATCGGCTCGGAGACTTTCAGCCGCATCCTCGACTGGGAAGACCGCGCGACGTGCGTGCTGTTTGGCGATGGTGCGGGGGCGTTGGTGCTGAAGGCCGAGGAAGGCGAAAATGGCATCATCGCTACCAAGCTTCACGCGGATGGCCGTCACAATGAACTGCTATTCGTCGATGGTGGGCCGTCCACCACCCAGACGGTCGGCAAGCTTCGAATGAAGGGCAAGGAAGTGTTCCGCCACGCGGTCGTCAACCTTGCCGAAGTGCTCAACGAAGTCTTGGCGGACGCCGGCCTTCAGGCCTCCGACGTGGATTGGGTCGTGCCGCACCAGGCCAATGCCCGAATTCTCGATGCGACCGCGCGCAAGCTCGGCCTCCCGCCCGAAAAGGTGGTAGTGACCGTCGACCGTCACGCGAACACTTCCGCCGCCTCCGTACCGCTTGCATTTGATGCCGCCGTGCGCGACGGTCGCATCAAGCGCGGCGACCTCGTCGTGCTTGAAGCGATGGGCGGGGGCTTCACCTGGGGCGCTGCCGCTTTACGCTATTAACAGACTTCATGTCGGATCGGATTGCCGACCGGCATCTTTTTGGTTAGGCTCCTAAAATTGCTGCTTTGCAGCGATCGGGGCAAAGGGGTTCATTATGGCGGATGCGGGTATCGCCCGGACTCATGACGGTCTTCATTCGGGTACCCTGACCAGGGCCGATTTGTCGGACGTCGTCCATCGCAAGCTTGGCCTCTCGCGCGCCGAAAGCGCCAACCTGGTCGAGCGCATGCTCCATCACATGTGCCATGCGCTATCCGAAGGGCAGAACGTGAAGATTTCCGGGTTCGGAAGCTTCATTCTGCGTGACAAGGGCCAGCGCATCGGCCGCAATCCCAAGACGGGGGTCGAAGTGCCGATTGCGCCTCGCCGGGTGATGACGTTCCGCGCTAGCCAGATCATGCGCGATAAGGTCGCGAAATAGGGGTGTAGGTGACAGCCGCCGACAAGGATCCGGAGGCTTTCCGCACAATCGGCGAACTCTCCGAAGAGTTAGGGGTCGCCCAGCATATCCTGCGCTACTGGGAAACGAAGTTCCCGCAGTTGCGGCCGCTGCAACGCGCCGGCAACCGGCGTTATTACCGGCCGGCCGATGTCGCCCTGGCGAGGCGCATCCATAACCTCCTGTCGAACGAGGGCTATACGGTCCGCGGCGTGCAGAAGCTACTACGCGAACGGCCCAAGGTGGCGGCAGAGTCGCCGGCCGTCGAGCCCGCTCAAGGCCACGAGCCTGCGATGTTCGCGCAGCCAATCGAGATGGCGGACAATGGCGGGGTCGATGTCGACAAGCTGATCGAGCTTCGCGACCGGTTGCGCGACGCGCTGACCGACTAATCCTTGAACAGGGATTTCGGGGTAACGAAGGCGGTCAGCTGGCCACTATTCGGCGCGACGTCGGCCCAGCCGTCCACATCCAATTCGATCTCGGCCAAGGCGCCCGTCGGATATTTGCCCAGGACCTCTTCGCCACCATTCCTGCTGAGCTGAGCGGCGAGGGCGCCGATGGTTGGGTTGTGACCAACGACCAGCAAGCGCCGCACGTCCGTCGACGTTGCTTGGACGATGCCGAGCAGCTCTTGATATCCGGCATGATAGATGGCGGGATCGAACTGGACCGGTCCGTGCCGCCAGCCGCCTTCAGCCAAGCCCCTAAGCGTCTGAACGACCCGTTCCGCCTGGCTGGCGAGGATGAGATCGAACTGTTTTCCGTGCGTCGTCAGATACTCACCCATTGCTTTCGCCGCCCGCCAGCCGCGCTCGTTCAGTGGCCGATGAAAGTCGTTGATCGACTCATCGTCCCAGCTCGACTTGGCATGACGCAGCAGGGTCAGGCTTCGCACGCGGTCTTCTCCTCGACGATTGCGCCGAGACGCTGTTTAACTCGATCGACGGCGACGTCGAGCGGCACGCGCGATACGCGGACGCCAGGTGGGAATGCGATGAGCAGGCGGGATGGCATTGCCGCCGACAGGATCACGAACACGCCGCGGTCGCCCTGGCGGCGGATCAGGCGGCCGAATGCCTGGGCCAAGCGCGCCTTTATGACCCGGTCGTCATAAGCGCTGCCGCCGTAAGCGAGCCGCCGGGCCGCGTGCAAAACCGTCGGCCGCGGCCAAGGCACGCGCTCCATGACAACCAACCGTAGCGAATCGCCGGGCACATCGACGCCGTCGCGAAGCGCGTCGGTGCCGAGGAGCGAGGCGTGGGGGTCGTCGCGGAACATGTCGACTAGAGTCCCGGCATCGATTGGGTCGACATGCTGGGCAAAGAGCGGGAGGCCGGCACGCGCCAGTCGGTCGGCGATCCGCGCGTGCACCGCCTTCAGCCGCTGGATGGCGGTGAACAGACCAAGCGTGCCGCCGCCCGCTGCTTCAATGAGCTTGGCATAGGCGCCTGCCAGCGCCGCGACATCGTTGCGACCGACATCAGTAACGACCAGCACTTCGGTCGCTTCCGGATAATCGAACGGGCTTTCGGTCTCGAAATGGGCAGCAGGACCTGGCAGATGCAGTGCCCCGGTGCGGGCTTCCGCTGCGTCCCAACTCTCCGATCCGCGCAAGGTCGCCGAAGTGACGAGGACGCCCTGCGCCGGCGCCAGTACCGCTTTCGCCAGTGGCCGAGTAGGGTCGAGCCAGTGACGGTGAACGGCGACATCAAATTCGCGGCCTTCAACTCGCTCGATCGCCAGCCAGTCGACGAAGTCGGGGTCGGCGCTTCCGCCGATTCGACCGAGCAAGGCGATCCATGCCGATAGCGCCTCGCGACGCCAGGCGAGGCCATTGATCGCGCCGTCAACGCGCGCCCGAGCCTGGCTGTCGAGCCAGTCCGGTGAATCCTCAAGGACCGCCTCAAGCCGCCGGGTCAACGCCGCGAGCGGACGCTGCAAGGCCTCCAAAGTCTCTAATGCGAGCGCCGATGCTTCGACGAGTGCACCGTCCGGCTCAGCCAGTTCGGTTTCGAGGCCGTAGCCAGCATCCTGAGCCTTGGCGCGTGCGTAAACTGTCCCGCGAACCTCTGCGAGCAGGGCCTCGATCGGTCCGAAAGGGGTGCCTTCGGCAAGGCGCTGCAGCCAGCCATCGGACGGCAGCGCTTTGGCTGCTTCGACCGCCGCATCGAGTGCTTTGGCACCCTCGTCGTCATAGCTGGCGACGTCCATCAGCCGCGCCGCCAGGCCGCGCCGGCGGCCGCGCGAACGACCTTCGGGCCCGACTATCCAGCGCCTGAGCTCGATCGCCTCCTGACCGCCAAGCGCGACCGAGAAGGTCGAATCCGCGGCGTCGAACAGGTGGTGGCCCTCGTCGAACAGGATCCGGGTCGGCGCGTCGGGTCGTCCACGCGCTGCGTTGACCATGACGAGGGCGTGATTGGCGATGACGAGGTCGGCTTCGCGCCCGGCGCGCTCGGCGCGCTCGATGAAGCAACGGCGATAATGCGGGCAGCCGGCATAGACGCACTCGCCCCGCCGGTCGGTCAATGCGGTGGCTCCGGCGCGGCGGAACAGGCTCGGAAGCCAGCCGGGCAAGTCGCCGCCGACCATATCCCCGTCGCGGCTGTAGGCGGCCCAGCGCCCGGCCAACTGGGCGAGGATCGCAGCGCGGCCAGCGAACGCGCCCTGCAACGCATCCTCGAGGTTCAATAGGCACAGATAATTCTCGCGGCCCTTGCGGATGACGATCCGCTGGGCCCGCTCTTTGGGGTCGGCGACGATCCGCGCGCCTTCAGCATCGAGCTGTCGCTGCAACGCCTTGGTGAAGGTTGAAACCCAGACCGTTCCGCCGGCCCGCTCCGCCCACAACGAAGCGGGCGCCAGATAGGCCAGGGTCTTGCCGATCCCGGTACCCGCTTCCGCCAGCAGCATGTTGGGCGAGTCGGCCTTCGACTTCGGCGCGAAGATGTTGGCGACGGCCGCCGCCATCGCCTTCTGGCCCTCGCGAGGTTCGGCGTCCTGGCCGGTCAACTCCGCCAGGCGCTCGCGCGCGTCACCCTCCGAAATCGTGATCGTCCGTGGTGGAGGCCGTTCGGCAGCCTCGTCCCATTGAGGAAGTCGCGCGTACAGCATGCGTTCGCCGCGCTCAGGCCGTTCCAGCCGAGTGCCGATCAGCCCGGCCCAACCCCAGCCGATACGCTGCAGTGTCGCATTGGAGGTCCAGGCGCCTTCCCGCTCGGGCCAGTCCGGGTCCGCCAGTCGATCAAGCAGGACCACGGCGATCCGGCCAAGAGCGCCGGCGGCGTCCACTTCGGACTCGGGCGGCTGAAGCCCAAGCGCCCGGCTCAATCCGGCAGGCGTCGGTACGGCGAATCTTGCGGGGTGAACGAACGCGAACAGCTCCAGCAGGTCGAGGCCGCTCAATTCCGGATAACCGAGCCGTTGCCCGATCAGTGGCGCATTCAGCAGGAGATGCGGTGTTTCCGCCGCCCGGGCGATCGCTTCGCCGCGTGCTGCCTCACGCGGTTCCCCGCCCGCATCGGCGATCCAGATACCGGCATGGGTTGCGTGCAGCGCCGGAAGGGGCAAAGGAGCGGCCATCGCCGCAATCATTGGTATCTCAAGAACAAAAGAGCAACGAGCTTTGGACGCCGAAACCCTTCGAACCGCCGCATTGGCCAGCAAGGCCTGGCCCTATGAGGAGGCGCGCAAGCTGCTGAAGCGCTGGCCCGACGGGAAACCCGGCGGCGAGCCGATGATCTTCGAAACCGGCTATGGTCCGTCGGGCCTGCCGCACATCGGCACGTTCAACGAGGTGCTGCGCACGACCTTCGTTCGCAATGCGTTCCGCGAGCTGACAGGCGGCGCCCCAAGCCGGCTGATCGCTTTCTCCGACGACATGGACGGGCTGCGCAAGGTCCCGGACAATGTCCCCAACCAGGCTATGCTTACCGAGCATCTGGGCAAGCCGCTGACTCAGATCCCGGACCCGTTCGGCACACATGAGAGCTTTGCGCACCATAACAATGCCATGTTGCGGCGCTTCCTCGACCAATTTGGGTTCGATTACGAATTCGCGTCCTCGACCGAATATTATGCCAGCGGCCGCTTCGACGACGCGCTTCGCGCTGTTTTGCGCAAATGGGACGAGATCCTCGGCGTCATGTTGCCGACCCTTCGCGAGGAGCGCCGCCAGACCTATTCACCGGTCCTGCCAATATCGCCATCCACGGGCCGCGTTCTTCAGGTTCCGGTCGACGTCATGGATGCCGAACTCGGCCTGATCGTCTTCACTGACGAGGACGGCACACGGATCGAGCAGACGGCGCTCGGTGGACGGTCGAAGCTGCAATGGAAGGTCGACTGGGCGATGCGCTGGGTCGCACTCGGCGTCGACTACGAAATGGCCGGCAAGGACCTGATCGACAGCACCATTCAGTCCGGCAAGATCGCCCGCATCCTCGGCGCCCGCCCGCCCGAGGGGTTCAACTACGAAATGTTCCTCGACGAAAAAGGCGAGAAGATCTCCAAGTCGAAGGGCAATGGACTCAGCCTCGAGGAATGGCTCACCTATGGCAGCGAGCCGAGCCTTGCCTTCTTCGCCTATCGCGAGCCGAAGAAGGCGAAGAGCCTTCACCTTGGCGTCATCCCGCGGGCGGTCGACGAATATTGGCAGTTCCGCGGCAATTACCCCGACCAGCCGATCGAGCAGAAGCTCGGTAACCCGGTCCACCATATTCATGGCGGCAAGGTGCCCGAAGGCGGCCTGCCACTGACCTATGGTTTGCTCCTCAACCTCGCCAGCCTGCCCGGCGTCGCCGACAAGGAAACCGCGTGGCGGTTCGTCCAGCGTTACTCCCCGGATTGCTCGCCTGAGGCCGATCCCGAACTCGACGAGCTGATCGGCCTCGCCGTCAATTACGCCCGCGATTTTGTCGCGCCATCGCTGCAGCGCCGGCCGCCGCAAGGCGACGAGGTTGCAGCGTTGAAGGAACTCGACGCCGAGCTGGCGGCTCTGCCGCCCGATGCGGATGCGGACCGCATCCAGAACATCGTCTTCGAAGTCGGCAAACATTACCCGTTTGAAAGCCTGCGCCTCTGGTTCCAGGCACTCTACGAGACGCTGCTGGGTTCGTCGCAGGGTCCACGCATGGGCAGTTTCATCGCGCTTTACGGCGTCGATAACAGCCGTCGCCTGATCGCCGAGGCGCTCGCTGCCTAGTGGTCGGCGTCGCTTCGTGCGGCGCCTGACAGGGCGAGTTGCTGGTCAATCTCGGCGACGAGACGGACGAGTCCGGCCTCGTCCTTTGACTCGGCGCGAGCAACCAACACGTCTTGGGTGTTCGAAGCCCTGAGCAGCCACCATCCATCCGAGGTCATGACCCGCGCGCCGTCGGTGGAATCGACGCAGACACCGCTCGCGATGAGGCGCGCCAAGACTTCCTGGACGATCGCGAACTTGCGCGGCGCATCGACAGGGAAGCGCATCTCGGGTGTGGCCACTGTTTGCGGCATCTGGTCGACCAGCGTGGTCAGACTCTCGCCGGATCGCGCGACCGCCTCGATCAGCCGGACGGCGGCATAAAGCGCATCGTCGAAGCCGTACCAGCGGTGCATGAAGAAGATGTGGCCGCTCATTTCGCCGGCCAGCGGCGCGCCGGTCTCCTTCATCTTCGACTTGATGAGGCTGTGACCGGTTTTCCACATCAGCGGCCGGCCGCCGAGGTCGGCGATACGATCGAACAGGGTCTGGCTGGCCTTGACGTCGGCGATAATGGTGGCGCCGGGATTCTCATTCAGTACCGGCCCCGCGAACAGCATCATCAGCTGGTCGCCCCAGATCACCCGGCCGCGGCCATCGACGGCACCGATCCGGTCGCCGTCTCCATCGAAGGCGATGCCGAAATCGAGACGATTGGCGAGCACCAGCTCTTTTAGATGCGCGAGGTTCTTTTCGACCGTCGGGTCGGGGTGATGGTTGGGAAAACTGCCGTCGACGTCGGTAAAGATCGTGAAATGCTCGCCGGGAAGTTTTTGAACGAGCTTCTCGAGCGCTGGGCCGGCAGCGCCGTTGCCGGCGTCCCAGCCAATACGGAAGCTGCCGCCCTGAAAATCCTGCACTAGGCGGTTGACGTAGGTATCGAGCACATCAATGTCGGTAGTCAGGCCATGGCCTTCCGACCATTCGCCGGCGGCGGCAATGCGGCCCAGCTTCTGGATTTCCTCGCCGAAGACCGACCGGCCATTCAGCAGCATCTTGAACCCGTTATAATCGCCGGGGTTGTGGCTGCCGGTGACCTGGATGCCGCCGCCAACCCCAAGCTCGTGCGTCGCGTAATAGAGCATCGGACTGGGACCCATGCCGATGCGAACGACATCGATGTCGCCCTCGGAAAGGCCTTCGATCAGGGCCTTCTCCAGCATAGGCGAATGGATCCGGCCGTCGCGGCCGACCGCGACCGAGCGCGCACCTTCATTGACGGCCAGCGCAGCATAGCTGCGGCCAAGGGCATAAGCGTCCTTCTCGGTAAGCGTCGAGCCGACGATTCCGCGAATGTCATATTCGCGCAGGATGGACGGATGGAATATGTGGGTCATGGCTGCACAAACGGCCCTAGCGGCCCACGGGTTCAGCCTGCAACCGCAACCTTCTGTTCCACTTCGTCGGCGCCCGGAATTCCGAGGCCCGCGATCATCTCACGCAGTTCCTGCCGAGCAGTAATGTGGCCGATGCCGACTTCGCCCAACTCCGCGAGATCGAGAAGGGTCAGGCCTTTGGGGAAAAGCTCGCGGTAGATGACGCGCTCGCCAAGGCCGGGAATGACCCGGAAGCCGACGCGGCGCGCCAGTTCGTCCAAGGCGGCGCCGACGCGCTGGAGGTTATGCGAAGCGATATGCTGCAGGCGGTTCCTGAGCACCACCCAGTCGACGCTCTTGCCGGTGACCTTGGCGCGCTGGGTGCGGCTGTTCCAGATGAGTTCGGCATAAAAGCTCGGCTTGGTGATCTTGTAATTGTCCGGGTGGACCTGGCCGATGAGATCGAGGTCGACGAAGCTATCGTTCATCGGCGTCACGAGCGTGTCGGCCTTGAGGATGGCGGCGCGCGCAATGGCATCGTCGCGGCCCGGCGTGTCGATGACGATGACGTCGGCCAATTGCGCGAGGCGGCCGATGGCGGCATCGAGCCCCGCCTCGCTATGGTCCTCAAGCACTTCGAAAGCCGGCTGCGGCAAATCGGCTTCGAGCCGGCGCATGGTCGCAGCGCGGTTCTCCAGATAGCGAGTGAGGGTCCGCTGGCGACCGTCGAGGTCGAGCGCTCCGACGCGGTGGCCCGAGGCGGCGAGCGCCACGGCCGTATGGACGGCGGTTGTCGATTTGCCTGTCCCGCCCTTTTCATTGGCGAAGACGACGAAGTGCGGCTGACCCATTTCCCCCGGAAACCCCTTGAAACTCTTGATCGCTGGCCGTCCCCGCCCCACAAGCGCGGCCTTCGACAAGGTGTATCGGACGGCTGAATCCGTTGCAAATCATTCGTGACCCAATATCGCTGCGAGCGGCCATCAAAGCCTTGAAACAAGGCGGCAAATCCTTGGCGATGGTACCGACCATGGGCGCCTTGCACGCCGGGCACATTCATTTGGTCAGCGAAGCGGCGAAACGTGCGGACGCCGCAGCCGCCAGCATTTTCGTCAATCCGACCCAGTTCAACGATCCGGGCGACCTTGCCCGCTATCCGCGGCGGGAGGAGCGGGACCTGGCGATGCTGGAAGAAGCCGGCTGCGAAGTCGCCTGGTTGCCGACGGTCAGCGACATGTATCCCGACGGCTTCGCCACAACGGTCAGCGTGGCCGGCATTAGCAAGCGCTGGGAAGGCGAGCATCGCCCCGGCCATTTTGACGGCGTCGCGACGGTGGTCGCAAAATTGCTGATCGCTTGCGAGCCCGACGTCGCCTTGTTCGGCGAAAAGGATTTCCAGCAACTGGCGGTCATCCGCCGGGTGGTCGCGGACCTTGGTTTGCCGGTGGAGATACTCGGCGTGCCAACGGTCCGTGACAGCGACGGCCTGGCACTGTCGTCCCGAAATGCCAACCTTAGCGCCGATGAGCGGCAGCTAGCAGTGGCATTGCCGACTGGGCTCATGAATGCCGCGCGCGGTATCGAGGCCGGCGAGCCCATTGGACCAGCGCTCGCCGCAGCCAAACAAGCCTTCATTGATGCCGGCTTCTTGAAGATCGACTATCTCGCATTGGTCGACGCCGGAACTCTCGAACCGCTCGGCGAGGCGGCCGGCAACATGCGCCTGATTGCAGCCGCAACCATCGGTCACACGAGGCTGATCGATAATGTCGAGGTCTCAAGACACTGATCGACTGCGTCATTTCAGACACAGTTTCGGAAACAGGGTCACCGCCGCGTTAACCATTTCATAGGGTCTGGCTGCTGAATTGCCCCCGACGACGAATAGGGGACAGTTCATCATGGCGATTAGTCAGAAGAGTGCCGATTTCCTCCTCCGCAGCCGGCTTGCCGACGCGGCCCGCGGCAAGGTCGATGCGCTTTACGAGCTTGGCGTGACCTATTCGACCGGCCGCGGCGGCATCTGCGTCGACCTCATCGAGGCGCACAAATGGTTCAACCTGGCGGCTCTGTCGGGCGACACGCGCTCGCAAATGTGCCGCGCCGAGATCAGCGTCGAAATGACGGCGCGTGAGATCGCCGAGGCGCAGCGCCAGGCGCGCGCATGGCTGGGCGCCACCGGCACCCAGCGCTACGCGGCCTAACCCCTAACGAACCAATACCGTCACGGCCCGGCGGTTCTGGGCCCAGGCTTCCTCATTGGAGCCGACCGCGACCGGCCGTTCCTTGCCCCAGCTGGTGACCAGCAGGCGGCTTTCCGGAACGCCCTGCGAGAGCAGGAAGTCCTTCGCCGCATTGGCGCGGCGCTCACCCAGAGCCATGTTGTACTCACGCGTGCCGCGCTCGTCGCAATGCCCCTCGATCGAAGCGCGGACGTTGGTGTTGGCGAGCATCCATCGGGCCTGCGCAGCCAGAGTCGCCTTCGCGGCGGCGTCCAGCTGATACTCGTCTGTGCCGAAATAGACGGTGTCCGAGCCTGCCTTGGCGATCATATCCGCCTGCTGCGCGGGAAGTTCCTGAAGTTCCATGTCGGCGGGATTGACCGCTTCGCCATTGGGTCCGACCTGCTCGGCCGGCGGCGGCGTGTTGTCGACCGGCGGCGTGCGCTTGGCGCAACCGGAAACGGCGATGGCGATGGCCGCGGCGCCGATGATGAAAGTCTTACGCATGAAAAAATCTCCTTGGAATTAGCTTTGGAGCGGCGACCAGCTGGGGTCGGATCCGTCCTGCGGGGTGGGCATGCGGCGCGCAGCGCCGCCGCCGATGGGCACGGCGTAGAGGCCGGAGCCTCCGCTGCGTGCAATTCGGTTGAACATGACGAACTGGCCGTTGGGCGCCCAACTGGGGCCTTCGTCCTGCCAACCGTCGGTGAGGATCTTCGGTGAGCCGCCTGACGAACTCATCACCCCTATGTTGAAGCTGCCGGCGATGCGGGTGAAGGCGATGAGGTCGCCTCGCGGGCTCCACACCGGCGAAGCATAGCGGCCGGCGCCGAAGCTGATGCGCCGCTGGCCGGTGCCGTCGGCATTCATCACGTAAAGCTGTTGCGTCCCGCCACGGTCGCTTTCGAAGACGATACGCGTGCCGTCGGGCGAGTAGCTGGGAGAGGTGTCGGCGCCGGGTGCGCTGGTCAGGCGCTGCGGCGTTCCGCCGTCCGCTCCAACGACATAGATGTCGGTGTTGCCGTTATTGGCCCAGCTGAAGACGATCCGCCGGCCGTCCGGCGAAAAGCGCGGCGCGAAGGTTAGCGCTCCGCCGGGGACGAGCAGGCGCTCCCGGCCCGAGGCGATGTCGAGGACGAAAACGCGCGGCTTGCGCGCGAGCATTCCGGTGTAGACCAAACGGTCGCCGCGCGGGGAGAAGCGCGGCATGGTCACCACCGCCTTGCCCGCCGTCAGGTAGCGGTGGTTCGAACCGTCCGAATCCATGATGGCGATACGCTTGACGCGGTTTGTCTTGGGGCCGCTCTCAGCGACATAGACGACGCGCGTGTCGAGGAAGGCGCCCTGGCCAGAGAGCCGGGAGTAGACGAGATCGGCGCACTTGTGCGCGGCCCGGCGCCAGTCGGCCTGCGCGACAGTGAAGCCCTGATTGGCGAGCAGGCGTCCGGCGGTGACGTCGTGGAGGTAGCAGGCAAGGGTGACACGGCCGTCGGCGCGGGGTTCGACATAGCCTGTGACCAGGGCGCCGGCACCGGTGCTACGCCATTCGCCGAACGCGGGGCTGGCGGCCTGGGCCTGGCCGTAAGTCGGGACGCCAGACGGGCCGATCGGCGTGAAGCCGCCGGTCGAGCGCAGATCGGAGGCGATAACCTCGGCGATGCTGCGGCCGATCGCCTGCCCCGGCATTTCCGGCACGGCGACGGTCAATTGCGAATTCTGGCCGCCGACGACCTCAACTTCGACCGGCGGCGCGCCTTCGTCCTGCGCGAGCGCAGAGGCAGCGGGGAGGATCAAGGCAAGCAAGGCAAGGGATCGCATGTTGGTCCTCATGGCAGTTTGTAGGTCAGGTTGATGTTCGACCAGCCGCCCTGGTCGGTCTTGTAGAGGTCGGACGGCAGGCCGCGGAATGGCGCGCATTCGCGGTAAACGGCGACCGCGAGGTCCTTCACGCGCTCTTCGTAGCTGGCGTTGTCGTCATCGACGCCGCTGACGCGAACCACCGAGGCGCTGGCAAGCGAGCCGTTCGGCCGCAGGCGCAGGTTGACCGTTACTCGGATCCGATTGGCGCCGCTGCCCGGATTCACCTGGTTGTCAGCACAGGGCTGGACGAGTCGCTGGAAAAGCGCGGCGACGCTGGCTTTGGCCTTGGCGTCGAATGTCGCGCCGGAGGGCTGGGCAGGGCGCGAGGGCGCGTCGGAGCCGGCGATGCCCTTGAGGAAGTCGTCGCCGATCCGCGAAACGCGCGGCGCGGACTTGGGCGGGGCCGGCTTCGCCTGGCGGGGAGTGGCGGTCGGCTTCTGCGGTTTCTGTGAGGCTTGGGGGGTCACCACTGGCTTGGGCGCAGGGATCGGCGGGGCCGTCACCGGCTCTGGTGGTGGTGTCGGGGCTGGCTCGATGGCCTGGCCCATCTCCGGCGCTTCGCTTGGGGGCGGCGGGGTCGGTACGGTCTGCGGCGCAGCAGATTGCAGACCGACATCGTCGACCAGTTCGACCTCCATCGACGGCGGCTCGGGCGCTTGCGCAATATGGGCGAGGCTGGTCGACAGTGCCGCGATCAGTGCGATGTGGAAGACGATCGCAGCGCCCGTGCCGGCCATTTCGGCGCGGTCGGGGCTCATTTCTTTTCCTCGCCGAGAGAAACGAGGGCGACGTGATTGAGGCCGGCGCGGTTGAGCTCACCCATCACCTGCATGACGCGGCCGTAATCGAGCGCCTTGTCGGCACGCAGGTAAATGCGGCGGCCTTCAGGTGGAGCGGGCTCGGCAGCGATGGCCGTAAGCCGCTGCGGCAAGGCGGTGTCGCTGACCGGCTGGTCGTCGATATAGAGGGCGCCACCCTTGTCGAGCGCGATCTGCACCGGCTTCGCCTGCTGGTCGAGCGCGCCGGCGCGGCTCTCGGGCAAGTCGACCGGCACGCCGGCGACGAGCAAGGGCGCCGTGACCATGAAGATGATCAGCAGCACCAGCATGACGTCGACCAGGGGCGTGACGTTGATTTCCGCCATCGGCGCGCGGCGCGAACGGCCACCGCGGCTCTTGGAGGGCAGGCTTGCTCCCATCAGCCTTCGGCCTCCAGCTCACGGCTGAGGGTGGCGTGGAAGCGGTCGGCAAAGCGGCCCAGCCTCGCCTCCAGCCGGTCGAGGCCGTGCGTCAGGCGGTTATAGGCGATGACCGCCGGGATGGCGGCAAACAAACCGATTGCGGTCGCGAAGAGGGCTTCGGCGATGCCTGGGGCAACGACGGCAAGTGAAGTGTTGTTCTGGGCGGCGATCGACGTGAAGCTGCGCATGATCCCCCAGACCGTGCCGAACAGGCCGACGAACGGCGCGACCGAGCCGACGGTGGCGAGAATGTTTAAGCGGTCGCCGAGGCGGTCGAGCTCCGCGGCGACTGCGGCGTTCATCCGGGTTGCGAGACGCTCGCGAGTACCCGAACGGTCGATAGCCCGGCTGCGGGTCGAGCGTCGCCATTCATCCATGCCGGCCGTGAGGATCGCGGCGCTCGGCAGCTTTTCGTTGCCGCGCTTGGTGTGGAAGGCATCGATGTCGTCGGCAGCCCAGAAGTCGGCCTCATACTTCTCGGTCGCCCGGTTGATGCGCTTGAGGCGGATCGAATGGGTGAAGATGATCGCCCAGGTCCAGATGCTGGCGGCCAGCAGGCCGAGCATGACGAACTTCACGACGACGTCGGCGTGGAGGAACAGGGTCAGCGGCGACATCATGTCGTTGCTGGCTTGGAATTCAGGCATTCAGGGTGTCGCCCTCGCTAATGGCTTTGAATGTGTCGACCCAGTCGCGCGGTTGGCGCTTGGGGCGATCGGTAAGATCGAGAAAGGCGGCAGTAACGCGAGCATCGGCCAATGTTTGGTCCCCCCGCATGACTCGCTGATGAATGAGGACGCTGGCGGCGCGGACCTGCTCGACCGTTGAGAGGACGAGAAGGTCGTCGCCGAGCTTGGCGGGCCGGAGGTAGCGAATGTTGACCTCGGCGACTGCATAGACGCCTTCGCCAGCCTCCTTCGCCGCCCTTTGGTCGATGCCTGCGGCACGGAGCATGTCGGATCGCGCGCGCTCCATGAACTTCAGGTAATTGGCATAGTAGACGATCCCGGCAGTGTCGGTGTCCTCGAAATAGACGGTCAGCGCGAAGCGGTGCTCGCGGCCGACGAAGCCGCCGCGATAAGGCGTATCGAGATCCCGTGACGTCATGCCCCCAGCCTTAGACAGGCCGGAGTCATGGGGTCAAACCGCTAGCGGCGGCTCGTTGCCTGTTTTGGACCGGATACCGGCTTTTGCAGGGAGGCGGTGACATTCAAGTCGCCGACAAGGCGGATCAAATCGCCTTGCACCAACGGCATGTCCGCAAGATGCATGCCCCAACCGGGGATGAACATGCCGGCAACACCGACCTCGCCGCCGATGCGGTCGGTGCGCTTGTCCTTGGGGTCGGCATTGGTGCGCACCGAGAAATAGCCGCGCTGGCCGTCGTTGACGCATTGGCCGGAATTGAGGCCGTCGACGCGAACCCAGGGAGTGGGCGGATCGCCTTCGGCAGACCAGACGATCGGTCCGCCGGGGACGTCATAGGTGGATTTGGAGGCCCAATAGGAATGGAGCGGCACCCAGCCCTTGGCGCCGAGCCTGGCCGGGTTGACGCAAGCGACCGTCATGCCGGGCGCCGTTGCTATGCCGAAGATTGCTCCGGCGGGCGGGACGTTATTCTCGCGGAAGCTGGTCCAGGCGATGACGCAGCCGGTCTCGCCCTCTTTCGAGCAGAGCGGCGTCTTCTTGAAGTCGCCGCCGACCAACTTGCCCTGCGGCACCATGACATCGAATCCCGGGATGATGGCGAGCTTCATGCGGCCGGCGACGGCCGGATTGGGCTCGATCTCACGGGCGATGAGTTGAATGAGGTGCAGCGAACCCTGGCTGTGGCCGATGAGGACGAACGGCCGGTCCTTGTTGCGGGTGGCAAGGAAATTGCGCCAGGCGTGGAGGACGTCGGCATAGGCGAGGACAGCGGACGCGCTGATGTCCTGCCCGGCAGAGAAAGCGAGGATCGCGCCGACCGTCATCTGCCGATACTTGGGCGCATAGACCTTGCAGACCGATGCGTAGCGCGCTGCCTGGGCGGCGGCGGCAAAGGTTTCCTCATTCATGTTGAGGTCGCTGTTCATGCCGTCATCGCGCGAAACGGTCGGGTAGACGTAGAAGCAGTCGAGCGGCGGGTCCTTGGCGGGAACGCTCTTGCCCACTGAGCCATAGCCGTTGGCGTTGAGTGCGACCGTCGCCAGCGGCGCCGAACAGACGTCGGTCCGGCCCGGCAGGCAAAGCCAGTTCGAATCCTTCGCATAATCGACGGTGGTGGGCGTTGCCGGCTGTGCGACCGCAGGGACCGATCCCAACATCGTCATTCCCGCGAAGGCGGGAACCCAGAAGCGTCTTAAGGCAGTGAAGAAGCTGGGTCCCCGATCAAGTGGGGGATGACGAAAAGGGAACATCATTTCACTCCGTCAGAATCGAACAGGCCGTTTTGCGAATTGGCTGGCGGGTTGAGGCCGAGATGCTTCCAGCCGCGGCCGTTGAGGCAGCGCCCGCGCGCCGTCCGGGCGATGAGGCCGAGCTGGATGAGGTAGGGCTCGATGACGTCCTCGATCGTATCGCGCGGCTCGCTGAGGCCCGCCGCGAGCGTTTCGATGCCGACCGGGCCGCCGCCGTAGAGGTCGGCGATCATGGTCAGGTAGCGGCGGTCCATGGCATCGAGGCCAAGGCTGTCGATCTCGAGCCGGTCGAGCGCGCGGTCGGCGACCGCGGCGTCGATGGTGTCGGTGCCGGCCGCATGGGCGAAATCGCGAACTCGGCGCAAGAGGCGACCGGCGATGCGCGGCGTGCCCCGGGAGCGGCGGGCGATCTCATGCTCGCCCTCACTGGTGGTCGGCGCACCGAGTAGACGCGCAGCGCGGCGCACGACCTGCTCCAGTTCCTCGACAGTATAGAAGTTGAGGCGCACCGGGATGCCGAAGCGGTCGCGCAGCGGCGTGGTCAGCAGGCCCTGCCGGGTGGTCGCTCCGATCAATGTAAAACGGGGCAAGTCGATCCTCACCGAACGCGCCGACGGGCCTTCGCCGATCATCAGGTCGAGCGCGCGGTCCTCCATCGCCGGGTAGAGGACTTCCTCCACTGCCGGATTGAGCCGGTGGATCTCGTCGATGAAGAGGACGTC
>Ga0207701_10001694_pt1 | contig 23039 bp, 18 predicted proteins | sample KBSSwiSSwithPhiX_FD_184294 | JGI IMG/M metagenome (GOLD analysis project Ga0207701, IMG submission 184294) | Switchgrass rhizosphere bulk soil microbial communities from Kellogg Biological Station, Michigan, USA, with PhiX - S5 (SPAdes) (version 2) | ecosystem: Environmental > Terrestrial >... | reverse complement strand
GTGGGCTATTGCGGATAGACCTCGACTAAGGCGGTTCCAGTGGGTGCCGGCCCGACTCCACGGACAATTGCAGTATAATTTCCCGTGGGGAGGGAAACATAGACCGCGGGCTCGGCTGGATTAGGCGGAGCATGCCCGCTCGCCTGAATTTGCGTTTTCCGCGGACTGGTTTGCCAATTGTCGTTAGAATCAACCAGCGCCCCCTGGGCATTACGCAATTCCAGAGCTGGATCACTCAACGCATTTGTCACCCCAAATTGAGTAAGCGTCGGCCCTAACGCGCGCACGACCACGGTCTTGTCATCGGTAACAATTACTCCGCCGATCATGACATTGGCTCCCGTGCCGACATCACCTCGGGTTGAAAGATTCGCCAGGAGTGGGCCCGGCCCGCTATCCTGATCGTAGACTTCTACTAAAGCGACGCCAGTGGTGTTGCCGGAGCCGCGAACGATGGCGGTGTAATTACCGGGGGCAAGCATGGTGAGGATAGCGGATTCCTGGGAAGAGCCCGGGGCGCGTCCAGTATCGCTGATTTCCTGTTTGTTCGCTGCGGTAATCCAATTGTCATTGCTGAAAAGGAGGGCGCTGTTTTGGTTGTGCAACTCAAGCGTCGGATTCAACAGCGCATTCGTCACACCAAAGGGAATAAGCGATGGGCCAATCCCACGAACCAAAACTCGCTTCGCGCTACTGCCGCTAATAATAAATCCGCCGATGAGAACGTTGTCGCCCGTCCCGACTAGTCCGCGGGTCGAGATGTTGGCGAGGCGAGCCGGGCCTGTCATCACCGTTACCGTAAAGGTTTGGCTCACGTTGGCACCATCGAGATCAGTTGCTTTGGCCATGATGTGGGCTGTGCCCGGTTGCAGTGGGGTAACGAGAAGGTTTTTGCCGCTAATGGTTGCGGTTGCGACGGCTGGGTTGTCGCTGGAGGCAGTGAAAGCCAGCGGTGAAATCACCGTAATCCCAGCAATTGAAACCAAATTCGTGACTCTGATGAATCCGCCGGTGTAATTGCGCAGGGGCAATGAGTTAAAGGGCGAGCCGAGGTTAAAGATCGGCACGGCCGCGATTGCATTCACGATAGTCATGCCAACGCCCGTGACGTGGCCAAAAACGGTGAACCCGCCGTTTGTGGTGTCGAGATTAGCGGGCGGACCGCCGTTGTTCGCTAGATTGACAAACCACTGGCTGGTTGCGCTGTTCGGTTGGCCGTCGAGTTTTGCCATCGCGATGGTGCCTATTTTGTTGGAGATGCCCGGCTCATTGTGAATCGGCGAGAAAGTCGGGACTGGCGTCGGTTGCGCGTAGGGTGGCTGTGCTGGGTTGACGGTGCCGATAAATCCCCCACCTTGCACGACGAAATTGGAAACAGAACGATGAATAAAACTCGAGGCGAGCCCATGCGTCGTCGGATCGGTCATAAAATATCGCCCAGAATTCACGTAATTGAGAAAGTTCGCGACGGTGATTGGCTTATGTTGTCCATCCAGCGCGATATTGAAAAAGCCCGTGCTCGCCGGAAGCAAAACGCTCATCTGCACTGCGTTCGACGCATCCGGATCGCTAAACACCGCCGTTAGATCAATCGAGCGGGCTGGAGCTCCTGCATATTCCGTGAATGCTGCAATCGGCGTCGTCACAACCGGGGCAACGTTTTGCGCGGAGGCCGTTGTCCAGATCGCCAGGCAAAAGGCAAGGATCAGCGTTAGATTTCTCGTCATAGGGGACGTTTTGCTTAACCCAAGATTGGGTTTAGGCAAGTCGCTCGCGGGGTAAGGGGGATCATTTATTGATCTCCAAATAGGTGCGGGCCGTGACCTTGTTTGACTTGGGGTCGATTTGTTCTACCCGCATTTGTTTTAGATACCAGCGATCTTCGATTTTCTGAGCGGAGACGACTTCGAAGCGCTTGATCAATTTTCCTGCGGAATCGTATCCCTCCATGCGCATAAGCGTGCCGCTGTCCTTATCGACCCACAAAAGAATCGAGCCGTATTGCGGATCACCGGCCGGGGGCTGCAATTGCAGCTTCCAGCAGTTGCGAGTGCGGATGAAAGCGGAGCCGGTAACGCGGGCGTTCGGCCAGTAGAGAAATTTCAGCGCCAGGTCTTCGTAAGTGATGGCGGTGCTGCGAACCGGCTCGTGCAAGCGGGTAATTTTCTCCGAGCCGGAGCGGGTGATTTCAACGAGCCGTGAATCATTCGCCCCGATCCGCAATTGCAAGGTTTCATCCGGATTATTGAAGATGTAGCGAATCAGCGGCCCATTTTGGACGAGATGGAACGGCACAACCTTCGCCTCCTGCCGCAGTTGCCCGCGCAAATCGATCTGTTGTTGCGATTGACGCAGGCGGACATTCGCCAGCAATTCATTGGCGTCGGGAAAATTTTGTCCCGAAGCTGAACCCAGCGAGAGAAAAACAGCAGCGACGAGAGTAACTTGTTTCGTTCGCCGTGCGCTTTTATTCTCGCACCGCGCCGGGGCGATTGAATGGACGAGATGATTTTTCATTTAATTAACGAGCAATGGACGAATCCCGTTTTCGATTTGTTCATGCCGGCCATTAGTTATTCCGATATCTGGACGCCGTGCTTTATCATCGCAGCCATTGCTTTTCTCATCTTCGGCGGTTTTCGTGGGCGCGCATTTGTCTTTTGCACCACCTTCGCGCTTGCCCTTTCTAATGCCGCGGTCGACCCGCTCAAGCACGCCATCGAGCGACCCCGTCCGAAGCAGGTGCAGACCGTGCGCATGATCGAACTGGAGAAAACCCGCCCCAAGATTCTGAGCATTTTCAGGAAACCGATCATCCGTGTTTCTACCGAAGCCGAACGAGCCCGCTCCGGCGCTTCATTTCCATCCGGCCACACCAATAACAACACCGTGATCGCGCTTTGTTGCACGATTTTTTACCGGCGCTGGGGCAAGCTCTACTGGATTATCGCTGCAGCCGTGGCTTACTCGCGAATTTATCTCGGCGCGCATTGGCCGAGCGACGTCTTCGCCACCGTTTTCCTCGCGACCGGCGAAACCCTGCTCATTCTCGCCCTATGCGAATTGATCTGGCAAAAAATCGTTTCCCGCCGGCTGCCTGAAATCGTCGCGCGTCATCCTCGACTGATCTCTTCTGTGGCTTCATGAAAATCGAGCGTGCCGTCTGGTTTTTTATTATCGCGATCACAGTCTTGCGCCTGACCTTGCTGGGCACGACCGATCTCGAATTCGACGAGGCGCATTATTGGATGTGGGCGCAGCGACTCGCGCCGGCTTACTTCAGCAAAGGTCCCGGCGTTGCTTTTGCCATCCGCGCCAGCACCATGATTTTCGGCGACAACGAATTTGGCGTCCGCTTCTTTAGCCCGCTGCTCGGTGCCGGCACGAGCCTGCTGCTGTTTTATTTGGGGCGCCGGATGTTCAATGCCCAAACCGCGCTTTGGGCTGTGATTGGATTAAATGCCACACCGATTTTTAACATTGGATCCTTCGTAATGACGATCGATCCGCTCTCAATCTTCTTTTGGGTCGCGGCCATGTTTTCTTTCTGGCGGGTGGTCGAGACAAGTCCGAAGTTTTCGTGGTCCTGGCCGTTGACCGGTGCGCTCATTGGTCTCGGGTTTCTGTGCAAATACACAAACGTATTCGAGCTGCTCTCCGTCATCGTAATCCTTGCACTCATTCCAAAATTGCGGGTGGAGTTCCGGCGGCCGGGTTTTTATCTGATGCTACTTATTTTCGCGGCGTGTTGTGTTCCGCCGGTGCGATGGAATCAGCAACATGCCTGGGTGACGATTGGGCATCTGAAATCACGGGGTGGAGTGGCTCAAACTCTCGGCTTTCACCCACTGGAATTCCTCAAGTTTATCGGAGAACATTTTCTTCCCTATTCGCCGTTGCTTTTTCTCGGGGTCGCCATTGCCGTGATTGCGGTTTGGAAACGCGCGCAACAGCAACCGCGTCGCCTTTTCTTAATGTGGTTCGGGCTGCCGGTCTTCGCATTTTATGCGCTGCTCTCGTTTAATAAAGCCGCGGCGCCAAATTGGGATGCGCTCGCTTTCCCCAGTTTTGCCTTACTGGCAGTCGCTTTCTGGCAGCCGCATCTAGAAGCGAAACCGGTCTGGCGAGTTCTGGGCGGTTGCGCGCTCGGGCTCGGGATCATTACAAGCATGCCCGCGCTCAATAGCGACATGCTTCGGAGCGTCGGCATTGAAATTATGCGTCGCGACCCGTCCGATGGATGGCGCGGCTGGAAAAGCGCCACGGTCGCTCTCGAGACCTTTCGGGTCGATTTCGAACGCGAAACGGAGGAGAAATTTTTCCTGATCGCGGACGAACGCGATCGTGCCTCCGAGATTTCGTTCTATTTGCATGAAAAACGCAGGGAAGGTCCAGGCCATCCACCCTGTTATATCGTCGAGTCGCAGGACGTGGTGAATCAATTTTCCTTCTGGCCGCGTTACGATGAATTTGTCGAGCGTTCGCCGGGCGCGCCCAATCCGGAAGAGCAGACCTATACCGAAGAAAGCGGGGTTAATTTGTTTCAGGGACGCAGCGCTCTTTATATTCAGGACGCCGGTCGAAAAAATGTTCCGCATAATATTCAGCGAGGATTTTCCCGGGCAGAGCGCGTCGCCAGGATCGAAGTCCATCACTCGGGACGGCTCATTCGCAGCTGGGACGTTTATCTTTGCCTGCGTTATCGAACACTGCCGTTATGAGCAACGTCTCGGTGGTTGTTCCACTCTATAACGAAGAAGAGAACGTCTCGGTTTTACAGCGCGAATTAACTGAAGCGCTTGGCGGTCTCGATTACGAAATCATATTTGTCGACGACGGTTCACGCGACGAAACCGTCTCACGCATTGCCCCCGATCCGCGTGTCCGGGTTTTGCGCTTTGAAAGAAACGCAGGACAAAGCGCGGCGATTTTCGCTGGTTTGCAGGCGGTGCGCAGCGAGGTCGCGGTTTTGATTGATGGCGATTTACAAAATGATCCCGCCGATATCCCGCGCTTGCTCGCGGAAATTTCGCGTGGCGCTGATCTGGTTTGCGGATATCGGGCGCAACGCAAAGACACCGTGGTCAAACGTATCACCAGCCGGGTCGCGAATTCCGTGCGCAGCCGGTTCACGCGCGACGGCGTGCGCGATACTGGTTGCACGCTGAAAGCAATGCGGCGCGGTTGCATTGCGGCGCTGGTTCCGTTCAAGGGCATGCACCGTTTCATCCCAGCGCTGGTGAAAGGTGCGGGATATCGGTTGGTTGAGATCCCGGTAAATCATCGCCCGCGGCGGTTTGGCCAGAGCAAGTACGGCTTGGGTAATCGCGCAGTCCGCGCCACGATCGATATGTTTGGTGTGCGCTGGTTGCTGTCGCGCCGCCTCAATTACAAAGTGCGGGAGCTCTAATTCGACAGGATCGATTCCAAAAATGTTCGTGAGCCTGAAGATGATGTAGCGGCGGCGGTGTCGACCGCAGAGACGATTGTTGTGCGGCCGACACGGCTGCCCCTACATCTCCCGATTTGTTCGCCGCAGGACGAATTTGTCTGTGCCCTCGGGAGCCACCCTTCCCAGTCAGGTGGAAGAACCCTCTTTGTCACCAAATCGCGCTTGTCATCCTGAGGCCCCACGATAAGCTTCTCGCCCCACTGGGGTCTGCATGTCGCTGGCTGAACTTCTCTCTGCTGATCAGATTATCCCTGAAATGAAGGCGACCGAACGCTGGGACGCCATCGTTGAGCTGATGGATTTACTGGTGGCGCGCGGTCAAATTAAACCGGAAGATCGCGACGGAATTCTGGCCTCGCTCAAGCAGCGCGAGGAAACGATGAGCACCGGGATCGGCTTCGGCATTGCCATTCCGCATTGTTCATCGGACCGGCTGGACAAAGTGGTAGCCGCTTTTGGCCGCTCCAGCACCGGAATCGAGTTCGATGCGCTCGATAACGCGCCAGTAAAATTCGTTGTCCTTTTTATTGTTCCCAAAAATCAGTTTCAGACCCATCTCCGCACGCTCGCCTCCATCGCAAAATTCTTGAACGATCGCAGCGTGCGCGATCAGCTCGCCAACGCCACTTCGGCGGACGAAATTATTTCAATTTTCCGCGCCCGAGCCCAGGCAACGGCGTAAGTCCGAGCCGGACTGGCGGTAAGCGCGCGCTTGGCACGCAATTTTTTCTTTCCTGTTTTCTGTTCTGTAGTGGCGGCCGCAAAGACGAAAACGTTATGCGGCCGACACGGCCGCCACTACAAGCGAGCGACTTGGAAGTCGCTCCTCCCAGTCTACACTCCAGACACGATGGAGACATTTCAGGCGCAACTTACGCGGAAGCTTTCGGATGCACTTTCGTCCGCGGGGTTGCCATTCGCCGGGGAAGTTACGCCTGCGACCGATCCGCGTTTCGGCGACTACCAAAGCAACGCCGCGATGGTGCTCGCGAAACAGTGCGGCGAGAATCCGCGCAAAATAGGGGAGAACGTCATTAGCAAACTCGACGTCGCGGAAATTTCCGAGCCGCCAAGTTTCGCCGGCGCCGGTTTCATCAACTTTACCCTGAAGCGAGCAGCGGTTGAGGAGAAAATCGCGGAGCTGCTCGGTGACGAGCGACTCGGTGTGGCGACGGATTCGTCACCAAAAAAAATCGTGGTCGATTTCGGCTCGCCCAATGTGGCCAAGCCGATGCACGTCGGTCACATCCGCAGCACCTTTTTAGGCGATGCCCTGGCGCGGACCGCGGAGTTCCTCGGGCACGACGTTATTCGCGATAATCATATCGGCGATTGGGGAACCCAGTTCGGGATGGTGATCTGGGGTTGGAAAAATCTGCTCGATCTGGAGTCACTGAAACGTGATCCAATTGCCGAGCTGGTTCGGATTTACAAAGAGACAAACGAGCGCGGAACCAAGGATGAAACGGTGCGGGAGGCGGTGCGCGCCGAGCTCGTAAAGTTGCAGGCCGGCGATCCGGAAAATTTCGCGATCTGGAAACAATGTGTCGATCTTTCGCTGCAGGAATTTTCAAAAGCATACGAGTTACTCGACGTCCATTACGACATTGTCCGCGGCGAAAGTTTTTATAACGACCGGCTGGCGGGCGTGGTTGATCGGTTGCTCAAAGAAGGACTGGCGGAGATCAGCGAAGACGCGGTCTGCGTTTTCTTTCGCGACATTCCTGAACTGGCGGACAAGCCCGCGATCATTCGCAAGCGCGACGGCGGATTCAATTACGCGACCAGCGACATTGCGACAGTTGATTATCGAATCAATGAACTGAAGCGCGACAGTCTTTGGTACGTTGTCGGCGCGCCACAAACGCTGCACTTCAAACAGATTTTCGAGATTGCACGACGCGAAGGGGACAAGGCCGATTTCCGCCACATTCCGTTTGGCAACGTTCTCGGTGAAAACCGAAAGCTGATGAAGACGCGTTCGGGCGAAAATGTTGCACTGCGCGATTTGCTGGAGGAAGCGATCACGCGGGCGGAGAAAATCATCGCCGAAAAAAATCCGGAGCTGAGTGAGCCGGAACGAAAAGAGATCGCGAAAATCATCGGCATTGGCGCGGTCAAGTACGCCGATCTCTCACAATATCGGATGACCGATTACGTTTTTTCCTGGGACAAAATGTTGGCGCTACATGGAAACACTGCGCCTTACTTGCAGAACGCTTACGTCAGGATCCGCTCGATTTTCCGCAAAGCAGATCCGAGCTCGCCACAGCGAGTCTTCGACCGATCTGGTGGCTCCCGGCAACGGAGCGCCGTGACTTTGGCGGAGCCGACGGAACTGGGTTTGGCAAAACGCCTGTGTCAGTTCGCAGAGGTCGTGCCGCAAGTGCTGAACGATTTCCGGCCGAACATTCTGGCGAATTATTTGTTCGAGCTGGCGAACAGCTTTCATGCTTTTTACGAGGCCTGTCCGGTTCTGAAAGCGGAGGAACCAGCGCGTTCATCGCGACTGGCGTTGTGCGATTTGACCGGACGGGTACTACAACGCGGGCTGAAATTGCTCGGGATCGAGGTGCCAGAAAGGATGTAGCACATTGTGATTCCGAGCGTAGTCGAGGAATCTCTCGCTATCCGGAGCAGCCGAGCGACTCACACAAATAGTTAGAGAGGTCTCGACTGCGCTCGACATGACAGAAAAGTAGAAAAAGCGCGCGATTGCAAAGGACATGATGTTGGGCGAGCGAAAATAGTCCCTCGCTTCTCTGAGCGAGCAGCGGAAGTCTTTCGCTGCCGTTCAGGATGACGGGGACATTGTGAAAGCCGAGCATCCCAAAATTCCAATCGCGACCTACCGCTTGCAGTTCAACAAGAACTTCACCTTCCGGCAGGCGCGCGAAATTGTGCCTTATCTTGATCAGCTCGGGATCAGTCATGCCTACGCATCGCCCTATTTCCAGGCCGGCGCCGAGAGCATGCACGGGTACGACATCACCGATCACAACAAGCTCAATGTCGCAATGGGATCGCGTAAAGATTATGACGCCTGGATCGCCGAACTGCATTCCCATGGCATGGGGCAGATCGTGGATTTCGTCCCCAACCACATGGGCATTAACGATCCGCAAAATGTCTGGTGGCAGGATGTGCTCGAAAATGGTCCGAGCTCACTTTACGCGCCCTATTTCGACATTGATTGGCGCCCGCTCAAAACCGATCTGCACGACAAAGTCCTGCTCCCGATTCTCGGCGATCAATACGGTCGCGTTCTCGAACGTGGCGAGTTGCATGTGCGCTTCGATGCCGGGTCATTCTCCCTGAATTATTTCGATCACGTTTTTCCAATCGCGCCTGGGACCTACCGCTACATTCTGGAGCTCGCGCTGGAAAATCTGGCCGAGCTCCGCGACGAAGATTTCTACGCAGAATTTCAGAGCATCCTTACGGCGCTCGAATATTTGCCGCGTCGGACCGAGACCGATCCCGAACGCATCAAGGAGCGGGCGCGGGAAAAGGAGATTATCAAGAAACGTTTGGAACGTCGATGTGCGGAAGCGCCACCGGTCCTGCGCGCAATTGAAAAGGCAGTCGAGACCATTAACGGCCACGTTGGCAACCCGCGCAGTTTCGACCGGCTCGACGAATTATTGAACGCGCAATCTTATCGGCTCGCGTTCTGGCGCGTCGCGGCGGAGGAGATTAATTACCGGCGGTTTTTTGACGTTAACGATCTCGCAGCCATCCGCTTGGAATTGCCGGAAGTTTTCGACGCCACACACAAACTTCTTTTTGAACTTGTCGCCGGCGGTGCCGTCAGCGGATTGCGGATCGATCATCCCGACGGGCTTTATCGGCCGCTCGAATATTTCGAGAAACTGCAACTGCGCTGTGCCAAAGCCTTGCGCATTCCGTTGCCGATAGACGGGCGAGCGATTTATCTCATCGTCGAGAAAATTCTGAGTGGCGACGAACAGTTGCCGAAAAACTGGCCGGTCCACGGTACTACCGGCTACGATTTTGCCAACCAAGTCGCGGGCGTGCTAGTCGATCATAACGCCGAAGGCGCGATCACGAAAGTCTTCAAGCGCTTTATTGGTCACTCGCTGCACTTCGATCACCTCGTTTACGCGAAGAAGCGGCTGGTTATGCGGATTTCGCTGGCCAACGAAGTCAACGTTCTTGGCAACATGGTCGATCGGTTATCGGAACAGAATCGCTGGTTTCGCGATTACACTTTGGAAGCGCTGGCCCGGGCAGTGCGCGAGACAATTGCTTGTTTCCCAGTTTATCGCACTTATCTGGAGCCGGGCAAACCGGTGAGCCCGGAGGATCGCGCCGTGATCGAGCTTGCGGTGGCGGCGGCAAAGCGTCGCAATCCCGCGATCGAGGAATCGGTCTTTAACTTTTTGCGCGATCTTTTGCTCTTTCGTTTTCCGGAGAACGTCGATGAGGAGCAACGCGCCGCGCATGCGCAATTCGTGCTCAAGTTTCAACAATTCACCGGCCCGATCATGGCCAAGGGAGTCGAAGACACGGTGTTTTACATTTATAACCGACTAGCCGGGCTAAACGAAGTCGGGGGCGAACCACATTTCTTTGGGCTGAAGGTTGAGGCGTTTCACGAACGCAATCTGCGGCGGCAGCGCGATTGGCCGAACAGTCTGGTCGCGACTTCGACGCACGACACCAAACGCAGCGAAGACGTGCGTGCGCGGATGCTCGCGATCTCGGAGATTCCGCAGTTGTGGGGGCGGTCGCTGCAAAAGTGGCGCACAGCGAACCGCCGCTTCAAAAAGCAAATCGACGAAGCAGAGGCGCCCGATGCCGACGAGGAATATTTGTTGTATCAAACCCTGCTCGGGGCCTGGCCAATCAATGTTGATGGAGTGCCAGCGGCATCGGTTAGCACAGAATTCGTTGGCCGGATCCAGGGTTACATGGCCAAGGCGCTGAAGGAAGCGAAGCTGAACACGAGCTGGATTCAGCCTAACGAGGACTGGGATAACGCCATGGGGGATTTCGTGGCCGGGATTTTGGAGAAAAGCCCGCGCAATAAATTCCTGCCAGCGTTTTTGCCGGTGGCAGAAGAAATCGCCCGACTCGGAGCGATCAATTCGCTCGCGCAGATTACGATCAAATTTACGGCGCCAGGCGTGCCGGATGTTTATCAAGGAACCGAGCTTTGGGACGACAGCCTGGTTGATCCGGATAATCGGCGCCCGGTCGATTATGCACGACGGCGCAAGATGCTGAAACAGGTCGAGCATGTGCCCCCAAGCGATCTGATGCGATGCTGGGCCAACGGTCGGATTAAGTTGCGTTTAACCCACCGGCTCTTGCATTTGCGGCGCGACAACGCGGAGCTGTTTCGTGAGGGAACTTATGAGGCGATCAATTTTGGCGGCGCATTCGCCGACTGCGCGATCGGTTTTGTGAGGCGTCACCAAGACCGTGCAATCGTCGTGATGGTGCCACGGTTATCATCGCGCGTCGGGTTCCCGCCAGTCGGCGAATCCTGGCAGGATACGCATGCTAATCTGGCATCTGGCCCGTCTGGTTTGCGCGATGTTTTTAGCGATCGCGAAGTTCGCGCTGAAAATTCACAGCTGAAACTATCGGAGGCAATGTCGCAGCTTCCCTTTGCGGTGTTCACGAATTCCTAGGCGCATCGCGCCATGTCCGGAAGAGAATTCGTCGATCGCGCGGACCGACAAACTACTGCCCCGGCAATTCCACCGGCGCTTGATGGCCGCGGGTAAACGCATTCAGCAATCCGCCGACCCATTCAGAAAAACTTCGGAGGTTCGCCACCAAATCTTCACCGAAACTGGCAAAAGTGATTTGCGGCGATGCAATCACAAGCAGGACGCTCAAAAGCACAAGATTCATCAGATAAATGAAAACGAGCGAAAAAAACGTTCCGTGATCGCTCAGATCCGTCTGGTTTTTCGGAATCATCCAGCAGGTGAAGGTAAGATGGAACGCCCAGGTAACACCGAGAACGGCATAGAGGAGCTGGCCGTATGGCGCGACATCGACGAATAAACTGGCGATCCCATAGACCAGAATCGCGAGCACGCTGTAGAGCGGAAAAAAATACGGGGCGAGCGCGATCAGGAAATTTGTCCGGTTGGTTACGATATGGCCGCCGTCGCCGCTGACCCGAAATTTACTGACGCGTCCGCCCATTAGCCAAACCCACAGCACATGAGTCACCTCGTGGCCGAAGACGTAGACGATGACCGGCCGCGGCAAACCAAGGAACGCGATCAGCCAAAGTATGACACCAAGCGAAAAGAACCAAAATTCCGCGCCCGCCCACAAGCGCTGATGAATCGTTGCTCGGGTGAAAGCGGTGAAAAATGTCTGGGTCAGAATCGCGCACCATGGCAAGAGAAAGATCGCGACGATGTTTTTGACCCAGCGCGTCGGGACCGTTAACGGCATTAGGTGGTCCGGCGCGCGCCGTGTCGTCGGCACGACATAGCGCACGATTTTTACTCGTGGCGGCTTGCGACGATGACGCGGAGAAGGTGACCGGCGATACGGCATAAAATCATTGTGTCATGTCGAATGCAGTCGAGACACTTCAAAATATTTTTAACCGCGGATTGCACGGATAATCCGCTAAACACGCCAAGGGACAAGCGAATCAGTTTCCACTCGAAGATCGAGCATGAGTAGGAGTTTGCGCGGACGGCAAATTATACCGCGATATCCGGGTAATCCGCGGTTTACCTCTGCTTTTTTGCGTCTTTTAGCGCGTGCCGCGCCCTAGCCTCGGCGAAGGCGGGTATTTGGCGGATAACCCGCTTCTACGCGCGGCCCATGTAGGCGCCGGTGCGGGTGTCGATCTTGATGGTTTCGCCTTCTTTGATGAAGAGAGGGACGTTGATCGTCTTGCCGGTCTCGAGTTTTGCCGGTTTAGTTACGTTACTGGCGGTATCACCGCGGACACCCTCGGCTGACTCGATCACTTTCAAACTGACCGAGGCCGGAAGTTCCACCTGCACGGCTTTGCCTTCGGCGTAGAGGACTTGCACCGGCAGATTTTCCACCAGGAAATCCTTGGCATCGCCGAGCAGGTTTTCCTGTAGCGTCACGGTCTCGTACGTCTCCGGATCCATGAAATGATAACCGTTGTGGTCCTTGTAGCTGAATTCCAGGGTGGAGCGGTTGATATCGACAAGCTCGACCTTGTCGGTGGAACCGAAACGGACATCGGCGCTTTTGCCGGTATTGATGTAGCGAATGATGGCCTGGACAAAGGCGCGCAAATTTCCCGGGGTGCGATGATGCACTTCCAGGACAATGGCAGTGTTGCCATTGTATTTAATCGCCATTCCTTTTCGGAGATCGTTTGCCGCGGCCATTTTTGGGAAGAAGTGAGAAGTGCCTGGTGACAGGTGGTAAGAAAAGAGGCGGATTGTGCCACGGGGAACTAGCTTGCGCAACTATCCGCGGTCTGAAGCGTTCCTGCTCGTGCTCATGATCGAATAGGCACCCCCAAACATGGTTATGAGCATACGTGGGAGCTGGGAGGTTCATTACAACAGCTTCAATCGCGTCAAATCTTGTGAATCCACGATGCCGACGGGGGCATTGTTGTCGTCAACCACGACGAGATCGTCGATGCGATGGCTCTCAAGAAGATTGAGAACTTCGACCGCGAGTTTGTCTTTGTGCACGCTTACCGGATTCAATGTCATCAGATCCGCCACCAAGCGCTCGCCCACTTTCGGATCTTTTTGAAAATGCCGGGCGAAATCGCCGTGGGTAAAAATTCCGAGCAATTTCCCATCGGTATCGGCGATGACGGCGGCGCCGGCGCGCACTGCGGTCATGTTTTTCAAGACGTCGCGAATCCTGGTATCGGACGCTACCAGCGCCAACGCCTCGCGTGGCCGCATGATCTGATGCACGCGCATCAGCAAACTGCGGCCGATCATTCCGGCCGGATGAAATTTGGCAAAATCTTCCTTTTGAAATCCGCGCGCCTCGAGCAGCACCATCGCGAGCGCATCACCCAGCGCCAACATAACCGTCGTGCTTGAAGTTGGCGCAAGGTTCAACGGACACGCTTCCTGTTCGATGTTTACGTCGAGGAAGACGTGCGCGTTTTTTGCCAGCGTAGAATCGGCATCGCCGCAAATCGCAATGATCTTCACCTGAAATCGCGCGATCGCCGGCAAAATCCGCAGCAGCTCTTCCGTCTCACCGCTTGCGCTCAGGGCCAGAACGGCGTCGCCGTCCGCCACCATTCCGAGGTCGCCGTGCAACGCGTTGAGCGAATCAAGTACGACCGCGGGCGAGCCGGTGCTGGTAAGAGTCGCGGCGATTTTGCTGCCGATGTGACCGGATTTCCCCACTCCGAGCACGACAATTTTCCCGCGCGCGTCGGCTGTCGCCTTCAGGAGCTCGATGGCGTCGGCAAAACTCTTACCTAAACGCTGGCGCAAACGCTGTAGCTCGAAAATCTCGATTTCGAGCACACGTGCGGCCTTTTCAAGATAGTCCATCGGAGTATAATTGAGCCGGAGCAGCAAACCGGGCAAGACAGTTCCATTAGAGGAGGGAAATATGAAAAAGTTATTCGCAATTGTAGTGACGACGTTGATATCCAGCGCCGCCTTCGCTCAGACCTACACGGCGCCGGTTATTGCGCGCAAAGCGCCGGGCCCGCCGAAACCGGCGCCGCCGCTACCTGCGATCGCGCCCAGCGGAGTCGTTCCGCGTGCCCTTAGTGGAGGCAATCCGCTGCAAATGTTGAACCCGGCTGCACCCGCGCGGTACGGAACGGCGCAGCAGAGTGTGGCGCTCAAGCCGGAAGAACCAGGGAAAAGGAACGGCAAGCCGGAAGACCCGGCGAAATGGAACGGTATTAAGCTGTTCGAATTTTATTTTTGAACCGGACTTCGGACGTCCCGGTAGTCGCGTCCTATTGTGCGACTTTTCTGAAACCGGAGATGCTGCACATCTACCGGCAAATCACGTCGCTCAGGCGGGTCCGGCCGGTGGTGGTTGCGCAGAAACGAGAAAACGAAAAGCGTTTTCCGTTTCAAGATATTCGGGTGATAAAAAAGCCGGCCTGGCATTTTCTGCGGCGCATTTGGTTCAAACAAATTGTTGATCGGCCGTGGCAAATTTCCGGTGGTGAAGTTACTGAAATTGAGCGCGCGTTCACTGAAATCGACGCACAGTTATTGCACATTTATTTTGGACACATCGCTGTTCTGTTGCGGCCGCTGATTCGTCATTGGCCAAAACCCTCGCTGGTTTCGTTTCATGGCGCAGATGTCTTGGTCGACATGCAAAAACCCGCTTATCGGCGCGGGACCGAGGAAATGTTATCCCTGGTGCGACGGATTCTAGTTCGATCGGAATCCTTGCGGCAGGCGGTAATCGATCTCGGATGCGCGCCAGAGAAAATCGAAATTCAGCGTACTGGAATTCCGCTGAATCAATTTCCATTTAGGGAACGGAGCGTCCCCGACAACGGCGAGTGGCGATTGCTGCAAGCCGGCCGGCTGATCGAGAAGAAGGGGTTGAAGACGGCGTTGCGAGTGTTTGCAAAATTTCGAAAGGAATTTCCGTCCGCGAAACTCACTATCGCGGGTGAAGGATCGCAACTTGGCGAATTGCAATCGCTCGCGCGCGAGCTGCAGATCGCGTCGTCAGTCGATTTCACCGGTTTCGTTTCGCAGGAGAAATTGCGCGAGCTTTTCTATTCTTCGCATCTTTTTCTGCATCCGAGCGAGACGGGCCCCGACGGAAACCAGGAAGGCGTACCGAATTCGATGTTGGAAGCGATGTCGACCGGGCTGCCGATTTTCGCGACGCGGCACGGTGGAATTCCAGAAGCCGTTGAACACAACATCGGCGGTATTCTCGTAGAAGAACGTGACTACGAATCGCTGGCCGACGCCCTGATCGATTGCGCGAAGGATTCCGCTCGCCTGGCCGCGATGCGTCGCGCTGCATCGGAGAGCGTCGCGAGAAGTTTCAGTCAGGTCGAACAGACCCGTCGGCTCGAGGACATTTATTTGCGTGAGATTGCGTCCGTGACCACGTCATCCCGAGCGTAGTTGAGGGATCCCACGAAGTTACCTTAAAGCTTTCGCAAGCGGGATCCCTCGGCTTGCGCTCGGGATGACCCTGTTGCAGCCACAGGACCTTCTCGTTCCCAAACTCCAGCAAAGAAACGTGCGAGAGCGGCCCGACCAACGGCAAAGGAGAGTTTTTCCTTGGCAATCTTCGTCGCACCCTCAGCAACTTCTTGTCGCTGATCTTCATTAGTTAGCAGCCGCTGCGCGATTTCGATTAACTCGTCGTCACTCCTTTTTTCGCCGCAGGTTTTCGGGAACGCGATCCGCTCAATCGCGCCATCGCCACCGACGCAGACAGAACGACACAAAAGAGAATCGCCGGCGACCTGGCCTGGGACGCGGCTGCGATCGAGCTGGAAGACAATTTTGTGACGCGCTACCTCGCCCAGATAGGCGCGATATTCCATGCGCTTTTCGTGAACGCGAATTTTACGGAAGCCGATTTCAGCAATGAGTTTGGCTGCGCGCCGGTGGTCGGAATTAAAAACTGTGACCGGTTCCTTCGTTTCGTCGCTCAATTTTTTTGCAGCAAGAAGCGCCGCAAAGTGATGCCGAGTGGAAACGGTAAGCTCGCGCGTGCCGACGAATATTCCGGAACGATGCTCCATCGCCCAGTTCCAATTTTCATCTTCAATCGGGTAAGGCGTTGGGATGAAGCCAACGCCGTCGGGGCGGAATGAACGAAATAATTCGGCAGCTTCCGGAGCGCTCGCGATGCAGCCATCGGCTTCGCGCACAATTTTAACGAACCGAGCGAAACGCGCCGGATCGCTCAGCTGCTGTGCAATCTGGTGTGCACCGGTCTCTTTCAGCGCGACAACAGTTTTTCGTTTCGATTTTTTCAATTCTGCGAGGGCTCTTTCGCTGGCGCGGAAATCGCCGCGCAAAAGCAATAGCACCGGCCAGTTACTCGCGATTGCCCGCTTGGTGTCGCGAAAGACTGCTCCGTGGGTACACGCCGCATACGCGTGAAAGTTGACCGGCGGATGTTCATTGGCCTGTGGCGCACGATTTTCAGCAAAATGCTGCTCGTGATCGCGTCCGCCGGGGTTCAAGACCGCAAGCCGAAAATTTCCCGCGTCCGCAGGCGCTATCTTAGGGTCGTGCGTCATGAAAAGAAGATCTCACACAACGAACGCAAAGGGCACGAGGAGTCTGAACCGGACTAGCGGATCTTCTTGGTGTCCTTTGTGAACTTTGTGTGAGTAAACCTCATGTCTAATTACTTTCGTCTTCGTCTGCCGGCTGTGCCCGGCGAACTTCGGGCTCCGATGCTTGTGGAATTGGTCGAACGACGGGAATGGCGCGGCGAATTTCCACGGGCGACCCCGTCGGTTTGATCGCTTTTATTACTGTCTCTGACGGAACAGGCGAAGAGGTTGGTTCGCTCGTCTCTCCTTCGCTGGGTTGCACCGGTATCGCTTTCAATACCGGTTTTGTCGGATCGGGCATTTCCTCGGACGTCCCCTCTTTTTCCGCTTCCGGTGAGGGCGAAGGCGTGGGTTTCGGATCCACCATCGCATGCACTGAATTGTATGGATCGCGTGCCGCCAGCAGGGTCGGTTCTTTTGGCATAATCGGTTTCACGGCGCTGGTGTCCACCGCAAGGGCCGCTCGCGGAAATTCCGATATCGGCAAGTCGCTTGTCAGCGAAGCATGCATTTCTCCATGAATGTTGCATGTCTCCGTTGGTTTTTGCGCGGATGTCGCGAGCTCGAGGTAAGTCGTTTTCTCGTCCATCTCGCCGTTGGCCATTTTGATTTTCTCAATGCATTTATCGGTGGCGAGCAAACCGGATTTCGCGCAAATGTTCACTCGTTCCAATCCGCGCGGCTGTGGAATTTCCTTCGGTGGATAATGCGCCTCCGAAGCGTTCATCACATCTACCCAGACCGGCAACGCGATGTCGTGTCCGAACGCGCCGCGAAAAATCTGCTGCGGCTTGTCGAACCCAGCCCAAACCGCGCAGGTAATCGCGCTGTCATATCCGGCGAAAAGCACATCGGTGAAATCGTAAGCGGTCCCAGTTTTTCCGGCCGCTTCCATTTTCTTTAAACCAAAGTTGGCGCGTGCGTCCTTGCCGGTGCCACGTTCGAGCGCATCGACCAGGCACGAATGCACTTCGTAGGCAATCTCGGGTCTTATCACGTTCTGTTTGCCGTAATCACTTTGCGCGTGCCAGACCGTGCCGTCCTTTTCTTCGATCCGTTCCAAAACGTGCGGCAGCTTTGGTCGCCAACCGCCGTTCGGGAAGATGGTGTAGGCCAGTGCGAGCTCGGACAAAGTAACTTCACTGCTCCCGAGAAATGTCGCCGGATACGGTCGCAGCGGAGATTTGACTCCAGTTTTGCGGCAGAGATCGATCACGCTCTCAACGCCCGGATTCATCCCGAGCCGAATGGTGGCGCCGTTTTTCGATTTCGAGAGTGCCTCGCGCGCGGTGATCAGCCCTTCATAGCGATTCTCCGCGGTTTCCGGTCCCCATTCGCCGAGAATTCCGGTCGTGCCGCCGATCATAACCGCGCGATTATCGAGCGCGGAATCGTCCACCACGGAGCCGGGAAACATTCCCTTCTCGAATCCGGCGGCGAAAACGAATGGCGTCATCGCGGTTCCCGCCGGCCGGCGCGCCTGCAATGCACGATCGTATTGGTTGTGCTCGAAATCGCGACCGCCCACCAGCGCAAGCATGCCGCCGGTCGCGTTGTCCAACACGATCACTGCCCCCTGCAAATAATCGGGTGCCGGCGGTGGACTTGCTCCGGGCCGCGTCTTGCGAAAATTCGCGGTGTATTCAGCGTAAGTTTGATGCCGGTAATTTGGATGCTTTTCTACCTGATCGAGATGGGATCGCAGTGATTCCTCGGCCGCTTTTTGCAAACCGGAATCGATGGTGGTGTAAATGCGAAACCCTTCGTTCATCGCGCGATCCCATCCCACCGCCTCAATCACCTTCTGCCGGATGTAATCGACCGCGTAGGTTTGTCCCTGCGCGTTCTGTCGATTGCCAATGACGACATCTTGTGATTGGGCCTCGGCGCAGCGCTGGCGATCGATGAATCCGAGATCGCGCATCCGGGCGAGGGCAACATTGCGCGATTCGCGCGCTGTGGCCCGGTCAGACCAGGGTGAAAGTCGATTCGGACTTCGGATGACGCCCGCGAGTGTCGCGCATTCCACCAGCGACATCTCGCGCGCCGGTTTGTCGAAATAACCACGCGCGGCTGCCTCCGCGCCATAGAGCCCACCCCCGAAATAGATTCGGTTCAGATACAGCTCCATGATTTTCTGTTTGTCGTAATTCTGCTCGATGCGTTCGGCGAGGTAGATTTCGAGAAGTTTCCGGCGATAAGTTTTTTCCTTGAGCGCAAAACTGTTGCGCGCCAGTTGCTGGGTGATCGTGCTTGCGCCCTGTCGCACGTGGCCGGCGACAAAATTTTTGAACGCGGCCCGGACAATACCGGAAGGATCGTAACCGCTGTGTTGATAGAATTTGTTGTCTTCCATCGCGACCACCGCGTCCACGAGATAGCGCGGCAGTTGATCGTAGGGAATGGTTTCGCGGTTCTCGACATAGATCTGGCCGAAAATTTTTCCGTTTCGATCGAGGATCAGGCTGGCCGATTCCATCTGTTCAAGCTTGCTCAAATCGTAAGTGGCGGCTTCGCGTTTTAGCTGTGAGGAGACCAGACCGAAGTAGATCGCGCCGAAAATAATCAGGAGCAAAACAATCAGCGTCACCGGCAGGTAAAATTGTGGTCGCGCATACCACCGGCGGTGGGAACGGTAGCGGAAGGTCGGAAGTAAAAAGGAAACAGGCATGCCGGGACGAGAAAAACTGGAATAGACTTGGAGGGAAAGCTTAGGCGCAATTCACCGGAAAATCCAAAGGCCAAAGCAATTCATGGAAAATCCTGAGCTACTTCAATTTATTCGTGGCGAGATCGAACGGGATGGGCCAATCCCGTTCGCCCGCTTCATGGAGTTGGCGCTTTATCATCCTGAGCATGGTTATTATGCCAGCGGGCGCGCGAGCATCGGACGGCGCGGTGATTTTTTTACCAACGTCAGTGTTGGGCCGTTGTTTGGGAAATTGCTGGCCGCGCAGTTTGCCGAGATTTGGGAGAAGCTGGGACGGCCGGACGACTTCACCATCGTGGAACAAGGGGCGCACGATGGCGTTTTTGCGGTCGATGTGCTGAACGCGCTGCGCCAGTCTGCCGGTAAATGTTTCGACGCCACCTCCTACGTGATATTAGAGCCGTTTCTGATTTGGCGGGAACGACAGCAAAAACATCTGCACGAATTCGGAGGTAAAATTTCCTGGCTGGAATCGATTGACCAACTAGCGCCGTTTGCCGGCGTTCATTTTTCCAATGAGCTGTTCGATTCCCTGCCGGTTCACCTAATCGTTTCCAGTGGCGTCGCGAAGGGTGCGACCGACTGGAAGGAGAAATTCGTTGCCGTCGCAGGTAACGATTTTGCATTCACGACCGCGAACGTCAGTCGTTCTGAGTTGCGACTCGATCAACTTGGATTTTTCCCGGCCGGTTTCGGAACGGAAGTGAGCGTGGCGGCTCCGAAACTAATGCGCGAGATCGCCTTGAAACTCTCACGCGGCGTGATTCTAACGATCGACTACGGTTTTGTTCGCACAGTGTTCTACTCTCTTGATCGCAGCGACGGATCGCTCCAAGTCAGGGCGAAACAGAAAAAGCTGTCGTCCTCTTTTGAGCAGATCGGCCTGGCTGATATTTCTGCGCATGTGGAGTGGACAGGTCTGGCCGAGGCGGCCCTATCTTCCGGAGCAAAACCGATCGGCTTCACCGATCAACATCATTTCCTCACAGGAATCATTTCGAAATTTTTTCCAAAAGTAGAATTCGACGCTTCGGAAAAGCGCGCCCTCCAGACCTTGTTACATCCAGAAATGCTCGGTCGGAATTTTCAAATCCTCGCCGTGGGCAAAAATTTTGCCGAGAAGCTGAGTGGTTTTCAATTTGGGCGCGATCCCGCCACGGAGCTTGGAATTTAACTCTGTTAAGATTTCGTTCTTCCGCAGATTTACACAGATTAGTTTTCTGAGCTTCCAGCAATCTGCGCAATCTGCGGATTTAAAACTTCGGTTGCGGCGGAACTGCACTGGGCGATCTGTGGTTTTGATCACTACGGCACGGCGACGGCATCGATTTGGACGGGGGATTCGCCGTGAACCTTTGCGACGCCCGTGATTCGAGCCGACGCTTCTTCATCGCGTTCTTCAGATTCGGTTTTCGCCTTCGCCACTTTCTTTTGCGCGACCCCTAACGGGGCAATGTAATTCCCTTCAAATACGAGCGACTTCTTGAAACTGGTGTTGTAGCCAGTGGCACGGAAGTAGTACTCGGCATTAGCCGACTGCGCCTTCTCATCAAAGGCTCGAGCCCCCTGCGAAAAAGGCGCGTTCTTTTTCTGATTGTAGATGCTGCGGGCGTCGTTCTGGGCCAAAGATTCGAGCTTACCGGAGTAGGTCGACCCATCGGCATCTACGAGCCGGATTTCGTGATCGCTTTGTTCCACCTGAAACTCGTTCAAAATATTGGCCGTCTGCTTGAGTTTGCTGCGAAACGCCTGGTTGGCAGCATCCTTTGAAAATTGCTGGCGAAAATTCGTCATCTGTCGGCTCTGCGCGAGCGAGGTACGTGCTGGCGCCACGGGCTTCGCTTCTTTCGCGGCTAACGATTTGTCGGCAAGCAATGGTTGATCGGTCTTGTTTGCTCCTGCGACAAGCCCGTCGGCCATCGGCGAAGTACTGGGCGCGGTCGTAGCCTCGGGAAAACGTCCCAACGCGTCGGCGTCTTTGGTTGCTTCAGCGGGTCGTGAGGCGGCGGCGTTGTTATCGGCGAAAGTTGGCGTCGCAGGACCTGCCGCAGCCGCTGCACCTTGCTCGAAGACCTTGTCCGGTGGCGGAGCCTCCCTGGCCGGTTCCTGCATCGCCAATTTCATCGTTTCACCGCTACTGGTTTGATGTTCGTGCCACCACCACAGAGTTGAAATGCTAGCGAGAATTAGAGCGAAAGCGGTAGTAAACGCCAGGCGCGGCCACAGAATTCGAAACCAATGCTGCGATCGTGGCGAGTCGTCCTCTCGTGCGACGCGCGCAATTTCGTGGTGCAGCTGCACCCGCATCGGGTTCGGCATCTTTGGATCAACACCGAACTGTTCCCGCCGCGCTTTAGCGGTTGCCTCCAGCAGCTGTTCAATCGGTTTCTTTGGGTCGAGCGACATGACTTCTTAAGTTAGACGGCAAATGAATGTTCCGGCGGAAAGATTTTTTTCGCGATCACACTGAGCCGATCGAGACACTTGCTCAGACGCGAACTCACCGTTTTGGGATTTAGTTGCAGCTCATCAGCAATTTCGGCGTAACTCAGGTCGCCATAATAACGCAGCTCAATGATTTCACGACAGTCGTCGTCCAGTTGATCGAGGCTTTGCCGGACGAGGCGAGAGGTCTCCGCATTGGCCAGCAAGGCGTCGGGGCCGGCTCCCCGCGAGGGCAACTCGATTTGTTCACGTTCGTCCGCGCCGTCGAGTGAGAAATGGACGAAGCTACCGCCGCGTTTCTCGGCGCGACTTTTCCCGCGGAAATCCATCGCCTTGTTCGCGGCGATGCGGAGCAGCCAGGTTTGAAACGAACTCTTTCCCTGAAATGAGCCGAGGTTGCGCACCACGGCGAGGAATGTCTCCTGACAAATCTCTTCTGTGTCTTCATGGCAGAAATCGGCTGATAACTGGAATACGAAGCGCGCCGCAACAGGATAATATTTATCGAACAACGTATTCCAGGCGTCGGTGTCGCCCTCGCGACAGCGTTCGATTAAATCCGCATCGACCTTTCCTGGATCGGAGACCGGGGCTCGATGATCGCTCATTTAAGGGAAAACGATTCTACGTTGTTTCGGGCGGGTTGCATTCCTTTAATACCATTCCCTGTGCCAGACGTGGGAGTTTGGGACGGGTATCAGCGGCTTGTAGTGAATGTCCAAAGGGAAGCAGAGTTTCGGAACCAAAGTGTGAAGTACGCGACGGTCTCTGACCGCCGTTTTTTTGGTCGGCAGGTCCGAGCCGGGACTGGCGCTACAGAAACAGCCGCTCCTTGAGAAAAAAGCGGGAGCATTTTGGCGGGGTTGCCGACTAACAGGGCAATGAAAAGGTCGGCTTTGATTTTCGCAGCCTGTTTGTTCGGCGCGATTTTTCACGTACGGGCGGATGGTTTCATCGTCGTCGAGCGCCCGTTCTTAATCCCTCCCGGTCATTTCCCTTTTGCGCCGCTCGAGGTGTCCAGTCATCACGTCGACGTCAAGATCGATGGTCAGGTAGCAGTCACTTCGATTGACCAGGAATTTTACAATCCCAACGATCAGCGCCTCGAAGGCATTTACATGTTTCCGGTGCCGAAAGGCGCGCACATCGACAAGTTCAGCATGGAGATCGGCGGGAAA
>Ga0207701_10001693_pt1 | contig 23054 bp, 17 predicted proteins | sample KBSSwiSSwithPhiX_FD_184294 | JGI IMG/M metagenome (GOLD analysis project Ga0207701, IMG submission 184294) | Switchgrass rhizosphere bulk soil microbial communities from Kellogg Biological Station, Michigan, USA, with PhiX - S5 (SPAdes) (version 2) | ecosystem: Environmental > Terrestrial >... | reverse complement strand
AGCGTCGGGCGTTTGGCTGTCGGTGGTCATCGCGGTCCTCCGTCGCAGCCCAACTATAGTGGGTGTCCGGGCACGGATTGACTTCACAGCTCGAACGCTCGAATCACCGGTTCGAGTGTGTCGGCGCTGCCCTCATGTTTCTGTCTCGACAACGTCCACGAATCCCTTGCTAATCGCCCTGGCTCTCCAGTTGCTCGCCATCGTGCGTGCCGCGTCGATCTCGGTCACCAGTTCTGATCGAATCAGGTCGCGTGGATACCACGCGCAGACTTCGACGCGTCCCGCGACACCACGATAGAGACCGCACTCACTGTGTTGCCAGTGGATCTACGGAGCGGATCGCCGCGTCTCCCAGTCTGAGCTAGAATCCGTCTCGCACATCGTCGGAAGAGCTGCCAAATGAACAATCTGCGAGTTGTCTCGCTGCTCACTGTGCTCCTTTCAGGCTCCCTTCCAGCACACGCTCAGTGGCTTAAGCATCCGACCGTTGGCATCCCGCGCACAGCAGATGGAAAGCCGGATCTAAACGCGCCGGCTCCGAAATTTCCGGATGGCACCCCCGATTTGTCCGGGTCTGGAATCAGCCACTCGAGCCCGCATACGGTGTGGACATCACTGCTGACCTCCGTCCAGAGGACGTCAAGCCTGCCGCATCGAGGCTCTACGATCAACGATTCAGGGAATTTGGCAAGGACGATCCGGGAAATATTGGGTGCCTACCATCCGGAACCCGGCACATCCTCGGCGGTCTGACCGCCGGTCGCGTTCGCATCGTGCAAACACCACTCTTGATCGCCATGCTGTTCGAGGATCTTGCTCACCGGCAGATTCACTTGGACGGCCGACAGTTACCCGACGATCCCAACCCCAGTTTCATGGGTTATTCCGTTGGCCGCTGGGAGGGTGACACGCTCGTCGTCGAGACAAGCGGCTTCAACGGACGGACGTGGCTGGACCTTGGAGGACACCTCATACTGAACAACTGAAGGTCATCGAACGGTTTCGGCGCGTCAACTTCGGTCGCATCGAAAGGCAGGTCACGCTCGTTGATGAAGAGTTCTACAGGCAGCCGATTGTCGTGAACTCTCAGATGAACTTCGCTGCGGATACCGACACGCTGGAATACGTCTGCAACGAGAATCCCAAAGAGTCGTCCGCATTTGGTGGGTCGGACGAAACGGGAGCGGAGCGTGGTCGTGCCGCCCGACGTTCTGCGGCGTTACGTCGGGACATATGAAGACGTGAACGGGCTTAACATCCATGAGTTCACCGTTTCACTGGAGAACGGGCAACTGTTCCTGGCATTTAACGGCAAAGGTCGTGTCCAGATGGTGCCGATGTCAGAAACCACATTCAGTGCTCATTTTCCCGGGACGGTTCAATTCGTGTCGGATGCGTCCGGCAACGTGACGCACCTTCTTTCAATGAGCGCAGAAAACACCCGCCGCTTCGACCGGGGCGATGAGCGCCCGGCACATGAATGCACTGCGGAAATCGCCGGAGCGTGGCGCAAGGTCCGCAGCCAAGGGGATCAGCTCGGCTCGATCTCGAGATGGAATGCTTTCGGATGGCGCTATTGCAGGTGAGCGAAATACGGACGATTCACAATCACTGAAAGCGATCCGAGTGGCCGACCGACGGCCAGTGGCTACTAGAGAGTCGGTGCGGCTTGTGACGATGGAGGTTGCACGCGCGTTCCGAATAGGCTTGACTCATCGTGTCCGCCGTCGTTTCAGTGCTCTACTCACTGCGGTTCTTGGTTAGTTCACGCGCGTCGCTGCACCTGGAGATCGTCGTCCTTCGACACCAGCTCGCCGCGTACGACATCATGCGCGATGGGCGCACGGACGACGAACTTGGGGCGGACTACTTTGACAAACGCCGCCGAGCGCGCCGTCCGTCGGCATGTCCGGCAACTCGAGGCTTGAGGGTTCCTGGTCACCATCGAAAAAGCGGCGTAGCTGATTACGCGGCAAATTTCTGAGCAGGACAGGGTGTACGGCGCGTATCGGTTCAGCGTTAGTCCTGTAAGGAGCGCGCGTCCACCAAGCTGCTAGTTCGCGCGCCACACCCGTCGAGCTGTGGCTGCGATTTCAGCTGTCAACTTCGCTGCCGTGTTCTTGTTTGGGAGCGAGTGCCATGCGCGAGAAATCATCGGTAATCTTGTACGCCGTTGGTTTGATCGCATGCGGACTGAGTGCCGTTGCCTACGCTGAGCCGACCGCGCGGTCTCGACGTGTCGCGGCGATGATCTGCATGACGCCCCTCTGCGGTAGTGCCGTCACCGACGGTTCTCCTATGAGTCTGAATAGAACGCGTACTGCGGAGGACCGAAGCACCCTCACGTCAAGCCTATCAGCTGCCTCGACGTTCGGCGCACCGAGCGCCGTGGTCGCGGCGGGTCTCAGTCGACCTGCGCCAAGGACCGCATTCGCTTTCGTCGGCGCGCAGACGACTGACGTCTTGACGATCGACTCTCCTCCATGGACTGGCACCGTTGGTTTCATTTCGCTCAACTACAAGATGAATGGCTCGATCGGCGAATCCGGAATCGTCAACAAGCGTGCCGCGCGTGCGGCGGCGCCGATGAAGCCAGGCGGGCTGCGCACAACCGGGCCAGCTTTCGATTCCCCACCGGTCCAGGGCACGGCCAGGCCCATATCAGCCCGCCTCGGGCAGGAGTTCGACGTTCGCATCGGCGAGACGGCGGCCATTGCCGACGAACCACTGACTGTCACCTTTGAGCAGGTCGTCGAGGATTCGCGGTGTCCTGCGAATACGACGTGCGTTTGGGCCGGCACCGCGGTTATACGCCTGGGACTTCGCGTCGGGGAGACCGCCCGCGGGACGGTGAACCTCCAGACGCTATCGGAGGCCGAGGCAGAGGCTGTGTTCCAGAAGTACCGATTGCGCCTGGTCAGGCTGGCACCGACACCCAGAGACAGCAGCCGTATTCCGGCCGAGCAATATGTGTTGACGTTAACGGTCCGCAGACTTGAGTAGAGGTTGTCATGAGGACTGACTCTCGCCCTCCGCGATCTCGTGATGTCCGTCGGTTCGTCTTTGTCACGCTGTTGATTACCGTCGCTGTCGTCGATTTCGATCTTGGGGCGCAACGCGCTGATCAACCGGCGCCACCTGACTTTGACGTGCGGACGACGAGGGATGCAGTCGCCTCGGCATACATAACGCGCTTCGCAGTTCTTCAGACGTCCAGGAGCGTTGCCGATCTGAGCGGGACACAGGCCGCGGGTTTGGCGCGGCTGCAGTCCGACATCGGAGCAGTCGAAGTGGTGACCAACGCTGAGTTGGGAATACCAGAAGTCGTGAGCAGGACGCCTGGCGGCGGGTTTCTCACGGCACCGTCCGCCGATCGTGCCGGTGCCATGCGCGCGTTTCTCTCGGCGTACGCCGACGCGTATGGCCTTCTGCCGGGACAGGCGGAGAGCCTGGAGCTCGTTGCCGACTATGCGAACCCAGCTGGGAACATGGCGTGGGTCGAATTCGAGCAGCGGTTCAACGGATTGCCAGTTTTCGGTGGCCGGATTCGGGGCGGCTTCACGGCACGGGGCGAGCTCGCGCGGACGACGGGCGTACTCGCCGCAGGCCTCGACGCGGCACAGCTCGCCACCGTGCCCACTCTGACGGCCGCGCAGGCGGTGTCGCGGGCCGCCGCGAACGTTGGCTGGAGCGTTGCAGCGGATGCGCTCGTGCAGACGGCCAGCGACGACGGCCGCGTGACGTTCGCCCGCGCGTCGATGTCGGATGACGCAAAGGCGTGGCTCCTGTACTTCCCTCTCGCGTCAGGCGCGGCTCGCTTGGCGTGGGCCACCGAAATCTGGGGCGACCCCGACGTTTTTCTGATCCTGCTCGACGCTGAGGACGGATCGGTGCTGTTCCGCAAGAACCTCACGAATTATCAGACGCAACCAGCGACCTACCGCGTCTACGCAGCCGACAGCCCGGCACCGCTGTCGCCAACCCCGGTGCTGCCCGGCGAAGGCACCCAGGCACCGTTCATCGCACCGACGGTCCAGACGCTCGTCGGCAACGAATCACCGAACACGTTCAACAACCTGGGATGGATGACCGATGGCACCTCCCTCACGGATGGCAACAACGTGGAGGCTGGCATCGATCGCGATGGGACTGACGGGGTCGACGGACCGTTCATCTGCACGCCCTTCTTCAGCCGCGTCTGCGATGTTCAGTTCGACCCCCGGACCGATGAACCACTCACAATGCCCTATCAGAATGGCGAAGTGGTGGACACGTTTTACTGGACGAATCTCTACCATGACCGTCTCTATCGGCTGGGGTTTACGGAGGCAGCGGGCAATTTTCAGAACAACAACTTCGCACGTGGCGGGAGAAGTGGCGATCGGATCAGGGCCGAAGCGCAGGACTCCTCGTCAATCAATAACGCCAACTTCGTCACGCCGCCCGACGGCGGGCGAGGCCGCATGCAGATGTACATTTTCCCCGGCCCTGCGCCGGATCGATCCTCGGGCCTGGATCACGACGTACTCCTCCACGAGTTGACGCACGGCACCTCCAACCGCCTCCACAACAACGCAGCCGGGCTCACGACGGCAATGTCCGCCGGCATGGGCGAAGGATGGTCCGACTTTTACGCACGAGCGCTGCTCTCGACCGCCGACGAGGATCCCGACGCGGTCTATACGACGGGCGGCTGGGTCACCTACCAGCTCGCGACGGGTTACACCGACAACTACTACTACGGGATCCGGCGCTTTCCCTATGCCAGCATCAGCAACCTCGGCGCGAACGGGCGACCGCACAACCCGCTCACCCTCGCCGATATCGATGCCGCGCAAATCAACACCACTGACGGAGCGTATCCGCGCAACCCGCTCATCCCCAATACGGCTCTCGAAGTGCACAACGTCGGAGAGGTCTGGGCCAGCGCGCTCTTCGAGGTGCGGGCGCGCTTCATCAGGCGCCTGGGTTGGGCCGCCGGCAACGAGCGGATACTCCAGTTTGTGACCGACGGCATGAAGCTCGATCCGATCAACCCGACGCTGTTGCAGGGCCGCGATGCGATCCTCGCGGCGGCCGATGCTGGCGGCGGCACCGCCGCAGACAGGGTCGACATCTGGTCTGGCTTTGCCGCGCGCGGCATGGGCGCCAGCGCCCAGATTCTCAACGCGACCGTTGGCCAGGTGGTGCAGGCCTTCGACATGCCGGGCATTACCCGCGCCGGCGCGACGCTCGTGTCGGAATCCATCCCGAACGGGAGACTGGATCCCTACGAGATGGTGTCGATGGCGCTCTGCGTGACCAACGCCGGCGTGGCGACCAGCGGCAGCGTAACCGGGACGTTGCTGGCAACGGGCGGCGTGCGGTCGCCATCTGGCCCGCAGTCGTACGGGGCAATCGCGCCGGGCGAGACGGTGTGTCGCACGTACACGTTGACTGTGGCCGCCGCATGCGGTGCCTCACTGACGGCAACGCTGCAGACGCAGGAGACGGATGGGGCGACGCGAAACCTCAACTACCCGTTCCAGGTCAGCGTAGCGTCCTACTTCAGCCAGGACTTTGACGCCGTGACACCGCCGGCGCTGCCGAGCGAGTGGACCACGAGCACACTGAGCGGCGCCGCGAACCCATGGGTGATCACCCCCGGAGCATCGGACTCGCCGTTCAATCATGCGTTTGTCGCCGATCCCGTCGGCATCACCGACAATGTGCTGGTCAGCCCGACGATCGCGGTCCCGCCCGGTGTGTCGCGGTTGACCTTCCGGCACCTGTTCGCCCTGGACACCTTGTTCGACGGCGGTGTCCTGGAGATTGCTATCGGCGGCGGACCGTTCCAGGACATCCTCGCTGCTGGGGGCACTTTCACGTCCGGAGGGTATTCGGCAACACTCAACGGTGTCGAGGGTAACCCTCTCGGTACCCGGCCGGCATGGACGGGGAGCTCGGGCTTCGCCTATCTGACGACCGCCGTCACGATGCCGGCAGCTGCGGCGGGACAGAACGTCGTCCTGCGCTGGCGCATGGGCACCGGTTTGACCGTCGCCGGCACGGGTTGGTCTGTCGATTCCATCGTCCTATCCAGCTTCGCATGTATCGTCCCGCCGTCCGGCGATATAGATGGAGACCGCAAGAGCGAGATCACCGTGTACCGGCCGGGGACCGGTGAGTGGCTGACACGGTACTCGTCGACGGGATATGACGCGTCTGACGTGTTTCAGTGGGGCCTCGCCGATGACGTGCCAGTCAGCGGCGACTTTGATGGTGATGGAAAGCTGGATCTGACCGCTTTCCGACCAGTGACCGGTGAGTGGTATATCCGCTACTCCTCGTCGGGATATGGCGCGTCTGCGGTGTTTCAGTGGGGTCTCGTCGATGACGTGCCGATCATCGCCGACTTCGATGGCGATGGCAGAGCCGATCTCACTGTCTTTCGTCCCGCGACCGGCGAGTGGTTCATCCGGTACTCGTCGACCGGGTATTCACTCACCACGTCGGCCCGGTATGAGTGGGGGCTCACCGGCGATGTGCCGATCAGCGGTGACTTCGACGGAGATGGCCAGACGGACCTTACTGCCTTTCGTCCGGCGACCGGCGAGTGGTTCATCCGGTACTCGTCGACCGGGTATGCGATCGACAGTGCCTTTGGTCGATATGAGTGGGGGCTCGTCGGTGACATTCCGCTGGTGGAGGACTTCGATGGCGACGGCCAGACGGAGCTGACCGTCTTTCGGCCGACGACCGGCGAATGGTGGATTCGCTACTCGTCGTTGGGCTATAACCCCGTGACCTTCGGCCTCTACCGATGGGGGTTAGAGGGCGATACGCCGATTCCGTAGCCCGCAGCGGTGTCGCTGTGTTTTCACCGACCGCCTTAGTGTCGTGTCCCTGAAGTTCGTTGGCAGAATCGCCTGACCTTGTCCAAGATGACGGCCGGGGCCGTGTCCAGCGTTGCTGCTTCTGTACGCGCAGTGCCTGAGTGAAGTGGGGGTGTGGCTACCGAGAACTTCAAACGTGTTGCGTCGATTGAGATTGCGAGCACTCTCCGATAGCCTGCAGGCGTGTCCTGTGCCTGCCAAAAACGCGGTACGCCTTGTGACGATTGAGGTTGTGAGCTGCTCGGAATAGGCTCGATCCATCGTGTCCGTCGTCGTTTCGTTCCTCCACTGGCTCCGGTTGTTGGTCCGTTCATCCGCGGCTCTGCACCTGGAGATCCTCGCGCTTCGACATCAGCTGGCAATTGCAATCGCTCCCGCCGTCCACGACTTCGCTTTACCCTGTTGATCGTCTGCTGTGGGCATGGCTGTCGCACCGATGGCCCGGTTGGCGCGCGGCACTCCATGTGGTGCAGCCAGCGACGGTTCTGTCCTGGCATCGTCGCGGCTTTCGCCTCTTCTGGACGTGGAAGAGCCAACATCGCACCAGACGGCCGGGCGTTCCAGCCGATGTCCGCGCATTGATTCGCGAGATGTCCACGGCCAACCCCCTTTGGGGCGCACCTCGCATTCACGGAGAGCTCCAGAAGTTGGGAATCTCAGTGACTCCGTCGACCGTTGCCAAATACATGCGCAGGCCGCGACGGCCGCCATCGCAATCGGGGCGGACCTTCCTCACCAATCACGCGAGCCAGATCATGGCCGCGGACCTGTTCGTCGTGCACACGGCCACCTTTCGGCTGCTCTTTGTCCTCGTGATCCTCGCATACGACCGTCGACGGATCGTCCATGTCGCGGTAACCGATCATCCGACTGCCGCATGGACGGCTCAACAGCTTCGCAATGCCTTTTCAGAGAACGACGCACCCAAGTATTTACTCCACGATCGCGTTCAGTCTTTGCAGACGTGGCGACCACCATCGCCGGAATGAACACGGCCGCCGTTCGCACGGCGCCGCGCTCGCCGTGGCAGAACGCGTATGTCGAGCGCGTCATTGGTCGATCCGGCGCGAGTGCCTAGACCACGTGATCGTGTTCAACGCGGCGGGGCTTCACAGTGGTCGCCGCGTACATTGCGTACTACATGCGCTCGCGAACCCATCTCGCGATTGGCAAGGACACGCCGAACCCACGCCCGGTCACACCGCTATCAGCCGGTGGCATCGTCGCCATCCCAGAAGTCGGCGGACTACACCACCGCTACGATCGCATCGCCGCGTAGCCGTCGCACGCCGTCGATCCCAGACACTGCCGGCCGTAATACCGTTCGTTCAACACGTCCGCCTTGCGCTGAATGACTGCCCATGTCGGCTGTTTCGCGAGCAGCGTTATGGTACGGCGAGGACTAACACGCAGGTGGCTGGCTTCGAAATGGAGTGCCCTGACCTCGTTTCGATTTTTCGATAATCACAGCCGCGGCGAATGCCCTATGGAGTGCGCCCTGGATTCATGGGGAGCTTCAGAAAGCGAGGAATCTCTGTGAGTCAATCGACGGTTGCCAATTACATGGCAACGGCATCCGCGTCCACCGTCACAAACGTGGCGGACGTTCCTCACCAATTCATGCGAGCTAGATCATGGCTGCCGACCTGTTCGTGGTGCCGACCGTCACCTTCCGGCTGCTCTTCGTCCTCGTCCTCCTCGCCCACGACCGTCGACGGATCATCCACGTGGCGGTCACCGAACATCCGACAGCAGCCTGGACCGCACAGCAACTGCTCAATGCCTTTTCGGACCACGATCGCGATTCGGTCTCTTACAGACGTGACGACCACCATCGCCGTCAATCATCCGAGCATCGCCGTGAACTAGTGGCCCGCGTCACATCCCTCTAGTCCTTTCAGTTCGCCCACGATCCGCTGATAGCCCTACCGCGGATTCTCGCGCGCGATCCGCAGAATCACCTCTCGCACCTCGCGGCTCATCGGCCTGCGGCAGCGCCGTCGCCGATACGTCCAACGCCGGGCGACCAGCTGCAGACGCGTTGGAGCACAACGTAACCAGGCGGACAAGAGCACGACGCCTCCAGAAGAGAAGCGGCTTCTACGCAAACCGAATTTCTGCACCCCACACGTTACAAAGTCGATCGCTGTCCACGCCCTCGCCCGACGACGCTTGATCGCGGGCGATGGAATGGCACGGCGGCAGACGCTTCTCGAGGAGGACGATCTGTCTCCGCCTTCTGAACGCAATTGTGAAATCGCAGGGCGGCGGGAACCTGCCCAAAGACCTCCGCTCTAGCAGACTCGCCGTCAATCACTCGGTCTCGAAATTGCCGGGAAAATCGAGCGAATCCGCCACCGGAAGGGGGAACTGTTGGCCCACGTTCGGGTGCGCAGATGGAGAAATATTGGAGGCGGCGGGAACGGCAGGAGAAAACGCGCAAATTGTCGAACGAATTCGAACGTGTTGGTGGAGGCGGCGGGAGTCGGTCCGCCGCGGTATGCAAATTCTCGAATGTTTTCGAGAACACGAAAGGCTCAATCGGCAAGAAACGACGGAAAGCCGCCGTGCAGGTACAAAACAGGTACAGCGGATCCGCCGTCGTCAGCTTCCATTCATGGTAGCAGCGGTTCCTCCTTCGCAAACTGGAGGACATAGGGCTGGGACGCTTCAAGCCGACACGGATCCCAAGACCTCTTGCGAAGCTCGCGCCTTCTGATCGAGACAGTACGTACGCCCGTCTGGTTGGAGAAATCACGCAGATACTTCTGCGGCAGGCCATCGGGCTCCGCCACCTGAGACTCAGCGCCACCTTAGCGGCCGGGATACAGCTTGCGAACGAAGGCGATGTCGCCGGGCGACAGCTGGTCGCCGGGATTGAAGGTCTTACCAGAGTTCATGATCCTCGACCATCTTCACCATTCGCTGGAACTCCGGATCCTGTTGAACGGTGCTGTTGCGCCTGCCCGGCAAGCCCGCGTAATAGCCCAGGATCAGAACGAGGCCAACCAGACCAGCCATCCCTCCGAGGAGCCAGGGCGACAACACCGACCGCGACGTGCGAGCCTTCGGCACTGGATTTACGCTGTGAGTCCTGTCTTCTGTCGGACGCAGTGTGAGAGCGCCGCGAATCCATGCGACGAGATCGTCTTCATCCTCGGGCGAGCGAAACGTGTGGATCGAACCGATTTCTGCGGGAAGGGCGACGGAGGATTGCTCGCTGAACGCGAGCGCGCGGTACTTGCTGGTGATCCCGCGAGACTGATACAGCTCGTGGTAGATTGCGCGTGCCTCCCACGCGGCGCTCGTCCACCCGTGGGCTCGAGGTCGTCGGCGAGCATGGACTCGATGTGCCCCGGTGTGAGGACCATGACGACTCGGAGTGGCGTGGCGTACCTGATTGGCCGACCACTTCGCCCATCCTTGATCAGGCCCACCAGCCGGCTGGAATTGATCGAGAATCACGGAGATGTCGGCCGCCGCCAGGCTGGCTCAGGCGATCGCTAGCGCACGCACGCGTTCGGAGTGCTCGTCGCTCTCCTGACGGTAACTCAGAAACACCGTGGCAGTCATGTCCGTGGCAGATGAAGTCTACCGAAGAACGGGACGATAGCGACTCGCACACGATTCGCGAGGGTTTGCGGAGATCCGTTATACGGCCGGCCACGCCTCGGAGTGCCACCGCCCTAACCCGAGGTGTATCGGGAGTGACGAGCGTGGCGATCTCGCGCAACCGCTGACGGCCCAAACGGTACGCCCCGTACGGCCAGCCGACGCCGGGTCGTCATCGCTCAGCTGCAATCGTCTGCCTGTCCCTACCTGTCCCTACCAGAAAGCTGGTACCGCGGATTCATCGAGGTTTCCAGCACCGTCGAATAGCTTTCGATCGGTGATGCCCATCGTTCGTCTCCGTACTCCTGTCGCTACGCTCGCTGGTTCGCTCGCGCGCCGCGCTACACCTCGAACGTATCTGGACCGAGTGGAGACTATCGCTCGTCCTCATGCAGCCGGCCACCATCGTCGCGTGGCACAGACAGCACGCGGTTCCGGCAGGGGTTCATCGCTCGATTGACTCACGGTCACGTCTGACGAGCGCACCACCGGTCGCCTGCACACTCCTCATGGGCAGAAGCAGCAGAGCCACCAGGAACAAAACGAGTGTCGCGAGCGCGAGGTAGCCAGTCACAGAATGTTGAGGCGGCTGGAGAAGGGCTCCGAGCGTCACGCCTTCCAGCAGTGTCTGCAGTACCTGTTTGAGGCGGCCGCCGCCCGGCGCCGAGAGCTGTGCGAGAACGACGAACTTCAGGACGAAGAGGGCGCCAAAGGTCACGGCGAGGCTTCGCAGCAGCCGCGTGCGATCCGGTGCGGTCGCCGCGGTGTTAGCGAGCAGGATCAGCAGAAACACCGCAAAGACGATCCGTGGCAGGCCCGATTCAGGAATCAGCAGCGCGATCACCTGCGCGGCCGCGAGCCACAACCCGATGACCGCCACTACGCCGTTGGTGTTGGCCAACGCGGATCGCGACGAAGCGAGCAGTTGCTCCGGAGCGAGCGTGCCGCTCTGCACGACGATGCGCATGAAAAGCAGACCAAGTACCAGGGTGTACACGGAAGGCGGCGCGAGGACCGTCGTCTCCGCAACTCGCACGCTTCCCAGCAGAAGCACGGTCAGGAAGGCGATCGGCAGGACGATCGCTTCGCGCGCGGCGCTGGTCATTTCCGTTCCCTAAAGATGCGCATCGGGTTCAGGTCCGAGGCGTCGCGCCGACGTCCCGCCTCCAATTCGGCTTTGAGCTCCTCCACGGTATGGATCCGCAGGTCCCCATCGTCAATCGACAATCGCCCATCTGGCGCCAATGCCACCGTCCGTTCGATCGCCTCAAGTCCTTCCGCATAGAGCGCGTCGTCGTGATAGAGACGTCCCCAGCCCTGCCGGTAGTAGCTGTAGGCGACATAGAACTGGGTTCGGGCGTCGCGCAACGCGGGATCGGCGCGGCCAAAAGCCATCCGCGCCTCGACGAACTGATCGTTACGGAAAAACCTGAGGCCGTCGGCAAAGGCCTGTTCGTTGACAGTGTAGCCACCAATCGTCGCCGCCAGTCCGCCGGTGATCTGCGAGACCGTCTGCGGCTGGTTCGAGAAGAGCCACGCGACCAGCACGGCATACGCGATCGTGACGGTTAGCCCGCCGAATCGCGTGATGACTTCGCGTCGCGCAGCACCGTTACGCCCGTCCGCGCTCATCGTGATCTGATGGTGCCACACGGCGGGCGCCAGATGGCACGGCCATGGCAGCTACCTCGATCCCGAGGTCCGGCCGCAGCGCGCTGACAACTTGGCGGGCATCGCGCTCGTCCTTTTCTCTCGATTCGTGGAATGACTCGCAAAACAACGCGCCCGCATCTTATTGAACGAGCGACTTATATGGTGGAGGCGGCGGGAGTCGAACTAGAGAACGCTGGTTCCGGCAACGTCTTGACGACGCACGACTTCTGATGACATGTCGTTGCCGGACCGTTGTTTACGACCCTTCGGCGTCTCCACCGCCATCTACTGGAGCGCACTCAGCTCGACCCGATTAATGGAGGCATTGTGGAGGCGGCGGGCATCCCTGCCCGCCGCCCGTCAACCTTCGGCCAACGAACCATCGCGGTGACTCACAGGTGGAGGTTTTGCAGGTTCGCCGCGGTTCCCCATCTTGTTGGCTGGCCTCGTCTTCTCGTATCCAATTCTGGGACAGCACGAGAACACGTTGGCAGGCCCGCACGGGTCCGGGTATCAGATCACCGGTAGGCTCTTTCCTCGATTTCACCTCCTAAGAGTCGACCCGGCAGAAGATCGAGTCCGATTATCTGACCACCACGTTCGACTCTGATCTCGCGGCGCCGGTCGCCTTTGAAGAGCTCGAATCTGTTCGCGAATTGATACGTCGTTTCGACCAGTTCGCCATCGTAGGCGACTATTACGTCTCCGGCCCGCAACCCGGCGTCGGCTGTGACGGAGCCGTCGATGACCTTGTCTACGACGACCTTGAACGCCAGCGAACGGCCGGCGACGTCGAGCAGCCGGCGTCCAGTCTCACGGCCATACTCGTCGTACTCGTAACGGATAGTCGAGTACCCGTACGCGTTCATCATCGGCCTGCCAGTCGTGTCGTATTCCGACCGTTCAATGGTCCTGCCGAGCGCATCGTACCTCCATCGTCGGCGACCGCTGCCCGGCCGCTTGCTGACGACAGGCATCGCACGTTCGTCGAAGTAAGCGATTTCGAGGAGCTTTCCATCGGAACCACGCTTGCGTCGCGCCGACGCATATCCGTCGATGGAATTGACCGGATGGTCTTTCTCGTCGAGGAAGGTGGAGTTGGTGACGTAACCACGATCATCGTACTCATAGGCGATCGCCGCATAGCCTTCCCTGTTCCGTACCGCTTTCCCTTCCACAGAACGGAACGACGTTCGCACCTCGCGACTCTTGCCGTCGAAGTCCGACCGCCTCACCGCATACCCACCGGCACCCGCGATTGGACGGCTCGCCTCGTCCCAATAAGCCTCCTCGACCCGGTTACCATTTCGGTCGTACGCAAACGTAGCACTCGCTAAGCCAGACCGTGTTTTCCGCGCGATACCGCTCGCATCCAGAAACGTTTCTTTCGAGATCTTGCCGAACTCTTTGTATTCCCGACGGACCGATGTATACAGGTCGCTCTGGTTACCTGGTTTGCCCTGCGGATCAAACCGCTCAATCGTGACGGGATTGCCGCGCTCGTCGTATGTGGAACGCAGGATTGACCAGCCGTCAATCGAATACGTGAGCTGACGCTGTTCGTTCAGGCACCGGTACTCGGTGTTGTTTCCGAATGCGTCGTATGCCAGCTGGATTGTCGAACAGCCGTTCTCTATGCGCGTCGGCTCGCCCTTGCTGTCGCGAAAGGATTCCTCCACGGCGAGCCCTCTTTCATCGAACGTATCCAGAACCTCGAACGCCAATCCTAATACCGGCGTGGGATTGAACTTCGGGTCCAAGAACCGGGTTAATACGCGCGTCGGCGTAAGCCATTGCAAGGTCTTCCTGGCGAAGCGTTGCGAACCACGAACTGGCTGCTGATCGGCGCCGAAGAGGGTCACTTTGGTAAGCCGACCGTGTTCGCCGTACTCGAATTCAATTCTGGCGCCTCCGATACCTGCCGCCGGCACGGGCTCTCCATTCGAGTCGTAGAACGTCAGCTGCGTGAGATTTCCTTCCTTATCGTACTGGTAGCGCCCGAGCGCGATGCCAAGGAGGTCGGTCACTCGTGCGCCCTGTTGATCGAGGCGTAGTTCCTCGGTGAGGTCGCCGAGCTCGGAGTGGGACAGTACGACCTTGAAGACACCATTGTTACTGGGTCGGTCCTCTCCCTGCGGTCCGAGCGGGAAACTCTCACGAGCCACCCCCCGCTCGTCACGTGTGACGCGGACTCCATATGCGCCGCTCTCAGCTGGCTGCGGCTGCTGCATCGCGTCCAGGTAAAACACTTTCTCGACGAGACCTGCGTTCGGTCCTGCTTCCACACGTCCGAATCGCAGGTATGCGATACCTGATGCCCGAATCGAGCGTGTGAATCCGTGGATCTTGTACTCGGCCGTGTCGCGAGTTGCGTAACGCAAGGTGTAAACGAGCCGGCCTGCAGCGGTGAACCCGTTCTGCTCGAGAATCCCTCCGGCAGCATCGCGAGTAAACGTTACTCGCGTTACAGTCATCATCTCCGATGTCAAAGGGTTCGCAGGGTCGAACGACTCCAACGGATTGAGGCTGCTCAATGACGTAGTCGGAACGTACGTAGTGACGGCCGGCGGATTGCCACTGGAGTTGACCAGACCTACTTCGTCGACAGGATTGCGTCGCCCGTGTTTGATCAGCGCCAGGCTCGTGTTGCGACGCGAGAACTGCGCGTCATCGAGAGGACCGTAACCTTCCGGCAGTCCATAGCGAATCTGGACATTTGCGAAATGCCCCACCTGGACTCGGTAATACGCGTCCCAATACCACACACTGCCTGCGGCGCCCGCGGCCACTAGCGCTGTGAGCATTAACGCCGCGGACGTGACGGGCCGGAAGATCTTGGACCGCTCGCTATGTTCGTCCGTTCGCGTCGTTGATGTCGGGCTTGGCTCGTCGACGGAAGGAATGAGTACGTGAATTGCAGCGGCAAGCGTGGTGAACTCGGCAGCGGAGGAAGTCCCATCCCACGACGTCAAGTCAACAGCTTGGCGGAGTTTGAACCCGAACGGCGGCTCGACATGGTCGATGAGGGCCGGGATGAGGGTATTACGCTGCTTGGCGTCGGAGGCCTCTTCGCGCACCCATTCGGAAACAACTGAGTGCCGCGACCAGAGGACCAGAACCGCGCCGGCGGCCCGGAGCCGATTCCCGATTCGTTCGTCGAACGTTTTGCCGGGGGCGATCTCGCGGTCCCACCAGACTCGCCAACCGAGCGACGTGAGCGCACGAACCACTCGTTCAGCAACAACACGATCTTCATCGGCATAGCTCACAAAAACGTACGTGCCGGCGCTCGCCTCCGAGTTCCCCAGGCCGCTGTTTTGCTTAGTCCACATCGATCGTCTTTGACATCGTCATGGGTGCCGGATCGAGTTTTCATTACCCACAGCGTGCGGAGTCAGTTACCCCCGATCACTAGTAAAGAAATGGATGAATGATCCCACCGGGGTTCGAGTCGCTGCGTAGCGGGCCCGATCGGGCGCCGGACGGGTCGTGCAGGTAGTAGTCGCCGTCGTATTTACTATCGTCGAGCCACCCGTACACCGTCTCGACGCCCGTGTTGCCCTGCAGCGCGACCGCACCCGCAACAGGTGCAACGAGGACCTGGGCCAGTTTCGTACAGAAGGCTCGGCCGGTCTGCCCCTTGGCCACCTGACAGGCGTGAATGTCCACCGAATCGAAATACGGGCTGAGCGTAGCCAGCTTCGTGACGTTACTGAGATCAAGGCCTTCCTTGCAGATCTGCAGGTACCCGGGTGCGCCGTGACAATAGATCATCAGATAGCGCCCGCTGCCGGCGTGTGCCGCCCATTTCGCGCTATCGGCGACCATTTCGGCAAGCGGGATCTTCGGGCCCACGAGCATCACGGTCGTGTCATCCCACGGGGCGATGTCGTCGGCATTGAGCCGGCTGTCTTTCCAGATCAGGACCCTCGACATCGAAACCTCCACTGGCCCAGAGGCCGTTCAGAAAATGCTCACCCGCGTGGGCGTAATTTGTTGCCCTTAGCTGAAGTGAACTTCAGTCCGTTCATCCTCACAAACGTGTTCGCCGCAGGATCTGAACACGTCACCCATTCGCCTCACGGAACTCTGACATGCGGGAGACGGTCTCGAAAAAACAGGGAATTGGCTAATTCCCTCAGGAAATGTGGTGGAGCCGGCGGGAGTCGACCATGTTTGGCCAGCCCGCAGGGCGAAGCCAACTTGGCTGGCTACGCCGCCGACATAGACTGAGCGTGGTCGATCGGTTTCGTCAACAGCCCGGCGGTTGCCTCACACGTCTGCCGCCTCCGCGCCGTGGCTCATTGATACCGGAATTTACTGGGACAACCGGCAAGCAGCCGTTTTGCTCGCATCAACGCACGGCATGTGCGCCGCCGTCGTTGGTGTCGGGCGAGTATATATTCACTCTCGCAGCCAATGCCGCCTCGACCAAAAAGAGAATCGTTCTGAACGGGATCGCGGTACTCGTAGTGTCCGTCCTGGTGTACGAGTGGTGGACAGGGTCCCCTCCGTCAGCACCGGTGAGGCACGTCACTGCCGGGGGAGCTACGACACGCTCACGTCGGCGCAGCGGCGATTGGTGGACGATTGGGCGTATGTCACCCACTATATGCAGTCACGCACGCACTTGGCCCTGCAGAAGGATTCGACGATCTCGCGCCTGGTCATGGCGGCGGCGGTCGGGCGGATCGTCGTGACGCCGCACGTCGGCGGGCTCCACCACCGCTACGATCGCGCGGCCGCCTAAACGGTCGCTCGACGTCCAGTCACAGCCATCCCTGGCCGTCATCTACATCGGCCCACAAACGCTTGCTCATCGCGTAGTGTCGTGAACGTTCGCACTCTTCGTGGGTGATCGAGGCGGATCGAACGGCGACACGGGACCGACGAGTTCACACAACACGCGCGAAATCTGGCACGGATCGACTTTGTGATAGCCAGAATTCCGCCAGTCCACGCGCGCCTTGGTCGATGAGGCGGAGGGCGTGACGTTGAGCAGCAGTTGAGTGGCCGTGCCGGATCGGTGCTGTCACACTCACCAGCGCGTGTCAGGAGGACCATTATCGTTAAGGCCGGCGAATCCTAGCGTCCGCGCGTACTGTCGCTGGTTGGACGCATGACGCTAGAATCACCGACGCCGAGCCGGGCTGACGATCATGGACCCTCGACGATGGCAGCAACTGAACGATCTATTCCACGACGCGGTCGGTCGCATTCCTGGCGAGCGACAGGCGTGGATCGTGAGTGCATGCGGCGGTGACGAGGAACTGGCCGCAGAGCTCGGGCGACTCCTTCGTGCGCACGAGCGGGCCGGCAGCCTGATCGATACGGCTAGTGCGCCGACTACGACTCGATTCGATACCGCGCCATCCGGATCGCCCATCGGCCCCCGGTTTTCCGGCTCGGAGCGATTCGTGTTGCGGCGCGTCCTGGGCCTCGGAGGCACGGGAGTCGTCTACGAGGCGTACGATCGGGCGCGCGGCGAAGTCGTCGCGCTCAAGACACTCCTCCGCGCCGAACCAGCTGCGATCTACCGACTGAAGCGTGAGTTCCGCAGCCTCGCGGACGTGGCGCACAAGAATCTCGTTGCGTTGTACGAGCTCTTTGTCGAGGGCGAGCTCGGTTTCTTCACGATGGAGCTCGTCAACGGCCACAACTTCGTCGAGGCAATTCGGCCCAGAGGTGCGACCGATGCAACCGCCGACAGCGATGGGCAGCTCACGGAATCCGTTGACGCGGATCGGCTCCGCCTCCTGTTGCCGCAACTCGTCAGCGGTCTCGAGCATCTGCATCGACACAGGAAGCTCCACCGGGACATCAAGCCATCCAACGTGCTGGTGACGCCGGAAGACCGCGTCGTCATTCTCGACTTCGGACTCATCGCCGAGATGATGGGTCCCGTCACCGGGCAGGACGAGCGCATCGCCGGCACGCCCGCGTACATGTCACCGGAGCAGTCGAGAGGCGCCGGTGCGTCCGAGGCGAGCGATTGGTATGCCGTCGGCGCCACGCTGTACGAGGCGCTCACCGGCCACCTGCCTTTCGCGGGCAGCGTCAGCGACGTCCTCACCCGCAAGCTCGAACAGGATCCGCTGTCGCCGTCGGAAGTTGTCACGGGCGTCCCCGAGGATCTCAACGCTGTTTGTATGGGACTTCTGTGCCGCGACCCGAGCCACCGGTTATCGGGCCGCGATGCGATCGCACGAATCGGTGGTCAGCATGCGGACCCACGTGGCTTGCTCACCTCGTCGCCCGCGGCGGACATCACCTTTGTCGGTCGCGACTGGCATTTGAAGATCCTCCGCGAATCCTTCGAGGAGACACGACGAGGCCGCACGAAGTCGGTGTACGTGTGCGGTCAATCCGGGATTGGCAAGAGCGCGCTCGTGCGCACCTTCCTCGATCGCTTGCGCGTCTCCGACGGCGACGTCGTGGTCCTTTCGGGCCGCTGCTATGAGAGTGAATCGGTTCCGTACAAGGCGCTGGACGGCATCGTTGATAGCGTCGGTCACTACCTCGCCTCTCAGCCGCCAGCGCTGATCGACAAATTGATTCCACCTGACGTCTCGGCACTGACACGTCTGTTTCCAGTGCTGGGTCGCGTGCCAGGCGCCGTCTCTTCAGCTGTCTTACCGGAGGCGGATCCCGTTCATGTGCGGCGCCGAGGATTCGCAGCCTTGCGGGAACTGCTATCGAGAATGGCCGCCCTTCACCCTGTGGTCATCTTCATCGATGATCTGCACTGGGCCGACGTTGACAGCGCGGTCTTGCTGGACGAACTGCTCCGTCCACCGGCATCACCACCGGTGCTGCTGTTGGCCTGCCTCCGCACTGAAGAGATCGCCGCGAAGCCGTTTCTCAGCGCGCTGCTCGAGAAACGTACGAACACCATCGCACTCCCACTCTCGCCGCTGAATGACGACGAGGCCCGAACGCTCGTGGCATCGGTACTTCCAACCAACGGCTTTGTGAGCGCGGCGGACACCATGCGGATTGTCCGCGAAGGAGAAGGCAGTCCATTCTTCCTCGAGCAACTGGCGCAGTACATCCTCGCCCACCGCAGTGACACGCCCACCGAGGGACCAACATTGGCCGAGATGATCGACGTGCGACTGCACGACCTCGCGCCGGGCGCGCGCGAGTTTCTCGAGACGCTGGCGATCTGCGGGCGACCGATGGACTCTGTTCTGGTCCGTGACGCGTGCGGCCTGACAGGCGATGAGCGGCCGCTGGTGCGGATACTACGCTCGGCACACCTCATTCGAAGCAGCGGATCGGGCGATCGCATCGAGATGTACCACGACCGAATTCGCGAAGCATTGACCTCTCGGGTGGATGTTCACGGCACTCGACGTGTGCATCTGCAAATGATTCACGCGTTGGCGACCCGCGCGATTGACGACCCGGAAGCGCTCTTCGAACACTATCGAGCAGCCGGGGAACAGCAGCACGCATCCGTCCAGGCGGCGCAGGCGGCGGACAAAGCCGCGCGAGCGCTGGCCTTCGATCGCGCTGCCGAGTTCTACCGTCACGCTCTCACGCACGCGCCTGATAAGGAGTCTCACCTTGCGTGGAGAGAGGGTCTGGCGACGGCGCTCGCCAACGCGGGACGTCCGGCCGATTCGGCGCAGGCATACCTCGACGCCGCCGCGTATGCGGACGTGTCGAATCGCCGCGAACTTCTACGCCGTGGCGCGGATCAGTTCTTGATCGGCGGACACATCGATCGTGGCATCGGCGTCATGCGGACCGTGCTCGACGCCGAGGGACTGAGTTTTCCGAAGTCTGTGCGCGGCGCCTTCGTCTCATTGCTGGTGCGAAGGGGCCAGCTTCGATGGCGGGGCTTGAAATTCGTCGAACGCCCCGGCGATGCCATCGCGCTAGAAGATCTCAGTCGAATCGACACCTGCTGGTCGGTGACAACGGGTATTGCCATGGTGGATATCGTGAGGGCGTTGGACTTCCAGACGCGGCATCTGCTGCTCGCGCTCGACGCTGGGGAACCGTATCGGGTCGCTCGTGGCCTGGCGGCGGAAGCCGCCTTCTACGCCACGCGGGGCGGCTCAGCGCGACAGCAGTGGGCGGCCCACGAACGGCTCGCGTCAGAGATCTCCGAGCGCGTCGGACATCCGCATGCCATCGCCTTCACGAGACTCATGTCGGGACTGGCGGCGATTTCGTTCGGTGAGTGGAAGAAAGCGTCGCAGGAACTCGACCAGGCGCTCACGCTGTTCCGCAACACCTGTGTTGGTGTGACGTGGGAACTCAGTAACGCGCACACCTTCCTGGTGGGATCCCTCCTCTATCAAGGTGAGTTCCGCGAAGCCGAGGCCCGGCTCGGAGACGCCATCGAGACCGCGCGACAGCGCGGCAATCTCTATCACGAGGCCGAGCTTCGCACGCGCATCTACAGCCTGCTGCTGCTCGTGGCCGACAAGCCTGATGAGGCCGAGCGACAAACACATGAAGTGATGCGGCGCTGGGGGAGCAGCGGGTTCTCGCGGCAGCATTACAGCCACCTGCTCGGGTGCACGGTCACAGCGCTCTACCGTGGCGACGGCGACCGCGCGTGGCGCCTGATCGTGGAGAACGACCGCGCGTTGAGGCGTACTTTGCTGACACGCATTCAGCTGGTGCGAATCGAGACCGCCTTCTTGCGCGGCCGCTGCGCGCTTGCGGCGCTTACTGCCGACCGAGCCACGCCGCTTGCCAACGCCGAGCGCCAGCGCCTCGTCTCGATCGCACAGAGGGAAGCGAGTCGCATCAGCCGCGAACACATGCCGTGGTCCGACGGGTTCGCGCTGCTCCTCGACGCGGCCGTCGCGTATCAGAACGGCGGCGCCGAACTCGCTGAGCAACGGCTTGCCGAAGCCGGTGACGCATTCGATCGCGTGGACATGAAGCTGTACTGGGCGGGTGCGCGCCGGCGACTGGGGCTGCTGCAAGGCGAACTCGGTCACGACCTCGTTCAGAGCGCCGAGGCGTGGATGGCCTCGCAGGCCATCAGGAATCCGCAGGCGATGACGCGGATGGTCGCCCCTGGATTCCCTGACGCATAAACCAGGCGAGAGCCTCCTTTTGTCTATCGCTTACTGTCCGAGAACTCCGCTGCCGTCCAGCCTTTACGCGGCTGTGCGCATCAGAAACACTATACGCGTTGCATCCATTGATGTTACGTGTGGTCTTGAATAGCCTCGACGAGTGACCTTCGTCGTCTCGCCGCTCCACTCTCTTCGCTTCGCGCTCGCGTCGCGCGCGTCTGCATCTCGAAATCCTCGCGCTCCGACACCAGCTCGCCGTGGTCCATCGATCGCGCCGCTCACGACTTCGTTTGACTTCGGCAGACCGGATGCTGTGGGCGTGGCTCTCGCGAGCCTGGCGCCCCTGGCGGTCGGCGCTTCATGTCGTCAAGCCGGAGACCGTCGTCACCTGGCATCGACGTGACTTTCGCCTGTTCTGGACCCGGAAAAGCCGCCGACGCACCGGGCGACCAGGTGTGCCAGCAGACGTTCGCGCTCTGATCCGCGAACGGTCGACCGCGAATCCAGGGGAGCGCCTCGGATTCACGGCGAGCTGCAGAAATTAGACCGTTTTTCATAAGTCTGTAGCGAGGCGGTAGCCGCAATGCCGCACGAAGTTGCGGCATTCCCGCGGCGTGAGCAGCTGAAGCGCCCGGGCGACGAGGTCGACGATCTGGTCGAAGGTGCGCGGTCGAGCGGCGCGCAGGAAGGCTCTCAGCTTCGCAAACGCGAGCTCGATCGGATTGAAATCCGGACTGTAGGGCGGGAGAAAGCGCAGCCGGGCGCCGACGCGTTCGATGGCGACTTGCACCGCCGGCTGCTTGTGCATGGCCAAGTTGTCGAGCACGACGACGTCGCCCGGCTGGAGCGTCGGCACCAGGACTTTGTTCGACGTAGGCGAGCAACGTCGGATTGTCGAGTGTGCGGTCGAACACCGCCGGCGCGTGCAGACCGTCGATGCGCAAGGCCGCGATGACGTCTGCTGTGCCTATTGGAAACTCGTATTGTGACGAGTAAGGTGCGGACGTTTTTCCAATTGCCTCGACTCGTCGAGGCGGTCGTCATTTCGCCGTTTCACTCGGCGCGCTTTCTCGTAGGCTCCTGCGCATAGTCGCATCTGGGAGACTGGCGTCCCTCGACACCAACTCGCCGTAGTGAATCGATCGCGTCGTCAGCCTGTTCGCTTGACGTCCGCAGGTCGGATGCTGTGGACGTGGCTGTCGCAGCGATAGTGCGGCGGCGAGTCCGCTTCTCCGCGTCGTGCAGCCAGCGACCGTGCTCGCGGGCCATCGGCGCCGCTTTCGCCTGTTCTGGACATGGAAGAGTCGACATCGGACGGGTCGTCTAAGAGTTGGACCCAGTTCGCGCATTATTTCGCGAGATGTCAATACGAACCGATCTGGGGCGCACCTCCATCCACGGAGCGATCCAGAAGTTGGGAATCTCAGTCATCAACCGGTTCGCAGAGACATTGGAGGCGGCGGGAACTCGCCCAAGGACCTCCGCTCCAGCAGACACGCCGTCAATCACTCGTTGTCGAAATTGCTAGGAAAATCGATCGACTCCCCTACGGGAGCCGTGTCTATTGGCCCACGTTCGGGTGCGCAAATGGAGAAATATTGGAGGCGGCGGGAACGGCAGGTGAAGACGCGCAAATTGTCTAACGAATTTGCAAATTGCTGGTGGAGGCGGCGGGAGTCGAACCCGCGTCCGAAAGCACGTCGTCGTGGGACTCTACATGCGTGTCCGCATCTGTTTTCTCATGCCCGGCGTGAGGACGCGGCCAAAACCGCCGGGACACCAGCCTCGGAGAATCTCGCGGCCACGCGCCGAGGCGCCGCGTGGCCACCAGCCTGTTTAATGGCGTTCGACCCTCAACCACCAGGCGAGG
>Ga0207701_10001685_pt1 | contig 23101 bp, 22 predicted proteins | sample KBSSwiSSwithPhiX_FD_184294 | JGI IMG/M metagenome (GOLD analysis project Ga0207701, IMG submission 184294) | Switchgrass rhizosphere bulk soil microbial communities from Kellogg Biological Station, Michigan, USA, with PhiX - S5 (SPAdes) (version 2) | ecosystem: Environmental > Terrestrial >... | reverse complement strand
GGATCCATGTCGTAGCCCATCACCCACGGAATCTTCACGTGCACGGCGGTCGGGACGACGTCGCCCAGGAACAGCGCCTTCGGCGCGTCGGGATCCCACGCGCCGATCAGCACGGACTGGTGGCCGGGGGTGTGACCGGGCGTCGGGACGACGCGCACGCCGGGGACGATCTCCGTCTCGCCGTCGACAAGCCACAGTCGTTCGCCGCCGCCATCCGCCAGCGGCGCGATGTTCTCTTGCAGGTAGCTGGCGCGGTTGCGCTCGTGCGGCTTGACCGCGTCCTTCCATTCCTTGCGCTGGACGACGTGACGCGCGCGCTTGAACACCGGCGCCAGGCCGCTGCCCGTCGTCGAGTACCGGGTCGCGCCGCCGCTGTGGTCGAAATGCAGATGCGTCATCACGACGAAGTCGATGTCGTCGGGTGAAAGCCCGACCTCGCGCAACGCGTGCTCGACCGAACGGTCGTGATCGATCCCGTAGATGTCCTTCAGCTTGGGCGAGAACTTGTCGCCGTTGCCGGTCTCGACCAGAACGCGCTTGCCCGCCGCTTCGATCAGCAGGCAGCGCGTCGCGTACTCGCAGCGGTTGAGCGCATCGCACGACACCAGCTTCGACCATAGCGTCTTGGGCACCACCCCATGCATGGCGCCGCCGTCCAGGCGGAAGTTCCCGCCGTTGAGCATGGTCAGCTTCGCATCGCCGATGGTCAGCACGAAACGAATCCTAGCCCTTGCGGTCCCGACGTCCAGTCGAGCAGCGATTGATCGGTCAGCGCGACTGAGTCACGCTGCTTCCGTCCGTGGATTCGAGGCTGACGTGAACGTGCAGGCCCCCGAAGACGCCCTGCGGTTGCTGCGCGACCACATCGCGCTGAACAACCGCGCCGCCGCGTCCGGCTCGACCGCGTACATATCGACGTCGCGGCACTATTCGCTGCTCCGCTACTGGTTTCTCGCCTGCTTTCAAACAGGGCACACGCTGGCTCCCGACGACGTCCGCGACGTGGCCGCGCATATCGCGACCGTCTGCCGCTCCACCAGCGTCAAACGTCGGGGTCGCGGGCACTGGTGGGAAACGATCCTCGCACTCGTCCTGCCTCCAGGAGCGGAATCGATGGTCGGACCGACGGTGGCCGCAGAGCGATGGGTTCAATTACCGCCGCGCCACCATCAGTTCGCGCTCGAGCAACTGGCGGCTCTCGATCCTCGCCTCGCCAAGGAATCCGTTCAGCGTCACTGGAACACACTGTCGCCGTCTCAACAGTTTTTTCCGTTGTGGACTGTCCGCCGCGCTTTCTCGCCCGACGACGACAAATTCCTAGAGAGCGCCGCGGCGAGCAAGAACGCGAATCTGCGGCGCATCGCCAGCGAGACCTGGTGCTCGGTCCGGGGCTCGTCGCTGGCGGAACGTTTGTGGGCCGACATCTCCTCGTCCTTCCAGCTTCAGGGAGACGCCGTGGTCGTCGTCCCCCCCGAACGTCACTCGCCAGCCATGAAGATGCTGGGCATCGACAAGAGGCTTGCATGGCCGGAGATGACCGCGATGGAGTCGGCGCTGGTGGCCTGCCTCGGTCATTTTCCGTGCGCGTACTGGTCCGACCACCTGAAGATGCCGGCATCCGACCTGCTGGGAAGGATGCTCGCGAGTCAGGTCCGCGGACCGTACCTCGGCGCTCTGGAGTTCAGCGCCTCGCAGAACCGCGACGTGGACTGGGTCCGGGCCTTCCTCGACAGGAAGGACGATGCGATACCCGCCGTCTACGGTCCCCAGTCCGATGAGCAACTGAAAACCCTCAACATGCAGTGGTACGGCGATCTCGAGCCGGCCCTGCCGCCATCCGTTCGCGAGTCGTACGTGAGGCGGAGACCCAACGCCTTGACGCAGCGATGGCTGGACAGGTTCGACGACGTGCCGCTCTTCCTCTGGTCGAAGGACTTCAGCGAAGAGGTCGTGCGGCTTGCCGGCTTCGGCATCGACCTGCTGTTCCGTACCGGCCACGTTCCGGTGCCGGAGGAATTCTTCATGGAAGAGACGCTGGAGCCGATGACGTGGCACCTCGCAGCCGGCTGTGACGACGTCCTCGACGAACGGGCGCGCGGCTGGGAATTGATTCGGCTCGTCGTGACCGAGCTGAAACAAGCGCTCGCGGAGCGAGACGCGATCCGCGCCGCCTTTAGCCTGTGATGCGCCCTGATCAGGGCGTGGCGGTCGCGGTCGCGGTGGGCGCAGCGGGCGCGGGCGGCGCCAGCGGCAAGGGCGTCGCGGGCGGCGCCTCGACGACCGGGGCGAACGGCACCTGGACGATCGGGGCAGGCGGCTCCGAAGGTGCGGTCGCCGCCGGAGGCGTCGCGCTCGCGACCGCGGTCTTTGGCTTGTGCGCGACGATCCAGTCGGCGACGCGCGCGACGTCGCCGAAGCGGGTCAACTCCCCTTCGTCGCCCAGGAACGACATGTAGATCGTCCGTCCGTCGACCTTCGTGGCCACCACCAGGCAGTAACGAGCGAAGTCGTTGTAGCCGGTCTTGCCTCCCAGCAGCTGCACGTTGCCGCGCGCCGCCCGCCGATCGGTGTTGATGTACTTGATGGGCGGCTTGCCGACCGGGTGCGCGTCGTATTCGGGGCGGTGCGTGATCGGTCCGAGCACCGGATGCGCGATCACCTGCTTCAGCATCGCGATCACCTCGCGCGGCGTCGACACGTTTTCCACCGAAAGCCCCGTCGGCTCGCGGAAGTGCGTGTTCTTCAGCCCCAGTTGCTTCGCCTTCGCGTTCATCGCGGCGGCCAGCTGCGACGGCGTCAGCTTCACCGCGCGCCCCAGCGCCGGGATCGCGCGGTTGTCCGACCCCAGCATCGCTGCGTGCAGCAGATCGCGGTTGGACAGCGTCATCCCCTCGAGCAGCCGTGACTTCGCGCCGCCCTTCGCCACCTCCGCGTCGGTCTTGTTGATCGTCGATAGCCCTTCTAGCTCCAGCCCCTTGTCCATCACCACCAGCACCGCCGCCAGCTTCGAGATCGATGCGATCGGGCGCTCCGTATCGGGATTGCGCGCGTAAATCTGCGTGCCGCTCTCGTCGAGCACCAGCGACGCGCGCGCCTGGACGTTCGGCTGTCCGCCCTTCGTCGCCGGCACCAGCCGCTCGGTCGCGACCTTCTTCTTCTTCGCCGCGTTCTTGGCAGCCGCCTTGCCGCGCTTGGCCGCCGCGTGCGCCGGCGCCACGCCGCCCGTCAGCGCGAGGACGACAGCCGCCATCGTCGCAAACAGCGCGAACCGGGCGAAAAAACGCTGCATCACCACCTCAAGAGTTATAGAGGAGGCCGAGCCGAGGGCAAATTCCCATCGGGCCCCGTCCCGCCAAAAAAACGACGGCGCAAACCCTGCACGAAGTGTTTCCACCCGCGCCAGTATTTCAGTTGCAGAACTCCGACTCCCAGCATGGCCGCCGTCATCAATACGAACGCGACCGTCGCCTGGATCAGGCTCAGCCGATTCGCCAGGCGCTTGAACGCCAGACCGTAGACCAGCTCGACGTGCACCCAGTAGACCAGCAGCGACGTCTGCCCGAACACGCGCATCATCGAGAACCGCGGCGGCGGCCACAGCCGCACGGCGACGTGCGCCAGCAGGCCGAGCACGCCGATCCAACCCAGCCTGTAGATGAACGTGTCCGGCCCCATCTGCTGCGCCAGGTCGGAGCTGTAGCGGATGAGGTAGGGATCGATCCGGCGCTGCAGCTTGATCGCGCCGACCATCGCCGCGCCGACGACGCCGCAGATGATGAACGCCCGTGACAGCCGCCGCGCGTCGCCGCTCTGCCGGGCCAGCCAGTGCCCGATCGCGATGCCGACCAGCGTCCACGCCATCGGCGGAATCAGCGGAAACGCCGCCATCTTGTCGTGGCCGGCGATGTACGCGGCCAGGTGCCGCGGCAGCCAGGTGGGAAGGTGCTCGCCCGGGCCGATGATCGGCCCGACCGCGATGATCACCGCCGCCACCGCCAGCGTGATGGCGTACTGCGGGCGGCCGCGGCGCGGCGCGCACAGCGGCGCCGCGATCATCATCGACGCGCCGATGGTGTTCAGGATGTCGACGCGCAGCAGATCGCGCCAGTCCCAGAAGAAGCTGAGGACGTACTCCTGCAGCCGGAATGCGTACGCGAGGATCAGGACCTCGAAGCCGCGCTTCACGCCGCCGCGCACCATCGCGCTGCGCTCGACCCCGCGCGCCAGCTGGCCCTCGAACTTGATCGCCATCGACACGCCCGCCAGCAGCAGGAACATCCGGAACGGCAGACCGCCCGGCCAGCGCGTGTCCTGGAACAGCGTCGTCGCGCGGGCGGCCGGGCTGGTCCAGTAGCCGAACAGGTGCGTCTCGATCATCAGCACGACCGCCAGGCCGCGCAGCCAGTCGACCGCATCGATGCGGCCGGGTTTGTGGCTACCGCCGGGGGCGGCGGAGGCGGCGGAGGCCGGCTGATTCACCGCCTTCAAATTCGCGCCCGCCGCCCCGCCCCGTCAACGATTTTGCTGCTTCAGATCCAGGGTTTGACACCTATCGACGGGCGCACTATAAAGCCCCGCTTCGGAGGTCTGCGCGCGATGTCTCTCAAGATGGGCCTTTTGGGCCGCAAGATCGGGATGACCCAGGTGTTCCACGACGACGGAACGGCCCTGGGCGTCACCGCCGTTACCGTCGGTCCCTGCGTCGTCGTTGGCAAGCGGACGCCGGACAAGCACGGCTACTCGGCGTTGCAGCTCGGGTTCGAGGACGAGACAGTCCGCCAGCTCAACCGCCCGCGCGCCGGATTCTTCACCAAGAACAGCATCGAGAAGCCGCTGCGCCACCTGCGCGAGGTTCGCCTCGAGGCGAAGGACCTGGAGAAGTACGAGGTCGGCAAGGTGGTGCGCGCGGCCGAGGTGTTCAAGGCCGGCGACGTCGTCGACGTGACCGGGACGACCAAGGGCAAGGGCTACCAGGGCGTCATGAAGCGCCACCGCATGGCGGGCGACTCGGACACGCACGGTACGCACGAGTTCTTCCGCCACGGCGGTTCGATCGGCTGCCGTTTGACGCCCGGCCGCGTCCACAAGGGCAAGCGGATGTCGGGCCTGATGGGCAACGTCAAGTGCACCTCGTCCGACCTGGTGGTCGTGAAGGTGTTCGAGGACAAGGACCTGGTGCTGGTGAAGGGCGCCATCCCCGGACCCGCCAACGGTCTGGTGCTGATCAAGGGCAGCGTGAAGGACGTGAAGAAGTACATCGTCCCCCGCGCGATCAAAGAGGTCGAGTCGAAGAACCCGATGAAGGCCTCGAAGAAGGGCGGCGGTGGCGGCGGCGGCGACAAGGCTGCGGCCAAGCCCGCCAAGAAGTAACCGCTGGCGAACCTCCGCGATCGTCGGGGCCGGCACGACGCGTTCTTCAAGAAGGCGCGCGATGCCGGGTTCGCGGCGCGCGCGGTCTACAAGCTGGAGGAGATCGATCGCCGGCTGCGGTTGCTGCGCGCCGGCTACCGCGTGCTGGATCTCGGCTGCCGTCCCGGGTCTTGGCTGCAATACGCGCTGTCGGTGGTGGGACCGCACGGCGCGGTCGTCGGCATCGACCGCGACGCGCTGCCGAAACCGATCGCGGGCGTGCGCGTGCTCCAGGGCGACATCTTCACGACACCGGACGCCGAGCTGCTGGGGCCGCTGGCGGCGTTCGACGTCGTGCTGTCGGACATGGCGCCCAACACCACCGGCATGCGGGCGACCGATCAGGCCCGCTCGGCAGGGCTGTTCGGAGAGGCGCTGACGCGCGCGGAACGGCTGCTGGCGCCCGGCGGCGCGTTCGTGGGCAAGATCTTCCAGGGGCCGGACGTCGACGGCCTTCGCAAGCGCATGGCCACCCGCTTCTCGGACGTGCGCGCGCTGAAACCCGAAGGCTCGCGCGCGGCCAGCCCCGAGCTCTACCTGGCCGGCAAGGGGTTCGCCTGAGCGCGCACCCGCGCGCGGGCTAGTTGAACGGGTCGACCCAGGCTTCGGTCAGGGGCATCGTGTCGCTGCCGCCCGACGAAGACGTCGTGGCGCCGGCGCGCTTGCGCACCGCCCGACCCTGGGCCGGGGGCGTCCGGGCAACGACCGCGCCCCGCCCTGTCGCACGCGCCGGCGACTTCGAAACACTGGCGGCAGGCCGCGCGACGGGCGCCGGCCGCGCGGTCGGGGGCTTCGGAGCGGCGGCGACGCTCGGGGCCTTCGCCTCGGGCGCCGGCTTATCGGTCGCGACCGGATCCGCGGGCGGCAGGGGCGTCACCTCGGCCGGCGCGGGCGACGCCGCGGCGGGCGGCAGCGCCATCGCCTCGGGGGCCGGCATCGGGGCGGCCGCGGCCGCGACGACCGTCTGACCGCCGCCGCACTGCTGCTGCGCGCGCGCGCGCGGCCAGAACCGATCGACCGCCACCGTGCTCATCACCCCGCACGAAAACGCGATCATGCAGATCCCCACGATCATGACCTTGCCCTTCCCTGACGGGGGTGCCGCCTGCGGGGCCAGCTGGGCCAGCGGCGGCATCGGCGTCGGCGTCATCCGCCGGAACGTCGGGTTGGACGGGCGTAAAGGCGCCACCTTCAGCGCGGGCGGCGGCGTCTTCACGGCCGGCGGCGGCGTCTTCACGGCCGGCAGCGGCGTCTTCTCGGACTCCGGCGCCGCCTTCCCCACGCGCTCCAGAGGCGTCCCGGCGGGTGGCGTGGTCCTGGCACCGGCCTTCATCTTGAAACCGCTCCTGCCCAGGTAAACGACGCCTTCGTCGCCCCCTTCCCCCGGATCCACCACTTTTTTAAACTTCCTTTCTTTTTTCGAGGTGCCGTCTGATTTACTGCTGGAGTTCCGCTTTCGCAGTACGACACTAGGCGGCTGCCCGTCAAGGCAGCGTTTCGTTTACGCGAGTTCTGGGTGAAGTTTGGGCGGTCTCCCCTCGGGATCGTCCCCAGCTAGGAGGGAACGAACCCGGTGCTAAAGTGTCCCTCGAGGCAGATGCGGACCCTGTTTCGTGCCCTCGCCGGCCTCGGGGTGGCCGCCGCCGCGCTTCCCGCGCGCGCCGGCGAAAGCCTTCGCCACGACATCGCGGTCGACGCCCGAGGACCGCTGGCGCTGGTCGAGGTGACACGTGCGCTGCCCGCGCCCGAGCGCCCGGGGGCCACCGAAACGTTGCTGGACATCGCGCTGCCCGACCACAGCGTGCTGGTCGGGGTCGACGTGCGCGATCATGGGCGGTGGCGGGCGATCGATGCCGCGACCGCCGCGTCGCCCGGCGACGCCTACCGCGACGCGAGCACGGCGCGAGGCGTCACCCCGGCCGTCGAACCGTTCGACGACAGCGCCGACTACCGGCTGCGGGTTCAGCACGGGCAGGTCGCCCGCGGCGCCGAGCCGCCGGCCATCCGCTACCGGTTTTCGGCAACGCCGCTGTTCGCGAACGGCCGTTACCGGGTGCGCTTTCCCGCCGCGTCCGAGCGCTTGCCCGTCGCCGCCGACGTGACCGTGACGGTCCAGGGGACACAGGACGTCGACATCGCGGGGACGCGAACGGCGATGCGCGGCACCGGCGTCGCGAAGGCACGCGGGCGTGCATCCACGCGCGGCGGCTGGGAGGTGTCCTGGGCGCCGCGCGATCCGGCGGCGGCCGCCGGCACGCCCACCCTCGACGCGCGCGTCGCGATGGCCACGCTGTCGCCGAACGAGACAGCCGTCGCCTACTCCGTCCGCAGCCGGCCGGGGCGCGCCGCCGGCCCGCCGGCCAGCGTCCTGCTGGTCATCGACCGCTCGCGCAGCGTCGGGCTGCCGGGGCTGTCGGCCGAGCACGACCTCGCGCGTCGCGTGCTGGAAGCGCTGCCGCCCAGCACGCGCTTCGACGCCCTGTTCTTCGATCGCGGCAGCAAGCGCCTGTTCCCGATGAGCCGTCCCGCCACGCGCGAAGCGATCGGCGCTCTGGAGGACGAGATGGTGCCGGCGCGCATGCACAACGGCACCGATCTGGCGGCGGCGCTGCGCGAGGCGGGCGCGCTGCTGCGCCGCGAGCAGAACACGTTCGCGCCGCGCACGCTGCTGGTGGTCCTCACCGACGGGGCGCTGAGCGTGGGCCAGGACGGCGCGGCGCTGGAGCACGCGCTGGGCGCGGTGCCCGAGCTGGACCTCTCGGTCGCGGCGTTCGTCGTCCGTCCCGCCGACGACGATCCGGTCAGCCGCGAGACGCGCCAGGCGTTGAGTGACTTCGCCGCCAGCCGCAGGGGCATCGCGCGGGTGCTGCGCACCACCGAGATCGGCGACGCGGTGACGGCCGCGCTGGCCGATCTCGACCGGGGCGGCGACTTCGCCCCGGTGCGCGCGAAGGTGGACGGCCGGCAGTACACGCTGGCGCCGTGGCTGGCGCCCGACGCGGTCGCGTCCGGCGTGATGTCCAGCGCGGGACGGCCGCCGCGCGCGATCGAGATCGAGGCGACGGCGCGCGGCAAGCGCCTGGCGCTGCCCGGGCGTCCGGTGCGCATCGCGCCCGAGTGGCTGCGGGCCTGGTCGGCCAGCGCGCCCCGCCCCGAGAAGGCGCGCCTGCTGGTGTCGCCGTCGGTGCTCGCGCTGGTCGAGCCGGTCGTCCGGACTGTCGCCGAGTCCGAACCGGCGGTGCGCGGATCCATGGACCGTCTCGTGATGCGCAACGTGCTGTCGCTGGCGTACATGCCGCGCGCGCGGGCGTGCTACCTGGCCCGCACCGCGAAGAACGCGGCCTCGCGCGATCTGACGGGGAAGGTGCGGATGGCCATCGACGTCACGCGGGGCGAGGTCGAACGCGCAGTGGTCGAATCGTCGACGCTGAACCGCCCGGACGTCGAGCAGTGCCTGCGCGAGGGCGCGTTCGAGATCGAAGTTCCACGCGTCACGCGCAACGACGCACCCACGACGGCCATCTTGAACCTCGTGTTCAAGCCGCAGACGCCCGCGCAGAAGCGCGCCGAGGATCTGGGCGCGGTGGGCGACCAGATCGATCTGCTGATCGAGGAGGCGCAGAAACGCGACGAGCGGGCCGAAGCGGCCGAGAAAATCGACGCGCAGGCGACGCAGGCGCCGGGCGCCAGGGGGGACAAGCCCCCTTCTCCCGCGCAGACTCGCTAAACCTGCTATTTTCCGCGCGCATGAGCGACGGCAAGTTCGATCCCCACCGGCGGCTGTGTCCCGACGGCGCCTGCATCGGCGTCATCGGTGACGACGGGCGGTGCCGGGTCTGCGGGCGCAGCGGCGGCGGCGGCGGCAAAGACGCGGCGCCGGCGGGGTTCGTGCCGGCGCCGGATGTCGAGGACGAGGACGAGGACCAGGACGGGGACGAGGACGGGGACGGGGACGAGGGCCAGAAGGCCGGTGGGGAGAGCAAGGCGGCGGGGGCGTTCGATCCGAACCGCCGTCTCTGTCCCGACGGCGGCTGCATTGGCGTCATCGGCCCCGCTGGCGTTTGTACTGTCTGTGGGCAAAAGCCTGATTAGACTTGCGGCATGGCCACCGTCGCGGTGATTGGCGCGTCGAACGCGCCCCACAAGTACGGGAACAAGGCAGTGCGTGCGTACGCACGCCAGGGGTGGACCGTGTATCCGGTGAATCCGAACGAGAAGACGGTCGAGGGGCTGCGGGTCTATCCGACGATCGCCGACGTTCCGGGCAAGGTGGACCGCGTGTCGATGTACGTGCCGCCGTCCGTCGGGATCACGTTGCTCGAGTCGATCAAGGCGAAAGCGCCGAAGGCGGAGCTGTTCCTGAATCCGGGCTCCGAGAGCGACGAGCTGGTCGAACGCGCGGAGTCGCTGGGCCTGGAGACGATCCAGGCCTGCTCGATCATCGATATCGGCGAGCGCCCGTAATCCTCAGTCGTTAACGCGCACGTAGACGTGCACGTGAACGTGCTCGTGCTCGTGCTCGTGGTCGAACGACCGCGGCCGCGCAGGCGAACAACCCCAGCACCACCGACAACCCCGCGCTCGATCCCGTCCCCGCGGTGTCACACGCGCACCCGCCGGTGACGCCGCGATCCATGGGCGTCCCGCCCGCGCCCGTCGTCCCGCCGCCGCCGACCGGATTCGTAGAGCCACCCTGCCCCGCCGTGCCCTCGTCACCGGTACCGGCGCTGCCAGTCGTTCCGGACATGCCGGCCATACCGCTGATGCCGGCCGAGCCCGTGGTTCCCGCGGTGCCCGTCGTACCGCCGCGGCCCGTCGTCACGGCGCTACCGCCGCTGCCGGTCGTGCCGCCGCGTCCGCCCGCGCCGGCGCTGCCGGTCGTGCCGCCGCGGCCGCCCGCGCCCGTCGTGCCGGCCGCGCCGGTCGTCCCGCCCATCCCGGTGGGTGTCACCATGCCGGAGCACGATTCGATGCCCGGCCCCGGCGCAGTGAAGGCGCTGCCATCCATGGTGGTCGGGTCGCCGCTGCCGCCGCTGGTGTAGTTCACGACGATCGTCGCGCCCGAGTTGCTGAGCGACTGCACGGTGAACGTCAGACCGCCCGCCGGATCGGTGAACGTCCCGCCAGCGGTCAAACCATCGAAGCTGCTCGACGAGGGATTCATGTCGAGCAGGAACGTGTGCAGGCCGCGCCCGGTCCTCGGGACGAAATTCGCGGCCATGTGCACCAGCACGCGCGCCGTCAGCGCCGTGCCGCCCAGCGTGCCGTCGAAGTCCACGGGCGTCCGCAGCTCTAGGTAGTAGTAATCGAGGTTCTCGGTCGTGGCGCCGCCGCCGCCCGCGGCCGGACGCATGAACGGACGCGGATGGGGCGCCTTGATCTGCAGCACCTGCGTGCCGTTGCACGACATCTCGAGCGGCAGCAGGTTGAACGTGCCGCTGTTCGTGACCTTCACGCCGTTGGTGCCGCTCAGCCAGCCTTGATACGACTTCTGCCAGGCGTTCATGTGGCGGCAGCCGCCGCCCATCGGATCGTACGAGTCGCCGTACTCGCTGGCGGTGCAGCCGTTAACATCGTCCGACAGCGTCGCGGTTCCGCAATCCAGCGACGACGAGTGCTGCATGCCGAAGTTGTGGCCGGGCTCCTGGATCAGCACGACGCAACCGACCGAGGCGTTGTACCAGGTGTTCCGCTGCGGCGACTGCGGCGTTCCGACGGACGCCAGACCGCTCCAGCTACAGGAGCTGTTCTTGGTGCCGTAGTACCAGAGGTAGTGCTGGAACGGTCCGCCCTGCGCGTCGACCATCGACTTCAGCGACGACGCCATCTGGCTCGTGTCGCAGGCGTTCGGCGTGTACGTGAGCGGACCGATCACCTTCGCGGTGATGTCCTGCATCTGATACGAATCGCCCATGTAGTAGTTCCGGAGCGAGTCGTCGTCGTTGATCATGCGGCCCATCAGGAAGTCGGTCGTCACGTCGTGGTTGGTTCCGTCCCAGCGGACCTGCGAGAAGCCGCCGCCGATGTCGACGAGAATGAACGCGAACGTGCGCGGGGCGAACGGGGTAGCGCCGATCAGGGCCGACTGGATCGTGTCGGACGCCGGGGTGGGCAGCCGCGAGAACGACGTCACGCGCAGCGCGTTCCCCTCGAGCTCGCCAAACGCCTTGATCCGGGTTCCCGCATCCAGGCCGGGACGCGCGTCGAACCGCAGCGGCAGCTCGGCGCCGGTCGCATCGCGCAGGGCGTACTGGAACTCGGTGGTGCCGGTCTCGAAGTTGTCGGCCTGGTAGATGACCAGCTCGCCGCGGCGTGATCCGTCGTCCGCGCCTGTGTCTTCCAGGACCGTGTTGTCACAGCCGGACGCCAGCGACGCGCCGGCGATGATGCCGATGGTGAGCGCAGCGTAACGAGCACCGCGTTTCATCGTCCGTCCTCCTTACGTTGCTGACGTTGACGTTGCCGGGGCCGTCGCGACCGCGCGCGTCCAATCGCGAGACATGCGGCCGCAAGCATAGCCGCGAACCCGGACGAGGGCCCGCTTCCGCTGATGTCGCACGCGCAACCGCCGGAGATCTCACCCGGGCCCTTCCCTCCGCCCGTGCCCATGCCGCTCACGCCCGCGATGCCCGTGATCATTCCGTTGCCCGCCACGCCGGCCGTGACGCTCGAGCCGCCGGTACCGCTCGTCGTGCCTGAGCCCGCGGTGCCGGTCGTGATGACGCCGTTGCCCGCCGCTCCCGTCGTGCCGCTCGCGCCCGCCGTTCCGGTGGATACGCCTGAGCCGGCTGTTCCGGTCGAGACGCCGGTGCCTGCGGTGCCTGTCGTGACGACGCCGTTGCCCGCCGCTCCCGTCGTGCCACCGCCAGCGTTGCCCGCCGTTCCGGTCGTCCCGCCGGCGCCGACCGCGCCACCGTTACCGGTGGTGCCCGCCGTTCCCGTCGTGCCGGCCGTGCCCGTACCGGCCGCGCCTGCGGTTCCCGTCGTGCCGCCGTTTCCAGTCGTACCGCCGCGGCCCGTCGTGCCGGCCGTGCCCGTACCGGCCGCGCCTGCGGTTCCTGTCGTGCCGCCGCGACCCGCCGTACCCGTCGTGCCCGCGGTACCTGTCGTGCCGCCGCGGCCGCCGGCGCCCGTCGTGCCGCCTGCGCCGCCCGTCCCGCCGGTACCACCTGTACCGCCGGTGCCGCCGCCACAGGTGCTCGGTCCCGGCGGCGTGAACGCGCTGTTGTCGAGGCAGGTCGGCCCCGGCCCGCTGTTGTTCGTGTACGTCACTTCGATCGTCGCCGACGACGTGGTGATGTTGCGCGCGGTGATCGTGAGACCGCCCGCCGGATCGGTGAACGTCTGGCCCTCCGTGAATCCGTCCAGCGTGGTCGTCGAAGGATTCATGTCGAGGATGAACGTGTGCAGACCGCCCTGGGTGCGCGTGCGCGGCGCGGTCGCGACGTGTAGCAGCACCCGCTGCGACATCGCGCTGGACCCGTAGGCCAGCGTGCCGTCGAAATCGACCGGCGTGCGCAGCTCGAGGTAGTACCAGTCGAACGTCTCGGTCGAGGCGCCGCCGCCGCCCGCCGCGGGACGGTTGAACGTGCGCGTCTTCGGCGACTTGATCTGCAGGTACTGGACGCCGTTGCACTCCGGCTCCATCGGCAGCAGCGTGAACGATCCGCTCGCCTGGACGCGCACGCCGTTACAGCCGCCGTACCACCCCTGGTAGCTCTTCTGCCAGGCGTTCATGTGGCGGCAGCCGCCGCCCATCGGATCGTACGAATCGCCGTACTCGCTGCCGGTGCAGCCGTTGGGATCGTCCAGGAACGTCGCGCTGGGGCACTTCAGCGAAGACGAGTGCTGCATGCCGAAGTTGTGCCCCGGCTCCTGAACCAGCACGACGCAGCTGACGGACGCGTTGTACCAGGTGTCCTTCGACGGGCTCGTCGGCGAACCGACAGACGCAAGCCCGGACCACTGGCACGAGGCGTTGTTGCTGCCGTAGTACCAGAGGTAGTGGTCGAATGGCCCGCCCTGGCTGTCGACCATCGGCTTGAGGGCGCGCGTCATCGCGCTGGTGTCGCAGGCGTTCGGCGTGTACGAGGTCGGGCCGATCACCACGTTGGTGATGTCCTGGCGGCCGTACGAGTCGTAGAGGTAGTAGTTCTTGATCGAATCGGCGTCCGCGATCATCCGCTTGTTGATCAGATCGGCCGTGACGGGCGTGTTGCGCGTGCCCATGTACGTGACGGGCGTGAAGCCGCTGCCGGTGTCGATGAGGATGAACGCGAACTTCCGCGTCGCGTACGGCGTGCCGTCGATCAGCGCAGACTGGATCGTACCCTCGGGGTCGGGGACGATGCGGTAGTCGGTGACGCGGAATCCGTCCGGCGAGTCGACGCCGTGGAGCTTCACGCGCACGCCCGTGACCATCTCGGGCTGGGTCACATCGAACAGCAGCTTGCGTTCGTTCCCGGCGGCGTCGCGCAGGAAGTATTCGGTGCGGCTGCCGACACCGGGCTGATCCGCGACGTAAACCGCCAGCTCGCCGCGCAGCGCGCCGTCGTCGGCCTCGTCCGCGCTCAGCGCCGGAGGACCTTCACATCCGGCGCCAGCGAGCGCGCTCGCAGAAACAGCGATAGCCAGCGCCGCAGCGCGAACGATCTTTCTCGCCGACAAGTGCACCTCCGGGGGGCGGTTCTCCGAACCGGCCGCGGTTCGGCAGGTCGGATAGGGGTCTCCAACTATGCTTTGATGTCCGGTAGGTTCGAACCTTTTAGCCCTTTAATGGCACGTATTGTCACAAATCGTGTCTGTGATGTTGCCCGTACAGGCGTAGACCAGGTCGACACAGGGGGGGTCCTGCAGGCACTGCGCGAGGCATAGGCAGTTGATATCGTTTGCAGGAACGCACTGGCCCATGTTCTTCGTGCAGTCGTAGAGCATCTGGAAGGCGGTCTGGGCGGCGGCCGACCCCTTCGACACGCAGTTGGTCATGACGGCGGTGTCGTCGGCGTAGTCCAGCGCGCAGATGCGGATGTCCTGGCAGGAGTACACCGTCGGAGCCGCGTCCTTCGAGTCCGAGCCGCTCGAACAGCTGAGCGCCATGGCAGCCACGGCGGCCATGACGGCCAGCGGCATCCTCCGCATCCCCATATGAGGCTTCGATGCGCGCTATCTGTCAACCGAAGTCATGCGGGCGGGCCGCAAATGTTATGTTCCGCAGTTGCGCAACATGCCCGCGCTCGCCGTCGAGAACATGCTGGACCTGATCGGAGGGACGCCGATCGTTCGGCTGCGTCATCTGGTCGATGCGTCGATGGCTGACGTGTTCTGCAAGTGCGAGCAGTTCAACCCCGGCGGATCGCTGAAGGACCGCATCGCGCTTTCCATGATCGAGACGGCGGAGCGCGAAGGGCGCATCCGGCCGGGCGAATCGGTGATCGTCGAGCCGACGTCGGGCAACACGGGCGTCGGCCTGGCGGTGGTCGCCGCGGCGAAGGGTTACAGGCTGATCCTGACGATGCCCGACAACATGTCGCTGGAACGGCGCGCCCTGCTGCGGGCCTACGGGGCCGAGGTTCACCTGACGCCGGCGGCGCAGGTCATGAAGGGGGCTGTCGCGCGCGCTCAGGAGATCTGCCGCAGCAACGCCAACGCCTTCATGCCGATGCAGTTCGAAAACCCGGCCAACGTCGACGCGCACGTGCGCACGACCGGTCCCGAGATCCTGGCGCAGATGGGCAACCGCGTTCCCGACGCGTTCGTGCACGGCGTCGGCACGGGCGGGACGATCACCGGCGTCGGTCGGGTGCTGCGCGCCAAGCGCCCCGACGTCCGCATCGTCGCGGTCGAGCCCGAGAAGAGCGCGGTGCTGTCCGGAGGACCGGCGGGCGAGCACCGCATCGACGGTATCGGCGCCGGCTTCGTGCCCGGCATCCTGGATCGGTCGGTGCTCAGCGAGGTGCGCACGATCTCCGAGGTCGACGCCCAGCGGATGAAGCTGCAGCTGGCGCTGCGCGAGGGGCTGCTGGTCGGGATCTCGGCGGGCGCATCGGTCAAGATCGCCCTCGACGTCGCCCGGGAATTAGGCCCGGGAAAGACGGTCGTCACCATCCTCTGCGACACCGGCGAGCGCTACTTCTCCTCGGATGCCTACTTCGAGTAACTCCTCCGTCCCGGGCGTGCTGATCATCGGCGCGGGCGGGCTGGGCTGCCCGGCGGCGCTCGCGCTGGGCGCGGCCGGCGTGCGCCGCATCGGCGTGGTCGACGACGATCGGGTCGACGCCAGCAACCTCCACCGCCAGGTGCTGTTCGCCGACGCCGACATCGGCGAACAGAAGGTGGTCGCGTTCGCGCGGGCGCTGTCGCGCCGGTTCCCGGCGATGGACGTCGAGCCGCACGCGGTTCGCTTCGACGTGAGCCGTGCGCGCGCCCTCGTGGCGGCTTATGACGTGGTGATCGACGGATCCGACAACTTCGCGACCAAGTTCCTGGCCAACGACGCCGCCGTGCTGGAGCGGCGGCCGCTGGTCCACGCGGCCGCGGTCGGCACCGGCGGCCAGCTGGTCACGGTCCCCGCGGGCGGGCGCCCCTGTTACCGCTGCCTGTTCGAGGAGCCGCCGCCGCCCGGCGTCGGCCCGTCCTGCGCGGAGGCGGGCGTGCTTGGGCCGGTTCCGGGCGTTCTCGGGGCGCTGGCGGGGGTCGAGGCGTCGCTGCTGCTGCGCGGGCAGGCTCCTGCTTACGTCGGGCGCCTGCTCCAGTATGATTCCGCCGGCTTGTCCCTCCGCACCGTCAGCTTCAATCCCAACCCGCGCTGCGCCGTGTGCGCGGCAGACGCGCGCATCCACGCGCTGGCCGCCGACGACTATGCCGCCGCCGATTGTGCCGTGCTATGACGAGCGACCGATGACCGCCGCCGTGAGCAACTCCCACCCCAGCCTGGTCAAGGGGCTCAAGTGCCGCGAATGCGGCAACACCTACGACAAGGCCCCCATTCACGTCTGCGAGTTCTGCTTCGGACCGCTGGAGGTCGACTACGACTACGCCGCGATCGGCAAGGTGCTGACGCGCGCGAAGATCGAATCGCGGCCCCACACCATGTGGCGCTACGCCGAGCTGCTGCCCATCGACGGTCCGCCCGCGGTCGGCCAGGCCACGGGCATGACGCCGCTGGTGCGCGCCGACCGGCTGGCCAAGCGGCTGGGGCTGAAGGAAGTCTGGGTGAAGAACGACGCCGTCAGCCACCCGTCGCTGTCGTTCAAGGATCGCGTCGTGTCCGTGGCGGTGTCCAAGGCCATCGAGTTCGGCATCGGCACCATCGCCTGCGCGTCGACGGGCAACCTCGCCAACGCGACCGCGTCGCAGGCGGCCGCCGCCGGGCTGCCCGCCGTCATCCTGATCCCGTTCGACCTCGAGGCCGCGAAGGTGCTGGGCACCAGCATCTACGGCGCGAAGGTGGTGGGCGTCAAAGGCACCTACGACGACGTCAACCGGCTGTGCTCCGAGATCGCCGGCAAGTACGGCTGGGGGTTCGTGAACGTGAACCTGCGGCCGTTCTACGCCGAGGGCTCGAAGAGCTACGCGTACGAGGTCGCCGAGCAGCTGGGCTGGCGGCTGCCCGCGCACATCGTGGTGCCGATGGCGGGCGGATCGCTGGTGACCAAGATCGGCAAGGCGTTCGGCGAGCTGGAGAAGCTGGGGCTGATCGCGGCGCCCGCGCGCAAGACGAAGATCCACGGCGCCCAGGCCGCGGGATGCGCGCCGATCATCGACATGGTCCTGGAGAACCGCGACCAGGTGAAGCCGGTCAAGACGCCGACCAGCATCGCGAAGTCGCTGGCGATCGGCAATCCGGCGGACGGCTTCTACGCGCGCCAGACCATCGTCGGCTCGGGCGGCTGGGCCGCGAAGCCGGGCGACGAAGAGATCGTGGCGGCGATGCGCCTGCTCGCCGAGACCGAGGGCATCTTCACCGAGACCGCCGGGGGCGTCACGCTGGGCGCTGCGCTGCGCCTGATCGAGAGCGGGCACATCGGGAAGGACGACGGGCCCGTGGTCATCTGTGTGACGGGCAACGGCATGAAGACGCAAGACCCGCTGGTCGGAAACCTGCCCGAGCCTCAGATGATCGGTCCGCGGCTGTCCGACTTCGACGAGATGTGGAACCGTAAATAAGGAGAGAATCCGCCATGGCTACGATCCGAATCCCGACGCCGCTCCGCAAGCTCACGCAGGGGAAGGAAGAGGTCAACGCGAGCGGCGCCACGATCGGCGCGCTCATCGCGAACCTGGAGACGCAGTATCCGGGCATCAAGGAGCGGATCTGCGACGACGCCGGGCAGGTGCGGCGGTTCGTGAACATCTTCGCGAACGACGAGGACATCCGCTTCCTCAAGAACCTGGACACGCCCGTCAAGGACAGCGACGAGATCTCGATCGTCCCCGCCATCGCGGGCGGCGATCGGCTGTAGCAGCGTTCCATCGTGGACGCTGTGGACGTCGCTCGGTACGCGCGCCACATCGCGCTGCCCGAGATCGGCCCCGAGGGACAGGCGCGCATCTGCGCCGCGCGCGTCGCGGTCGTGGGGCATGACGTGGCCGCCGAAACCGCGGCGCTGTATCTGCGCGCCGCGGGATGCCAGGTGAAGCAACTCAGTTCGACCCTCTCGCTGCTCGTCCCGATGCAATTCCTGTCCGATGTCGACCTGGTCGTGCGCCCCGGCTTCGAGGACACGCCGCTGGATGCCGAGGCGGCGCGCCTCGGACTCCCGCTGATCGCGGTGCGTGCGACGGACGACGCCGTCGACATGGTGTCGTTCTCGGGGCGCGTCCCTTCGCCCGCCGCGCAGTCGGTTCCCTTCCAGGCCGCGGGCACGCCGTCCACGAACGACGCCGCGGCCGTGCTGGCCGGGACGCTGGCGGCCGCTGAAGCTCTGCACCTCATCGTGCGCGAGTCGTCGGGGCCGTTCACGCCCACCATCCGCCACCTGCGCCTGCCGCTGGACGGGCGTGAGCCGCGGGTGCAGACGATCGGAAGCCCCGCATGATCAGCGACGCCGACGTCATCCGCCGCGCGCGGATGCGCGTGGCCGAGAAGATCACCGATCTGATCGGCGACACGCCGATCGTGCGCCTGCATTCGTTCGAGGTGGACACGCCCGGCGTCGAGATCTGGGCGAAGTGCGAGTTCTTCAACCCCGGCGGCTCCGTCAAGGACCGCGCCGCCTACCAGATGATCCGCGACGCCATCCGCACCGGGCTGCTGGCGCCCGGCAAGACCATCATCGATTCGACCAGCGGCAACACCGGCGTCGCGTACTCGGTGATCGGCGGCGCGATGGGCTACCCGGTGACGCTGGTGATGCCGGGGAACGTGTCGTGGGCGCGCCGCAAGATCACCGAGGCGTTCGGCACCAAGCTGATCTTCTCCGACCCGATGGAAGGATCGGACGGCGCCATCCGGCTGTGCCGCCAGATCGTCGACGAGAATCCGGGCCTGTACTTCTACCCGGACCAGTACTCGAACCTGTCGAACCCGCTGGCGCACTACAACACCACCGGCCGCGAGATCTGGGAGCAGACCGAAGGGCGCGTCACGCACTTCGTCACCGGCATCGGCACCACCGGTACCGTCATGGGGACGGGGCGGCGGCTGAAGGAATACCGGCGCGACATCGAGGTCTACGCGGTCGAGCCGGCCGATTCGCTGCACGGCCTCGAGGGCCTCAAGCACATGGCCAGCTCGCTCGTGCCGGCGATTTACAACCCGGACGAGCTCGACGGCATCCTGCCCATGGACACCGACGAGGCGTGGGACATCTCCGAACGGCTGGCGAAGCACGAGGGCATGCTGGTCGGGCACTCGTCGGGCGCGTCGCTGGCGGGCGGCGTGCGCATCGCCAAGCGCCTGGCGGCCGCCGGCAAGCCGGGCGTCATCGTGACGCTGTTCCCCGACCGCGCCGAGCGCTACTTCGAAGCGCCGCAGGGAAAGCTGTGAGCAGCACGGTCGCCCCGCCCCACCCTGCGCTGACCGCGGAGGCGCTGGCCGCGATCTACGAGCACGCGCTCCGCGACCATCCGAACGAGTGCTGCGGCATCGTCTACGGGCCCAAAGGGGAGCCGGTCGCCGCGCGCGCGGTCGCGTGCGCGAACACGCAGAACGATCTGCACGCCGAGGATCCGGCGACGCACACGCGCGACGCGCGGACCGCGTACGCGCTGGGCGGCACCGATCTGTTCACGGTCGGCAAGAGCCAGCGCACCGCCGAGCCGGTGAAGATTATCTATCACTCGCACGTCGACGTCGGCCGCGCCGACGGCGCCTACTTCAGCGAGACCGACCAGGCGGCGGCGACGATGGACGGCGAGCCCAGCTACGACGGCGTCGAGTATGTCGTCGTCGACATCCGGCGCGACGGCGTGCGCGGGGCCGCGCAGTTCGCGTGGGACGCCGGCACGCGCAGCTTCGTCGAGATTGGCCGTTACCCGGGCCCCTGACCATGGGTTACTACACCAGAGTGCTGTCGCGTCGCGCCGACTGCCCGACGCTCGACGAACTGCGGGCGCCGTTGCGGGTCGAGCACCCGGACGTGAGGCTGTCGACGGAGGACGAGCAGTCGGCGGAGTGGTCCGACCTGGTCCTCAAGCACGACGACGGCCTGGAGATCGCGGCGATCGAGCGCAACGTGGTCGAACCCGGCAGCCTCGGCACCGAAGAGATCGCCGAGTTCATCGATTCGATCACCGACAGCGAGCCCGCGAGCGCGGCGGCCTGGCTGACGACCTACCTGCAGCACGTCCGGGTCATCTATGCGTTTCAGCACCTGGCGGGGACGCGGCAGCGGCGCGGCGACGAGGCGTTGCAGGCGGTGAGCGACGCGATCTGGGCGCGCGGCGAGGCCATCCTGCAAGGCGACGGCGAGGGCTTCACCAACGACAGCGGGGACCACATCCTGTGGCAGTTCTCCGACGACGTGTCCGGGCCATGGTGGATGGCGGTGCTGCGCGACGGCGCCTGGGTCCGCTTCCAGATGGAGCTGGGCGACGCGCGCCAGCGCGAAGCGTTCCGCGCGGGTCGCGTTCCTGACGGCGTGAAGATCGGGTGAGTTGACAGGCCCCGGCTTGCGCCGGGAGACTCCATCCAGCAGTCCTGAAGCGCACCCCCGCATGAGCGCTCTCGCCACCGCCGAACCGTGGGATCTGGTCGCGGTCAATTACGCCGCCGAGTCCCTCCCCTATTTCGAGGGGTTTTCCCGCGAGGCGCTGCGGCTGGCCGCCCTGCCGCCGCGGCCGCGCGTCGCCGACATCGCCGCCGGGCCGGGCACGTTGAGCGTGCTCGCGGCGGCCGAGGGCGCGACCGTCAGCGCCATCGACCTGTCGCCGCGCATGGTGGACGAGTTCCGCGCGCGCGTCGCCGCCGCGGGGGTGGCGGCCGCGATCGACGTCCGCGTCGGCGATGGCCAGCAACTACCGTTCGAGACCGCGGCGTACGACGGGGCGTTCTCGATGTTCGGGTTGATGTTCTTTCCCGATCGGGCGGCGGGCCTGCGCGAGATGAAGCGCGTGCTCAAGCCCGGCGGCCGCGCCGTGGTCGGCAGCTGGATCCCGTTCGACGGACCGTTCGACGCGCTCTTTCAGGCGGCCAGCGAGATCATTCCGGGCTTGCCCACCGGCGGCGGCTTCGCGCTGTCCGACGAGGAATCGATCGTCCGCGAGCTTTCGGAGGCCGGGCTCGCGAACGTCGCCGTGCACCGGGTAGCCCAGGAGCTGAAGGCCCCCTCGTTCGACGCGTTCTGGAGCTCGATGGAGCGCACCAACGCGCCGCTGGTGCTGATCAAGCACCGCGTCGGCGCCGAGCGCTGGCAGACGCTGGGTCCGAAGATCCGCGAGCGCGTGGCCGTGACGCTGGGCGAAGGCCCGCTGACCCTGGGCCGCGGCGCCTTCCTGGGCATCGGTATCGCATGACGTTTGGAACGCGCGCCGTCCTGGTTTCGTTCGTCACGACGACGATGGTCGCGTGCGCACAAAATCCCGGCGCGCGCCCGTCGGCACCGAACGCGCCCAACAGTCCGGCCGCCAAGGGCAAGAACGAGGTCGTGCTCGGCCCGGCGGCGATGCGGGGCGGAAGCTCCACGCGCGCGGCGTGGATCGCCTATGGCGTGGCGAAGGCGGCGCGCTACGACCAGCAGCGCCCGCCGCCGGCAAACGAGAGCGCGGACGACTTCCATCTGGAGCTGGCTGCGCGCGAGGCGATGAGCGGGTTCTGGGCCGAACAGCATGACGAGCGCAATGTGGATCTCGATCGCCAGGGCGAGATCTGGAAGGCGGGCTTCCTACCCGAGTTCGTCATCACCGTGCACGGGCGTCCAGGCTGGACGATCCCGGGCGCGACCGTGGCGGCGCTCCGCCTCGAGGAGTTCGTCGCGAAGTTCTCCGGCAACTACTCGACCGAGACGGCGGTCGCGGTGCGTCCCGCGAGCGGCAAGCTGTTTCCCGACGTGCCCGGCGCGGATTTCCCGGACCCAGACCAGCTGCCCATCGTGCCCGCTTCTTGCGGCCTCGCCCTCCGGGAGCGGCGCGCCGCCTGGGAGCGGTGGGCGCGGATGGTGCCGCGCCTGGGAGGCCGGCCCATCAGCGCCTCCTCGACGCAGACGTTCGGCGGGCAACTGCTGGCGATCAAGCGCGACACCACGGGCACGCCTCCCGACGTGACCTGGGTGTCCGAGCGGGTGGGCCACATCGCGATGCTGGACGGCTTCTGCGCGGTCGAGGTGAAGGATTGGAAGACGGCGGTGGATATGCTGGGGCGCGCCGTCACGCTGGAACCGGCTGCCACTGGCCCCCGGCTGGAGTTGTCGGGCGCGCTCGCGATGTCGGGCCGGCTCGAAGAAGCCTTGCAGCACACAGACAAGGTGATCGCTGCGACGGACGACGCCTGCACGCTCGGACGCGGGTGGCGAAAGCGCGGTTACATCCTCATCGAGATGGAGGCGTTCGAAGCGGCGCGGGCTGCGTACGAGAAATCGCTGGTGGTCGATCCCGGCAACCCGATCGCGATCAGCGAGCTGAAGACGATCGCCACCGCGATGGCGCGGCCGGGGAACTGGCGGACGAAACCGCAGCCCGGGCAACCCTCGCCGGTCCAGGTCCTGACCACGACCTGTCGCGAGGGGAAACCCGCGAACAAGTGAGCCCTGGCATCGGCATCGCGTGACGTGACGTGCGCGACTTCCCTTTCCTTCACGACCGGGACCCAGATCGGTGATGCGGATCCTCGCGCTCGGTTTGCTCGCCCTCGCGGCGTGCAAGACACAGACGATGCCTCCGCCCCGCTTCCTGGCCCCGCCGCTCGTCGTGTGGAGCGAGGACCACAGCGTCAACGAGGAAGGCTCCGGTCATTACTCGACGGAGGTCGAGATCTTCCGCGAAGCGGAACGTGGCGAGGTTCGGGTGCGGACCGCGGTCAAGTGGCCCGGCGAGGACGGGGCCGCGCACCTCTGGATCGTGGCCCTCGAGGCCGACGAGGTCGACCTGATCGAAGACAGCCTGAACAGCGTGAAGCTGGTGGCGGACGCGCAGCCTCCCAGCAAGGAAGCCAAGAAGATGGGTCCGGTGAGCTGGACGCTCTGCGTGCGCGGCGGTGACCTCCTCACCTGCGAGACCCGACACGCCATCGACTGGAAGACCGATCCGTCCGCGGCGG